>OKWR01000865.1_pt1 | contig 24999 bp, 24 predicted proteins | sample 1607101 | NCBI WGS metagenome assembly OKWR01 (sample SAMN04414076, study PRJEB24778) | human gut metagenome | material: faecal | host: Homo sapiens
ACCTTCAAGTATATGTTTATGTCACATTATGCCACGGAAGTTTGCAAGTGTCCCAGAAAAACCTCCCGCTTGATCCGACAGTGCTGAGTGAGCCCACCTTGTTCGACGATCCTCTTACCGAAGGAGAGCGTGCGGAACTGGAAGCGGCTGTGCGGAAGGACGAGGAAGACACCGCAAAGCTTATCCAGGTCAAAAGCTTTGAGCGCAAGCCTCGCAAGGCCATCGATACGGCCAATCTGGAAGTACGTGAAGAGCACATATATCCTGAAGTTGAAAATCGCGAAGACTATATCGAACTGGACCCGGAGGTGACGGACACACTGGTGCTGGTTCCCGCACGGATGTATGTGCGCCGCATCATCCGTCACAAGTTGGTGCTGAAATCGAATCTCCAGATAAAGGAACCGGAACGAAAAGCCTTTGAAATGGCCCCACTCCCAGTAATGCCATTGCCCAAGTGTATGGCTTCCGAGAGTCTGCTCACTGACATTATCCTTCAAAAGTTCTTCTATCACATGCCGTTCTACCGGGTGATACAGAAGTACAAGGAACTGGGCGTGAAGATAAGCGACTCTACGATGAACGACTGGTACGCAGCGACATGTGAGAAACTGAAGCTGCTGTACGACATCTTGGAACGGGAAGTGTTGTCAAGCAACTACATACAAGTGGATGAGAGTACATTGCCGGTGATAGACAATGAGAAACACCGTGCGGTGAAGGGTTATATGTGGTGTGTGCGTGCCGTTGAAGGCAAACTGGTCGTATTCTATTATGACATGGGCTCACGCTCACACGAGACGGCCCGCAAACTTCTCCGTGGTTACCGTGGTACAATCCAAACAGATGGCTACGGCGCCTATGACCAGTTCGAGAGTGATCCCCATATCCAGGTGATTGGCTGCTGGGCGCATGCGCGCCGGAAGTGGTCTGATGCATTGGACGAGGATAAACGGACAGCGAGCGAGGCGTTGGCATATATCAACAAACTCTATCACGTCGAGAACGAGGCTAAGGAAGCCGGTATCTCCGGAGATGCATTGAAAGAGAAGCGTCAGAAGGAATCCTATCCTGTTATCCTCCAGTTCGAGAAATGGATGTACGAGACTGTGACCAAGACTTCACGGAACAGTCGCATCGGGAAAGCCATCAGTTATACGCTCCCTCTTCTGCCACGCCTGAGCCGCTATGTGAATGACGGGCGATTCTGCATTGACAACAACCTTGTGGAGAATGCTATCAGACCTCTGGCCCTGGGTCGCTTATGTGGTGTACAACATAAGCGACCTTATGTTGGCAATGCAATTATGTTGGCATCGTAGGATATTGCATTGCACTTTAGTTTGTTAGCAGCCATATCCACAACATAATGTATCGTATATTACTATAGGTCCTCAAATGGATCAGAGCAATATATGATAGAAACACTATTCCAGATCAAAAGAAAAGTAGAGGCGCACATGAATGCTCCTCTATTGCGGGAACGCGAGCTGTTCCTTGTTAAGAAGCAGTCTGAAGGAAACGGCATCCGCTCACTTCAGATGACCGCAGACCAGTTGTTGTTTGCTACACTTCATTTGTCATTGGGCAATGAAGGCACCATGGTAAGTTTATCAGAAATAATGGTTATGCAAAACAACTACGATGGTCCAAAATCCACATTCTTGGTGAGCACCGTCACACAATGGCTAAATGAGATGGGGCGTCTTGATCCAAGGTATAACGACTCAAGCATCTTGTTCAATCGCTTTAGTTCAGTCTGCCATTACAGAATGCGCTACTTGACATACCCTTTTTACGATGAAAGGTACTCATACCTTAAAAGTCTTGAAGCACAAGGCATGTCTTACAATCGCTTACACGAGTATGCCTGGATGCAAATTATCATAATTGACCGTTTGTCTTTGACAGAACGGAATCACGTGTTGGAGTCAGATCTTGAAAAGGTTATAAAAGATAGAGAGGCAGAAGATTGTTCGCAGGGACGTCCCCCTTCTCAAAAATGGATAAAAACGTTCAGGACTGTTGCATATGGCTGGCTATCATATGCCGGTATTCTGCATCGAGAAGAGAAATTAGATCCTTTGGAGTACAATGTAGTGTGCGATTATGTTCAATGGGCTCGTGATAGCAAGGGACTGGCAGAGGCCACATTGATAGGCAGGGAGCGAGAGTTGAAGTGCTTCATGTCCTTCATCCGTCGCAAGAGTAGTTTGATATCTTTGTCGCTGGAACAGATTGATGAATATCTTGGTTATCGCCATAACGGCGGATGCTGTCGCCGAACGATGGCGACTATCGTCGCAACCTTGAGAGACTTCTTAAGATATGCCGTTGCATGTAACTTATGCTCAATTGTTCCTGATGCCATTAAGGCTCCTCGTCAGTTCTCGATGGAAACCTTGCCTTCTGCACCCTCGTGGGATGAAGTGGAGCAGCTTGTAGGGTATTATGGTGTATCGAACGCACGAGGAAGAAGGAATACGGCCATTATGGCATTGATGGCCGTATATGGAATGAGATCCTCAGAAGTGGCAGACCTTCGCCTGCACGATATCGACTGGAATAAAGAATTCATCTACCTCCGGAGAGCAAAGAGAGGCGGCATTCAGGCTTTTCCTCTAGATAAAACAGTTGCCGGGCTCATTACAGATTATCTTCTGGAAGGACGTAACAATGCAATGGGACGAGATCATCTCTTTCTAACGCTGTGTATGCCATACGAAAAAATCACGAGAGGCGTTGTTTACTATTTGGTTGCCAGAGCGTATAAGGGACTTGATATCCATGTTCGACATAGGGGTGGCCACTCCCTACGTCATGCCTGCGCCAGTCACCTTGTGAACAATGGCGGGACATTGAAAGAAACTTCAGATCTGTTGGGTCATCGCTTGCTTGATACCACCCGAATATATGCGAAGGTAGACTTGTCACATCTGCACAAGGTCTCCGAAATGGAATGGGAGGGCTTGCTATGAAAATGGGAGAAGCAGTAACTGTGTACATATCGTACAGAATGAGTCTTGGAGAGAAGGCTCGTACAATAGGCTTCATTATAAAGAACTTCTGTGGCTATATAGGAGCAGATAAAGACCTCTCCATCATATCAGAGCAGCATTGTTTCCACTACTTGAATGCGCATGGTGTCAGAGAAGGAGTTGCCACCACATACTGGTTCAGTATATATGCGGCGTTGAATGGGTTCTTTATGTGGGCAGTGGCCAGAAGATATATGACGGTAAATCCTTTGCCGAAGGATAAGCCAGCGGAACCAGATGACTTTGTGCCATACATCTACTCCAACGTGGAACTGAAACTAATCTTTGAAACCGCCTTAACCTATAGAAAGCGCTTTAATATTGAATACCCGGAGGTCATTCAGGCGATGCTCAAACTGACATATTGCCTTGGGTTACGTCCCGGTGAAACCACTCATGTCGTTATAGATGATATCCGTCTCCAAGATGGCATTGTGCACATTCGGGAAACAAAATTCTACAAAAGCCGTATAGTCCCTTTTGGTAAAGAAGTGTCTCGAATGCTTGAGGACTACTTGCTGTGGCGTTCTGAAATAGCGTTGCGCAGATGTGTCTCCGATAACCACCTCTTCATTGATAAAAGAGGAAATCCTGTTCAGTTGTCTTCGTTCCAACAAGCCTTCCGCTTAATCAGGGAAAAAGCCGGCATCCATCGTTCGGATACTGCTTACTCTGACGTTCGTCTTCAAGATCTTCGTCACACTTTTGCAACAAACCGCGTTGCACAATGGTATAAGGAAGGAAAGGACGTACAGGCCCTCTTGCCGGTGTTATCCACATACTTGGGTCACAGCAATCTTGATAGTACGGCTGTGTATATCTCTTTCACAAATCAACTATTGGATGAGGCGGGGAAACGCTTCCAAACTTATGCTGCGCTATGAAACAGTCTGACAAAGAACTTATAGGATACTGGCTTCGAAGATATCTAACTGAATATCTGCCCGTCGTGAGAAACCTGTCGCGAAATACGATTACCAGTTATCGGGACGCCCTGCGTCAACTACTTGAATATGTTACAGAGAATGGGCTTTCTCCTGATAAACTTCGTGTTGAAGAACTAACTTCAGAACTTGTGGCGAGCTTTTTACTCAATCTTGAGCGAGCAAAAAACTGCTCTATACAGACGAGAAATCACCGGCTTTCTGCCATACACAGCTTTGCGAACTACATCTCAACATCGGAACCTCAATACCTGTTTTGGTATACAAAATTGAAGAATATACCCATCAAGAGGTTCGGTCTTAAAAAACATTATGAGAAAGCAATCCCCAAAGTTGTGTATTTGGAAAAGGACGAAATGAAAACGCTGCTTTCCATACCTGACAAAACGACATCCCAAGGAGCTCGAGACTATGCTCTACTGATGTTCTTGTACAATAGCGGGGCAAGAGCGACCGAAGCAGTGAATCTTCGAATACAAGATATCGCTATAGGCAACGGAGTTCATGCATCCTTGGCGACAATCAGAGGTAAGGGCAACAAAACAAGAGCATGCCCATTATGGGACAGTACGGTAAAGCTATTGCAGCCATATATGAAAAGAAGTCCTGAAGAACCGATCTTTCTTAATCGATATGGTGATCCCATCACAAGGTTCGGGATATATGAACTGGTATCAAGATATGCTGCTAAGGCTGCGGAAGTCATGCCGTCAATAGGAGAGAAGAATATCAGCCCTCATACGATACGTCATTCGACCGCATCTCATTTACTTGAGTCGGGAGTGGATATCAATACCATTCGTTCGTGGTTGGGACATGTATCAGTTAATACTACTAACATATATGCTGAGGTTAACATCAGAATGAAGTCCAAAGCTTTAAAAACTTGCGAGGTGTTTGTAAAAGGCGCCCCAAAGTATAATCCCAAAGACAAAACGCTCATTGGCTTCCTTAAATCTCTCTAGACAGTTGTACGTTATGTTGGCATTGTGGCAATCATCTCGTTGAATATAAAAGACTTAACTTACGATGCCAACATAATTGCATTGCCAACATAAGGTCGCAAGAACTACCTGTTCTGCGGGAACCACGATGCTGCGGTGCGTGCTGCCATCGTCTACTCCCTGGTGGACAGTTGCAAGGCCCTGGACGTTAATCCACGTGAATGGATGGAGGATATCCTGCTCCGGATACCCGGGAACGAGAACAACCGTGAAGCTCTCCGTGAACTCCTGCCAGACAAGTGGGCAAAACAAACCAAGTAGAATCAACTTGACCCAACTTTGGCCAACTTGAACAAGTTGCCTTCAACTTGGAATCAATAATACAAGTTGTCCTTAATCGGATGCTTACGAATGGTTGAAAAGTCGTAGGTCAGAAATATTTTCCATGCTTTTCGGAACCTGAAAACGCTGGCCAGCGCGTCTCTTTTCGAGCAGTTTTAGTCCGTCATAAGAACGATTTCTTGCATCACATATCGGACAGATTATCGTGATTCGGTCGGGATCGGTCTAGGCATATTGTCATTGCTGCCAGGTCATAATATTGACAGCAACGGGGCAATCTGGCTGTTGGGGCTCGCCGTGGTGCTTCTCGCCATTTCCAGGATTGCTGAAATGGGGGATAAGGAATAAATACTCCAGGAACACCGCTCTCCCTCCCCCCACTCACTGAGCCAGCGGTTGATTTTGCCACAGCACGGGACACAAGAGGCAGCGCCGGATGCGTTGCCGTGATGAGTGCCGTCAGAACAACTACTTGAAATTCTTCGCAAGCAAATCATCATGTTTGCCTGATTCAATATCCCGCTTGATTTTTTCTGCTACAGGCAGGAGTTTAGGTAAATCCTGATGGAGGATACTTAAAATCTCTGGTTCTTCCACCGAAAGATACTCATGAGCCAATAAGTTTCTAATTCCCTTGATTGACTTCCATGGAACACCTTTGTATTGTGGCAACAGTTCGCCACCTGTATGCGAGTCAATCTGGCGAAAGCCTTCGGAAACGTTCTGAATACACATGCAAGACGACCTGAATAATATCATCCCTGCTGACGTTGTCCCGAAATAACTCTCATCCGGGACATCTTTTGTTGTCTCGATAGCGAACTTCATTTCGCCTACGACGAAATCTATCTGAGACAGAACTCTGTCCTTATTTGTGGTCTTCTTATACATAAATTGCCTCGTTTTCTATGCTTTCCTTAAATGCTGGCGACATCTTGGCCGAGAGAGAAACGACGTCAACTTCCCTATCAAACAATGTCTCCAGTTCCTCCTTAATAGCGGCTCTTGTCATATAGCTTGGTGTTTCCAGAAGCACGCAAACATCCACATCACTGTCAATTGTCTGCTCCTCTCGGGCATAACTGCCGAAAACACCAATCTTTTGAATACCGTATTTATCAGCATTCTCTTCTTTGAATTTCTTGAGAATCCTGACAACAGACAAAGATGTTAACTCTGTCTTTACTGGCTTAAGTTCAATGACGGGCGAAAGAGACAATGCTTTAAGAACAGCATCCATGGTTGATAGTGATTTAGCCAATCCATTTTCAACCCTGGAAATCTGGCACTTGCTCAATCCGACCAAAGAAGCAAGTTCGTCCTGAGACATATTTCTTGCCTTCCTCGCCTGTCTTATTGCTGAGCCTAATGTGGTACTAACGGAATTCATATACAAATCTATTTGTTGCAAAAATATGCAACATTTTAAATATATGCAACTAATTTATATATTTTGCCTTTCCCACCTTTTACATATCTTTGCATTGTCCGCCGCCGATCAAATCAGACAGACTGAAATTGGAGTCTTCTTCACCTTTGGCTTCGGCAGCGCCGGAACGCTAGTCCTTCCTGGGATTATAATTTGCTCTCATATCTCAATGCTTTGGAAAGATCCTCAATGATTGGCGTTGCTCCATACTTGCCCAAAAGGTAGTCCTTCTCATAGGAGGCGTCGCTGCGCACCTTATAATCGGACAGAGAATACAGCTCGCTTTCTCCACGACCATTCTTCTGGGTGAACCATATCTGGTCGCGTCTCAAAAGACTGTTATTGAGTATATTGGTGTCGTGAAGCGTCACCATCAGCTGAGCTTTGTTCGGGTTTCCTGCCTTTGTATTGAATAAAGAAATCACCCTCGTTATCAGTAGAGTATGCAGTTTTGAGCCGAATTCGTCAACGATGAGACGCTTGCCGTGCTCCAGAGTGTCAAGAATTGGATATGCCAGGGAGAAATACTTAACCGTTCCCTCTGACTCACTCTCCTTCATTGAAAAAGTCACCGACGCAGTCTCCCGGCCTTCATCATCATACTGGATATGCGATGTGAGCACACCTAGTTCGCTCAAACTGATATCTTCGATTCCCAGGTCAGCATATCGGGAGAATTCTACCATTCTATTCCTGGTTTCCGGATTCTCCATTGCTTTCAAAGCTATTGCCCATATTTCCGTCTCGGAGTTTGCAGTTATGATGGTCGTATCATTCAGCCAGTTCATTACTGTCTTGGCGTATGGATCATTGAACTGTCCGGCCAGTGATAACAGTAAGGCATTGTCCCTCACCATATTCTTATCAGCAAGTTCCTTTCCGATCGAGAACTTAGGATGAGTCTCGAAACGCTTGCCGTCGCGGTAGAACAGTTCTATTTCCTTTGACCTTTTCTTATCGCTTTTGATATACAGCCACTCGCGACACACCTCTTTCGTGTTAACCTCAAAGCCATATCTGTAGGTGTTGCCGTCAACAAAGAGCATTATCTCGAACAGGCTAGGCTCGGCTGCAGAAACGCTTGACAGGGCATAATTCCTGACAGGAATCTCTTCGCCGGCCTGCACATCCTTCGAGGAATTCATAGTAAACCATTTGAAAAATGCCAATGCCTTGACAACATTGGACTTGCCGGATGCATTGGCCCCGAACAAGGTGCAGCACCTGTTCAAGGAAATGGCAGCATCTTCTCCAACGCCGAATGTAGCATCGCCTATATCAGCCTTTCTGTCCCTTAAGGCCGTTGCAACCATTGAAATGGTAACCTTGTCTCTAAAAGATAGAAAATTTGCGAATGAGAACTCCAAAAGCATAACTAAACAACATTATTTGTGATATTTTCACAAATATAAAAGTTAAATTGAAATAATACAAGGTTAATCACACTGGAATTGATTCGATTATTTCAATTCCAGTCAATTTTATCTATATTTGTCAAGCCTTGCCGCTGACTGTTTTCCGGCGCGGAATTGTGGTCCTTCGGTATCGATGGTCATCACCGGCAGGTCTCGCCATTATTGCGTAAGTTCTTCGCAATCAGTCTATTATAAGTTGGTGTATCGGTATGAACAAGATCACTTACACGAAACATTGTGAGTTCTGCGGGACAGAGTTCACAACACCTATTCATTTGCGCCGCTACTGCAGCAAGAGTTGCGTACGAGCCACCTACAAGATGAAGCTTAAGGAGAAGAGGAAATCCGATGCTGTCAAGACACTGGAGAAAAGCCATGGGCTCATGCCCGAGGTCTGCTATTTCAGCGTGACACAGACTGCATCAATCTTGGGCCTGTCCCGGATGTCTGTATATCGGATGATATACGACGGGCGCCTGAAGGCCACGAGGCTATCATCCAGGGCCACAAGAATCAGTCGAAAAGACATTGAATCCACCATGATTGCGCAGAGGCTGTTCTCCCCTGCCGATTTCTACACATTTAACCTAAGGCTGGAGTATTGCCCCGAACGGGACGCATACGTACAGTTTCAAGACACCCTCTTCGCCCAGGTACAAGCTCTTATATGCAACGGCAAGCACATCGGCGGACTGGTTATCGACGCGAAAAACTACTTCGACAAAGCCAAGGCCGAAATGCTGGAGCGCAAAAAGAACATCGAACTGCGCCTGGTCAGCATTGACTAACCACCCAGAAACGCCGCGAGCTCCGAGTCGAGATGAAGGGCATCGACTTCTGCATTTCGGTTCTGGGCGCAAATAGGTAGATTCCCAAAGATATCAAGACTATTTGTTCGTTTGAGAAATTATCGGTATTTTTGCAAAAATTACCGAGTAAAAGTCCTCGTGTGGCAAAGGAAAATAAGATCATAAATATCATCAAATCGCGGATTCAGGCTGCTCAGAATGGGACTTTGTTCTTCAACAACAGTTTTCCGGAGTTCGATGATGAATACGTGGGACAAATCCTGTCGGATCTGGCCAAGGATAGAATCATACATCATCTTTCCAGGGGCGTATATCTTAAAACGGAGGAAACCCGTTTCGGTCTGGTCTATCCCCCTGTTGAAGATATTGCGAAGGCCATTGCACGCCGTGATAATGCCCAGGTGATTCCTACTGGAGCCACAGCCCAGAATATCCTTGGGCTATCCACTCAAGTACCTATGAATGCAGTGTTTCTTACTTCCGGATCCGCAAGAATAATCAAGTTGGGAAACCGAACCATCACATTCCGCCGTGCCGTTCCAAAGAATTTTGCAGTCAAGGGACGTTACACAAGCCTGATTGTTCAAGCACTGAAATCAATTGGAGAAGAGGGTTTCTCAGAAGAGGAATTATTCCACATACAAGACATCATCCTACGCCATCCGGAGCCTGACACGATAGAACAGGACCTGGCAGTGATGCCGTCGTGGATTCGTAAGATATTCGTAAGAACGCTTAAAACCAGCAAACAATGACTCTTTGGCAAAACCTCGATATGTCTGATCGCATTGCAGCCGCTCAGACCACAGCAGCAAACAAGAATATTGAAGACCGTGCGGTTGAAAAGGATTGGTGGGTGACAGCCGTCCTCAAAGCTCTTTTCTCCACCTCATGCAGCAACTATCTGCTCTTCAAAGGCGGGACTTCCATCAGCAAGGGATGGCCAATCATTGAGCGATTCAGTGAAGACATTGACCTGTCTCTTGGTCGGCAATTCTTCCTCGATGTGATGAAACTGCCTTACGCAGCCGCCGGTAATAATACGCAGCTCAAGAATCTTCGCAAAGCTTCTCGCAAGTATATTCTTGGCACCCTTTCCAAAGAACTTTGCGAACGTCTTTCCGCTATGGGCATTGTCGGGTTTACTGTTGAGAATCAGACTACTCAGCCCACGGCAGAAGGTCCTAAACCGATCGATGCCGATAGTGATCCCACTGTCATTCTTGTCAACTATGACAGCGTCTTTCCCGCATATGACGGTGATATCCTGCCACGAGTAAAGATTGAAATCAGTTGCTTGTCGATGTCAGAGCCATTTGAGGCAAAACCAATAACCACCCTTATACACAACCAGTTCCCGGAACTTGATGGGGCCTTGTCTGTGGACATTCGCACAGTCACGCCCTCCAGGACTTTCCTTGAAAAAGCCTTCTTGCTTAACGAGGAATTCCAAAAAGAAAAACCGCGTTCAAGACGTATGAGCCGCCATCTTTATGACCTCGAGAAACTGATGAACACAGACTATGGCAAAGCCGCGCTGGAAGACACTGCCCTATACAGGGCCATTGTGGAGCACCGTCGCAAGTTCTATCACCTTGGCTACGTCAACTATGATTTGGACTATCCTGCAGCCATTAAGTTTGTGCCTGAAGGCGAAACGCTGGATGCGTATAGGCGTGATTACAATGACAATATGGTCAACGGTTACATATATGGCGAGGCTATGGCTTTCGATGCCTTAATGGAGAGAATCAAACTCCTGCAGCAAACGTTCAGGAATATCGAATTATAAGTTTGGCAATGATTCGAGAGATTATTAACGAAGTCAGAGAAGCTATTCAAGAAGCCTTTACTTATTCGCTTCATACGAATAGCGGAAGCTTTGTCCTATTTCTAGCCCGCGGTGATTATGATCATCGCTTTGAAGGAGATCAGTTTGCACATCTGGAGCCAAAGCCTTCCCCCTATTGTCTTGATTATATGCTGAACTCATATAGGGACGAAACTCGAGACAACTTCTATATTAGATATCTCAATCGAAGGTATAAGAACGATGATTTCAAGTATCAGGGCGATGATGGTATAGATGACCTCTGCGTAGAGATGATGATCTATTCTCACGTTTGGGAATCTGACGCATTTCTCAAGCACTTATATCGATTGTCGAATATTGTAAGCGGAAAGGAATTCTACGACTGGGATGTGAGCAGTATAAAATTTCATGGCCACCATCTTATCATGGAGACCAAGGAAAGGTTTAAAGTTTCTTGCCCCAAGTTATACAAGATTATTGATGCTTCGTACACCGGCTATATTCGTGACAGCTTTGCTCATTCTTTATTCAATGTCGATGAAGACGCCAGAATAATAGAACTGTATAGCGACAGAGTCAAGAACAACCTTAATCTTTCGCGATTAAGTTTTGATGAATTCCAAGCAAAGTTCCTTTACACCGTCGAATTGTGCTATGAGCTATCTCGCATGTTGCACGAGACAAGGAAGGCCTTGATTAAAGATTGGGAACTTCTATCGAAGCCCATTCCCCTCCCTGATGGAAAGATATTGAGCATAACAGACGCCGAACTCCTTCATGGTGAGCCTCGCTTCCGGGCAACGATATACGTCAAATAATGATCTGCATAAGTAGAAAGAATTACTCTTCTCCATCGCAGCACAAAAATAATACTTCTCTTGCAACCTTTTCTTCCAACCCCGTTGTGATTTAGGAATGTCAAGTGCCGACCAGAAACCAGTTGCAATTTGATGATAAATATGTAAATCGCTCAGTTTCTTAATATATGCAGAATCCGAAGCAACTCCTTGAAAATCATCGAAAGTCAACTGAACTCCTGGCTGCCAAAACCGATGGGTCTCCGTATCAACTTGAGCGAAAGCGGTGGTAGAAATGATCAGAGCAAGTATTAGTGTTATTCTTTTTATAAAATCAGTCGTTTTCTTCAAGCTGGAATATTTCATCTGCATGCTTGCCGAAGTGTCTTGCGATCTTCAGCGCAACGATGGTCGAGGGCATATAGCGACCTGTCTCAATGAAGTTGATGGTCTGCCTCGATACGCCGACAGCGTCCGCCAGTTCCTGCTGGGTTATATTCTGTATGGCTCTTTCAACCTTTACCGTATTCTTCATGCCCAGTCCTCCTTGCTCTGTATTCTCATTTTTCCGATGGAGATACGGAAAATGATCAGATAGATAACAATATATGTATCAATGCTTCTAAGCCCGTTTGCAATTCCGTTTCCAGTCAGAACGCTAACCAGAGACGAAACAAATGACACAGAATACAGAGTTCTGAATCCATGCAGAAAAGACATCAGCAGATTCGTAACCACGAAAATTCCGAAAGCGATGAATGCCGTTGTGGCAATGGACCTGCGTCTGATGGAATCGACCATTTCGTCTTCATCCTTCTCTTGTGTCATCACTATCACGAAGATGCCGAGGAAGAAGAGCAGATACATCACCATCGAAATGAACCTTGTATGGGTCTGAGGAATGATTTCCCATACGTTTGCCATAAGAAGGCCAAGTGCAAACGAGAGAACAGAAGCTATTATCAGTCCATACCCGCATTTGCGGAATCTATACGGAAGCATATATGTCTTATTTTTCATTTTCAGTCCTCCTGATCTTTATCATTTCATAATTGAACTTGCAGATGTACATGATGAAGCATACAAACACCGAGGCAAATGCGAAGTACATGAATGCCAGGTCATAAACAAAGAGAATTGCAACCACCATAAGTATTGCCGTGCACCAGAAGCTCCATACGAACGACTGCATTCTGACTACGGCCGTCATCTCGTCTTCGTCTTTCTCTTTCGACAAAGCGATGAACACCAATGACACCAGCAGACCAAGCATACATATTTCATTCACAGGGTCAGTCACCGTCATGCCGAACCATTCGCTCGTGCTCGCAAGATCAAGCGTAAAGAGAGCCGGTACGTCAACTATGAACCAGTCTCCCTCGCATGGACCGAGGAGAAGCCATATGCAGGCAGCAAGGAAAGGAACAAGCATGATCAGACCTATCATCTTGAAATTGTGGGGAAGCAGGTAATTCTTTTTCATAAAATCCGTTTTAATGTTTGACTTATCAGGAATTCATACGGCAAAGTTAAACAGATTTTTCTAAATGTCAAGTATATTTAACATATTATCATGCGGATTTAACTTATAGGGCTATATTGTAGATAGTATGAAGATTTCTAAAATATAATAAAGATAAATTTTTATCAAATTACTTGACAAATTTATTGTTTTTCAATAAAAGGCTTTATATTTGTATATCGAAAAACAATAAAACCATATTGATATATGAAAAAGAACTCAACAAAAAAGCTTTACACAGTATTAGGGATAATACTGTGTATCAGCACCGTAAATGCGTTACATGCAACTTGTCAAGGCATTGGAGGATTGATTTCTCCTGAGAGCTTTGGTATCGAGTGGTTGGAAATGGACAAATGGATGCAGATAACTGTTCTAGTTGGCAGAATGGTAGGTGGACTCGTTTTCTCAGCCTTGCTATATGCCTTCACTATAAATACGATAAAGGGTTATAAAGCAGGCGTATTGTTCCCAAGAAAGAATTTTGGCATTCTTATAGCATGCTCTGTAGCACTTTTCGTTTACATGTTCTGTTATGACAACATGGCGCTTGTAGGAATCGCTAACGATGCAGTAAGGCAAATTGTATTAGATCTGAACACAGTTGTCTGTTCTATGACATTTGTAGTATTTGCCCTTATGTATAAGATAGCCATAAAGGTTAGCGAAGAGAATAGTCTAACCATCTAAATGAGAAAGTCATGCCAATCATAGTAAACGTAGACGTAATGATGGCAAAGAGGAAGATGTCCTCCGGAGAGCTGGCGGAGAAGGTCGGAATCACTCAAGCGAACCTGTCTATCCTCAAGACAGGCAAGGCGAAGGCCGTGCGCTTCTCTACCCTGTCCGCCCTCTGCAAGGCCCTGAACTGCCAGCCTGGAGATCTTCTGGAGTATCAGCCGGGAGATGATGATGATCAAGATGAATAGACACTTATGCAATGATGTTGTACGAACCCCTGCCGGGGAGCGTACAACAGTTATGAAAGTATTTTTAGCAATCACCCTTTGTGTACTCTCATTCCTGGCATCTGCTCAGGAGCCACAGATTATTGGCGGATATCTGCTCGATGGCAAAGACAGTTTTGAGGAACTGGATGCTGCAGTTGTGACAGATTCGAAACGCAAGGACAAGAATCTTGATGGAAAAGGAATGAGATTGCCTGGCGGTGCTATGATGATGATTCCTGAAAGCGTTGGAAAGGAGATCGGCAGCATTGTAGAGGTCAAGGATCCTTTCCTTGTCAAGAGCATTTGCTTTACTGTGGATGAAAACAGGATGGAAGGATGCAAGGCAAGTATCAGGATATATCGCATAACTGATGACGGCAATCTCAACAATATCGTCACAATGCCGATATATCAGGTTATCCCGAAGGCTAAGAAAAAGACGACCTTCAGCATTGTACCGCAGGAAAACCTGGAATTAGAGCCTGGAGAGTATTACATCAGTTTTGCCCTGACAGAAATTTCTAAGACTATAGAAAATAAATGGGCGGCTTCAGAGACTTGGGATGCGAAAGAACGATACGTAAATCAGTTGGAAGACAGTATGTTCTTTCCTGTATATGTAAAGAGCAGTTACAGCCGCAGTACAGCAGAGCAACCTCTTGAAAAATGGAAATATAATATAGGCATGACTGTAAGAGGTAAGATTGTCGACTGATCACATAACGCTATCAATAGCAACTGGACTCAATGAAACGAATTACCTTGTTTATATGCACGCTCTTCTTTGTGCAGACGCTTTCCGCACAGGTATCAAGAGATATTCTCGAGCGCAATACTAATACGAATGTCAGACTGGCTATCAAGGATGCCAAGACTGCGGAGCCGATATCTTGGGCTTCTGTATATCTTGTGCCAGTCGGTGACACAACCATTACTCATTTTGCGCTGTCGGATGAGAAAGGTAATGTTCTGCTGAAAGAGGTTCCGGTAGGCAGATATGAGGTGAACGCCGAAATGATAGGATACACTCCTCATAAGAAGGAGTATGGCATTCAGGCTCATTGGGAGGCATACGATCTGGGAATAATCCGTCTGGAGGAAAATCCCGAACACATTGATGCCGCATCCATATCTGCTGTGGGCAATCCGATAATCGTAAAGAAGGACACTATAGAGTTCAATGCTGTCGCTTTTAATGTCGGCGAGAACGCTATGCTGGAGGATCTGCTTAAGAAGATGCCGGGAATGGAGGTCGGAGAGGACGGAACAGTGATGCTGAACGGAGAAAAAATAGACAAGATCACAGTAGGAGGCAGAACTTTCTTCTTCAACGATCCTACTGCCGCCTTGAAGAGTCTTCCGGCAAAGATTGTTGAAAAGATCATCGTTTCTGACAAAGTAAAGGATGAGGCCGCTGGAGAGGCATTTGCCACCAAGGCCGAGAAGGAGAAGGTGATGGACGTGGAGCTTAAGGAGGAATATACGAAGGGATGGTTCGGTAATGCGAGATTGGGCGGTGGATCGACATTGACCCCGGAGACTGACAATGAACTGATCGATGACAGAGGCCTTCTTTATAATGGCAATGCCATGGTTACAGGATATACCGAGAAGGATCAGATTGTCGTGGTCGGAAATGCCTTTAATGCTCTGAATCCAGGCGAAAGTGTAAGAACTTCAGAAAGAGCAGCCACCGGTCTCTTAGGTGCAGTTGATGGTCTCACTTCAACGGCTCAGACAGGTGTGAATTATAATACTTCACGTATCAAAGGAATGGAGACCACTGTCAATGTAAGTTACAGAAACAACAGCGCTGTAGAAGCTCAGGAGTCTTCCAGAACCACATTCATGCAGGACGCTTCAGATTTGCTGACGAAAAGTTCATACAATGCCAAAGGACATGAGGATGAAGTGTGGGCAATGGCAGAGATCAAGGATCTGGACAATGAGAAGTACTATTTTTCTTTCAAGCCAAATTTTGGCTATACTACGGCGTCCTTGGCGACATCCAGGGCCTCTGCAAGTACTTCCGGGGACTCACAGATGAATTCATCTCAATCTTCAACAGCATTGACATCAGATAAGATTCACACTCACGGACTTATATATGGAGGACTTAAGAATCTTGGCAAGAAGAACAGAAATGTGGTCCTTGGATTTGATTATAATTTCTTTGACATAAATAAACTGTCTCATGAGAGTTCTCTGATTCAGACTCCTGCGTCCACCATTCTGAAGGATATTACGTACAACGGAGACAATAAGAATCTTGTCGGTACATTAAGATTGAATTACAGTGAGCCTATAAGTGACAAATGGATTGCCAGGATGTCTTTAATAAGCACATACATGCTTGCAAATAACATATCCAATGCATCTAATCCGGATGGTACACATAATGAATTCTACTCATCACAGATGCGTAACATCTATAACAGCGAGATGGGTATGCTTACATTCCAGTACAGCAACGAAAGGCACACTGCACAATTCGGAGCTACCATCGAGGGTGTTCAGAATGAGGTGAAGGCAAAGTCCATAGGTATCGAAACTACTGCAGGAAAAGGTAAATGGCTGACAAACTGGGCTCCATATCTGAACTATAACTACACAAAGGACTACACTTCTTTACAGGCGGGATATAATGGTGCGACACAGATTCTTTCGCCTTCATCCATCACTCCTTCATTGAACATATCCAACCTGAATCAGATCAGAGCAGGAAATATCTACCTGGAACCTGAATATGGTCATAATTTCTACGTAGGACTGACTCATACGGATATAGAAAGCTATTCGTACGTGAATCTGTATATGATGGGAACGCTTACTCCAAGGAGTATTGTCATTGCAAGCTGGATGGATGCATACGGAGTGCGATATGCTGTGCCGGTGAATTCTCCAAAGCCGGAAAGCTACGGCTATTTAGGTCTCGTATATAACAGGCCTTTTGGCAAGCAGAAGAAACTTTCGTTTACGGTCAGCGGTGTAACAACCTACACAGGCAATTTCAGTTATCAGGCAAAACAGCAAATGAAGGGTTTTGATCTGGAGAGCTTTGACTACGGCAAGTTTATGGCAGACTTCTGGGGCGATGCATCCGGAAACAGATTCTATAGCGGAGAAAGCGGATTTGCGGAAAGCCGTACCAATATATTCAACTGGGGCGGCCAGTTCAAGTTGACATACAATGGTGAGAAGCTGTTCGCTTCAGCCGGATTCTCTACGCAGAATCAGATTGCAAAATATTCGCTTGACCCTACGGCCAATATGAATACCTGGGACAGCTCGGTCATGAGCGAGATTCTGTACACACCTGGAAAGGGATGGGAAATCCAGAACGACTTGAACTACAACTTCTATCACGGCTACTCAGCAGATTTCGGCAAGCCTGAAGTGCAATGGGATATGGGAGTCAGCAAATCAATCAAGTCTGTAACTCTTGGGCTTAAGGTAGCGGATATCCTTAACCAGACCAGGAACATGAACAGAATAGTGACTGCGGATTATGTGGAAGACAGATATAAGAATGTTCTCGGACGCTATTTTCTTTTCAACGTCACCTTCAACTTCGGAAAGGTGAACGCCAAGAAAAATGCAGGCATCGAGAAGGCGATGAAGAATATGTTGTAATATTGATATACGATGTGTGCCTGAAGGCCACGAGGATTATTCCAATCAACTGGGAACGTGGTTAAATCTCCGTGGCGATATGATTACCGGGCTCAAAATCCCAATCTGTCAATCCACGTACGGACGGTTTTCTCGTCAACACGATTGAGCAAACAGCCCTCTTTCCATTCCAACGCCGGATAGCTGCGTTTCAACGTGGCTGCACTTCCTGATATCGTACTGCCGCCTGAAGTGGCGAACGGAATGACCGTCTTCCCCTTCAAATTGTGGCTTTCGATGAATGTATTGATGATTCTCGGAGCCTGATCCCACCAAATGGGATAGCCAATGAAAACGACGTCATAGTCCGAAACGTCCAAGCATTTGCCACCCAAAGCCGGGCGTGCTTTCGGGTCGTTCATCTCCACCGAACTGCGCGACTGCTTGTCTCTCCAGTTAAGGTCGGCATCGGTATACGGCTTTGCCGGAGTAATGGCATAGACTTCCCCGCCCGTTGCATCTGCCACCTTTTGAGCGGCATTGGCTGTAACCCCTGTCGCGGAGAAATAAGCGACAAGGACCTTATGATTCGATTGCATGTTGTTCATATCCTGTTTTTGTTGTGCGAAAGTTGCGGTCGCCATACCTACGACTGACAATAATACTAATAAGCCCTTATGCATGAGAATTCTGTTTTATTTCTGAATATTTCCGTACTCCTCGTCCGTAACGGGTTCTAGCCATTCATTGGAGGCGTTCTCGCCGGAAATCTCGAAGGCAAGGTGAGCAAACCAGCTGTCGGCGGCAGCTCCGTGCCAGTGCTTCACATTGGCGGGAATATGGATGACTGTGCCAGGGAGTATTTTCTGTGCCGGCTTGCCCTCCTCCTGATACCAGCCACGACCAGCCACACCGATAAGCATTTGACCTCCGTCTTTGGTGGCATGATGGATATGCCAGTTGTTGCGACATCCTGGTTCAAAGGTGACGTTGGCAATGGGAATCTGCTCATCGGAAATACGTGCCATGTAACTGTTGCCAGTAAAATACTTGGCGTAAGCAGTATTGGGTTCGCCGATGGGGAAAATCATTTCGCGCTGGAAACGAGACTTCGCATCATCGGCCGATGTATCTTCCGCCCATACGTCTTTGGCCTGGCGGAATGCCGCCCAGGCTTTGGGCCAGCCTGCATAGAATGCTATATGGGTGATGATTTCTGATATTTCCGTTCTTGTGATGCCGTTCTTCTTCGCCTCCTGCAGGTGGTAGGTGAGCGATGAGTCGGTGATACCCTGACTGATGAGAGACGTGAGGGTGACCAGGCTGCGGTCGCGAAGGCTGAGCAGATCGTTGCGGCTCCACACCTCGCCAAAGAGAATGTCGTCGTTGAGTTCCGCGAATTTCGGGGCAAACTCGCCCAATTGATCACGTCCTGCCTTCTGTACTATCTTTTCCTGTGCCATAACTTGGAATGTTAAAATACTGAATACTGAAAATAGAATGATTCGCCTCATAACTTATTGAATAAAATAATAGATTATGTTCGCCGGATTGAGTGGTGTCTGGTCGGACAACACCAGCGACTTGACCATGTGTAGCGTTCCCTGCTTGAATTTTTGGAAATGTTCGGAGGCAATATCTTCATTACTTGGTCATATTAATCTTTCTTAAGGTTTCCTTTGAAAAAACTTTCAATTCTATCGTATGGTATCACACCGGCTTTGTCATCGTAAAGGTCGGTGTGGACTGCGCCGGGGATGATGAGCAGTTCCTTGTTTCCCACCACGGTGGTCTTGCCAGATTCCGGCTTTACTCCTGTCATAGCTTCGAATGCCCCTTCACTGAAATAGCGGCTATGGGCCCTTTCACCGTGAATGAGGAGGACCGGAGTCTTGATTTCACGCGCCATATCCAGGATTGGCTGGTTCATAAATGACATGGTTCCGATGATATTCCATCCGTCGTTGGAGTTGCCGCTGCGCAGGTGATAACCCCGCTCTGTCTTGTAATAGTCGTAGTAATCCTTGACAAACCAAGGTGCATCGTCCGGAAGCGGATCCACAACTCCGCCTGCACGCTTATAACTTCCTGTCCTGTAGTCTTCAGTTCTCTGGGCGGCCCATGCCTTGCGCTGGGCATCACGGGCCTGCTCGTTGTCAGTGCATCCGAAATAGCCTTCACGGATTACGCGTGACATATCGTACATTGTGGAAGTGACCGTAGCCTTGATTCGTGGATCGAGAGCTGCCGCATTGATGGCCATTCCTCCCCAGCCGCAAATGCCGATAATGCCAATACGCTCAGGGTCAACGTTTTCCTGTACTGACAAAAAATCCATAGCTGCCAGAAAATCCTCAGTGTTGATGTCCGGGGAAGCCATACGGCGAGGCTCGCCACCGCTCTCACCAGTGTAGGATGGGTCAAAGGCAATAGTGAGGAAGCCACGCTCAGCCATATGCTGGGCATAGAGGCCGCTGGTTTGCTCCTTTACGGCACCGAAGGGACCGGAAACTGCAATTGCCGGTAATCTGCCTTCCGCATTCCTGGGGATATACAAGTCAGCCGCAAGTTCAATGCCATAGCGGTTGTGGAATGTAACCTTGGAGTGTTCTACAAGGTCGGATTTTGGAAAGGTCTTGTCCCATTCCTGTGTGAGGTTCAGTGTACTCATATTCGTGTTTTGCTTGCAGCCGGCCAGCAATATTGCCGACATGGCCAGTATTATTGTATTATTCATACTGCAAATGTATCCCGAGACAGCGGAAAAATTGTACTGATATTCGCTGAATATATACCAATTTCGCAGATTATGCTATCTTTGCAGTGTTATTAAGAAGAATATGAAGAAGATTCTGAAGGTTGACAACCCCAATGTCTATGCTGAATATGTAGGCGCTCCCCTGCTGCATCCGCAATTGGCACTGATCAGTTATGACGAAGTGTCCCCTCTGCGCAGCAGCATGAACAACTACGGAGTATACGGTTTATTCATTCAGAAGCAATTCCCTAAATATCTGTCCTATGGCACCAAATCTATTGTCGTGAGAGACAGTTCCATCATCGCCGTTGCTCCCGGGCAGATGGGCGGCGCAGAAGACAACGGCACCCCGATATTCCTCAATGGATGGGCCTTGCTCTGGTCAGCGGAACTGCTCAAAGGCTCCCCTCTGGAAGGAAAAATGGAAGAATACCATTTTTTCTCATACTTCGACACAGACTGGTTGCGGATGACAGCCTCCGAATATGAGCGTTTCTCGCTTCTTCTGGTCACCATGCGCAAAGAAATGCAAGAGAATCCGGATTCCCCTGCGCTCAGGAATATACTCACAAGCTATCTCAAACTGATTCTGGAATACTGCCAGCGGATCTATCTTCGCCAACGCTCATTGAAGGCGAATTGTGAAAGCGACATTCTCAAACGCTTCCATAGCCTGCTTGTCGATTACTTCACCCTAGGGCTGCAACATGAGAAGGGCCTTCCTACAGTGGCATATTGTGCCGACCAACTGGCATATTCAGCACGTTACTTCGGTGATTTGATTCACCATTCCACTGGCGGAACCGCCATCGGTTATATACACGGTTTCGTGATTGACCAAGCCAAGAATCTCCTGATGAAAGGTCTGAGCGTGGGCGAAGTGGCGGACCTGCTGGGCTTCGACTATCCCAACCATTTCAGCCGCCTGTTCAAGAAGGTCACTGGCCTGACGCCGTCGGAATTTCTGAAATAGCAGTAGACTCCAATGCCGGTAGTACCGATTATATCTTCGAAATACCATTATAATTTACTAAAAATAAAACAATTATAAACTTTTAACAGTCCCTTAACGGGACACGAGTGCTCTCAAGTAATAACTATATTCCAAAAACTGCGACTATAGGGCATATGAAAAATTTCGTTATTTAACTAATATTTTAGTTGGATAATTAGAAAATTAGTTTTATGTTTGCATCGGAAAGTTCGGAAGACCGTTCTTTCCGGTGCAAATTGATAATATAAAAGTAATATAATATGGCAGAAGTAGTAAAGAACAGGCCCCAGGAACTTACTAAAGCAGAACTGGAGATAATGCAGGTGATCTGGCAGAAAGAGAAGGTATTGGTGCATGATATCCTCGCAGAACTGCCTGAACCAAAGCCAGCGTACAATACTGTGTCAACAATTGTACGAATTCTCGAAAACAAGGGATTCGTTTCGCACAAGGCATACGGAAGGACATACGAGTACTTCCCTATCGTTGCGAAAGAGGACTACACCAATGCATATATGCGTACAGTCCTTGATAACTTCTTCGAAGGCTCAGTAAGCCGTATGGTGAACTTCTTCTCGTCGCAGAAGTCAATCTCTCTTGAAGAGACAGATGAGATTCTTAAGATATTGAACGGAGACAAATAGACATACTAATTCCCCACCCTGATGTCAGTAATCAGTTTCATAGTTGAATCATTGATCTGCAGCGGACTCTTTCTGGTGCTATATCGATGGATGTTGGCAAAGAAAGTCAGCTTCAGGATCTGCCGTGCCTATCTGATAGTGACGATGGTGCTTTCTGTAACAATTCCGATTATGGACGTACCATTGTATCCATCCGAGAACCTGGCCAGAATCGGCGAATGGACTGTCTTCAGCTTTGATGAATTTAATGTACTCGTTGAAGAAGGTACGTCCATGGTCGCTGAGAATCAGGCTGTAGAAATGACTGAAGCTGCCATAAGCGATGCAGACTCCAGTATGCCTGCGATCAGCTTAAGGACTGCATTGACAATTCTATATGTCCTGATTGGCTTGATCTCGCTCTCTTTGCTTGTATATAACACGATTAAGATCTATAGGCTCCGCAGCAAATCAAAGCTTACGTATGAAGAGGACTACACCCTCGCCGAGCACGAGGATATAAAGACCCCGTTCTCATTCATCAGAACAATATTTTTGGGCTTCAACTACGAGCCACAGGAACGCAGGCAGATCCTTACTCATGAAGCAAGCCACGTACGTCACAGACATTCATACGAGCGACTATTCATGTCGGTACTCCGTTCTATCTTCTGGTTCAATCCGTTCTTCTGGATGGCCGAAAAGGACCTTGAGGAGGTTCAGGAGTGGGAAGCAGACAAGGATGCGCTGGATGAAGGCTGGAACCTGAAAACATACAGAACAACCATATTCAAACAACTCTTTGGTTATAATCCGGATATTACCTGTGGGTTGAATCATTCATTGACAAAACAAAGATTCATTATGATGACTCAATCTCATCGTGGCAAAGGGACCTGGATCAGGCTGGCTGCCACACTCCCCGTAATTGCAGCAACTTTCTTTGCCTTCGGCTGCGGAACAAAGCAGGCAGAGAAGACTGAAGTTTCAACGAACTTGACTGATGGCACGGAAGCAACATATATCGATATGTGCCCTCCATGCGACGCGACGGTCAGCAATGAATTCAATGCTGGCGGTGCGGGACGATCACACACAGGAATTGATTATGTCCTTAACGAAGGCGACCCGGTTTATGCTACCGCTGATGGCGAGGTTTCAGCAATTACCCGCGATGACAGCAACGGACTTATGCTGACATTGAAGCACGCTGATGGTTATGAGACAAGGTATGCGCATCTTTCTAACGTGTATATCTATACAGAAATCAGTTTTGAAGGCCCTAATGTCAGGTATAAAAAGTTAGGTTCCATCTTAACAGACGCGGATCATTCTGACCTGACAGTCACTGGTGGCGGCAAGGTCTATAAAGGTCAGTTGATCGGATTCGCCGGTTCGACAGGAGGTGCAACAGGACCTCACCTTCACTTCGAAGTCCGTAAGAATGGCAATCCGATCGATCCTTCCCCACTCTTCACGTCCGACAAGCCGGTAAAAGGGCCTTTTATAATTGACGTTGCTGAGGGACCAAAGAATCCGAAACCTGGCGAAGAGTACTTCATCATCTGCAACGGAAAGTTGGCACATAAAGAAGATATTGGAAAGCTCGTAGAAGAGTTCTTTGCAGGTACTCCTATGCATCAGGCTGTGGTTCACATAAAAGCACAAGACAGCGTCCCTATGGGAGTCATAACAGACATCAAAGAGCAGTTGAGAAATGCCCGTGCCTTGAAGGTCAGGTATGAAACCCATGAAAGCACGATAGAAAAGCGTCTGCCACCTGCGTCAAAGACCGATATGTACCCAGCCACAGTAGATGCACTCGCAGGTACCAATCGCAGAAACATCATCGTCATGAGGGTAAACCCTAACGGTGAAATGTTTCTTGGAAGCACTTACGTGAAAGGCCGTCTGCACAATGATGATCTATATGCAAAAGAGCTGGCAAGGCTGAAAGAACTGATATCGAATCCGGAAGAGAGCGCTGAATGCCCGGAAATTGAAATGATGGATATTCAGATGCCAGATGGTTCTACCAGACAGTTCAGAGTCAGCAAAGGTATTATAACATTCCAGAATGACAGAGCCACTTCATACGAGGACTACACCAAGGCAATGAAGCTTATCACTACATCCTATAAGGAACTACGCGAGGAAGTGTCGGCAGAAGTCTTTGGTAAATCACTTGCAGAGCTTTCAGACACGGAGATGCAGGTGATTTATCGGGCTGTACCGATGAATGTATCTGAAATGGAGCCACACGATGTTCCGGCAAGAAAATAACAGAATTACTTCAGCAATAACTGTGACGCCAGCACTACCCCAAAGTGCTGGCTTTTAATATCATACAGTTACACAATTATCATCCATATCGCAAAATTAATAAATATTGTCATATACTTAGACCTGCAAATAAAAAACTAGTATTTACGCAACAACAGAACAAAATAATAAATTTTCCGTTTCACGAAATATTGACGAAAACCATATAATACCAATCAATACTATCCGTATTGAAAACGGGCCGCACCAACGTCTTAATATGCTACAACTTATCGCTCACTTCCGTCTTCTTTGCATGCTTGAAGTTGATGGTAGTTTTGCCAAAACGCCAGGTCAGGCCTAAATAAAACTGACGGGGATTATACCAGTACACATTATGCTGGTGATAGTTCTCGGCATAAGTGTCCCTCGTAGGGCCATTATAACGGTTCTGGAATGGCATTATAGCCCTTGCAGTCAGGATCAGACGGTTCTGCAGGAAGCCTTGACGCAGGCCCAATGAATACACATAGTCCACGCCGTGATAGGTACGCTGGAGAGTTGTTTCACCACCGGATATACTTCCAGCGACGAATCCCATAGCTCCTTTCCATAAATCGACATTGCTGCTGAGGTCGAAAGCCCATTCCACACCGTCATTCTTCTGGTCCAAACTTGGTGCATAGAAGTAATTAGGGATTGTCGTTTAATGTTTTCAATTTGACCGAAGCAGCCGACTGGTCCCAT
>OKWR01000878.1_pt1 | contig 24534 bp, 22 predicted proteins | sample 1607101 | NCBI WGS metagenome assembly OKWR01 (sample SAMN04414076, study PRJEB24778) | human gut metagenome | material: faecal | host: Homo sapiens
GAAATTTTATATATAATAAATAACAAAATTTTTTTCATTTTAAAATTGATTTAAAAATGACATTAGGAGGTTCTTATGCAAAATAATATAATAAGTGTATTAACTAGAAAACGCCGTAATATGTATGAAGTTTGTGTTAGATATATTGGGGAAGATGGAAAAGAACATCAAAAGATATATGAAAAATTTAATAAAAAAAGGGAAGCAGAAAAATATGTTGTTGAATTAAAGAGCGCTATAAACAACGATAGATTTAAGCTTCCTAAAAATTTTACATTTGTAGATAGATGTATTAAATATTATGACGATAAATCACATGAATATAGTCCCAAAACTTTAAATAATGCTTATGCCATAATAAATAAGCACATTAAATCTTTTTTTTCAAATGTAAAATTAACTGATATTACAATTAGTATGTATCAAGATTTCATGAATTATGTAGGTCGTTTAGATCTTAGTGATGCAACTAAGAAAAAAATATATCAAATAAGTAATGCTGTTTTAAGAGAGTGTTATAGGTTACAGGAAATTAACACAAACATTCCAGAGTTTGTAACTAAACCTAAAACACTTTCTACACCAGATACTGATATATATACTCTTGATGAAATACGTACTATACTTGATAATTGCCAAAATACAAAATTTTTAGATATTCCCATTAATCTATTCCTTTTTGCTGGCATGCGCTTCGGAGAAATTGCTGGGTTATGTTGGGAGGACATAGATTTTCAAAATAATACTCTGCATATAAATAAAAATTTAATCTATGATGGACAATATTATATGAGACGACCTAAGACTGAAAATGGAATAAGAGATGTAATTGTTCCAGATGCTATTATCCATATGCTAAAGTCAGAAAAAATAAGACAAAATAAATTAGTGTTACAAGGATTATATAAAAAAAATGAATTTGATGTAGTTTGTTTAAATAGTGAGTTGAAATATTTAAGTTTAACAGGGTTTATACAAAGTTATAAAAGGTTTTTAAAAAAAATTAATATAAGATATATCCGTCCTCATAAGCTTCGTCATGCTCATGCTACATTATTATTAATGTCTGGTGTAGATATGAAAACAGTAAGTGAAAGATTAGGCCATAGCAAAATTGAAATTACTATGGATACCTATGCTCATGTATTAAAAGAATCTGATAAAAAAGCATCTGATAATATAGAAAAATTGTTACTATAATTATATTTTTGTTGGTCACTTTTTGGTCACTTGTAATAGGATTTGGTCACTTTTTGGTCACCAATCCCATTTTATACCATTTAATTTTTTAGCTATTTTTAAACGTTTATTGCATTTAATATAGCTTTATTAAACATTATTTATTTATCCCCCTAATAAGTATATATTTTAAGGCATCTACAATTTTTCCCCCTTGTAGGTGCCTCTTTTTTTCTGTAATTTCAATAATTACAAGCTTTTTTCAATTTAATTCCAATTAACCTAAAAATATGTTTTGGTCACTTTTCGGTCACTAAAATATTTTTTTGAATTTAAATTATTTAAAATCTAATAGCTAAAATGTTAATATTCTTATATAATATAAATAGATGTTAATTAATGGTTGTTGGCCTTTTTATTATCATCTGGAGCATCTACTGTTGCAGCAGTAGGTGCTTCTTCTATTTTAAAACATTGTATTTCTTTTACACTATTTGCTGTAAAAATTTTACCATGTCCTTTACCTTTTAAGTTCATTAAAGCTTCATAGTCTCCACAAACTACTTTACTTGCTTCTTTTGTATTTGTCTTTAATCCAATTTTCGTGTTAATGTTAGATTTTAATACTCCTGGAAGTATTTCAGCATATGGTGTTTGTGTTGTTAATATAACATAAATACTTGCTGCTCTACCTTTAGATAATAACTCTCCTAGTAATCTATAAAACTCTTTATCTAATTTTGGATTAAAACTTGCTAATTCTTCAATTATTATAAATATAGGCTTAAATTGTTTATCTACTCTTCTTAAAATTTTATATCTCCTGTTCATTTCTTTTACTAGATCTTCTAATACTTCTTCTATATTTTCTTTACCTTCTCCATAGTACTTACATCTATTTTTATATCTATATAAATCTATTAATTTCGTATCTTGAATATAGAGATCTATATTTTTTCTTCTTATTAGATTATTTACAATAACATCTAAGCATACACTTTTGCCTGAACCTGTACTTCCTGCAATTAATAAATGACACTGATTCGGTGAACTATAGTCCCAGTAAATAATATTATGTCTATCTAAATCTATTCCTATTGGAACTCCTTTTTTGTTATCAAATTTATAATCTTCATAGTTATAAGTTTCATTTTGTTTATTTATACGTATTAATATTAATGTATTGTTATACTCTATTTTTAAATCATTTTGGTTTATCTTTAGAAAGGTTGCTATTTCTATTTTATATTTTATAAAATCATTTATTGAAAGGCCTATAGGAATAGTAAAATAAAACTCATTGTCGCACTGGTGATGTAACCATGGATATTCTTTACTACGATTACATAGGTTAATCTCATAAAATAGTTTATCCCAATTATATTTTCTCTTGAATACCATATTCTCTATTGCTTTAGCAGCATTAAATATACTATCTATCAATAGATTAATCATATTAAGTCACCTACCTTTTCTATTTTGCAATTATCATAGATAACTTTTATATCCTTTAGATTTTTATTTAAGCCCTGGTTATTAATAACATATAACGTAGGCATAACAGGCCAATCTGTATTTTCTATTATTATATCTTTAATTTTTTTATATTTTGATAGGCAGTCATTAGGACTTATTTGGACTTCAAGCAATATTCGTTTTATTCTTTTATTTTTTCTTATCTTTAGGTATGCATCTGGAATTATATTGCCTATTTGTGGACTTTTCTTAAAATCTAAAATTTCATATCCATTCTTTATAAGCTTCACTAAAAAGTCGGTTATATAAAGATCATGCGTGATTAGTTTCTTTTTTGGTTGTTTATCTAAAAAATATACGTACATATTCTTAGTACCTTCTACATTAAACATCTTTCTATTTATATAACCTTCATCGCTTAATTTTTTTAGCCTTCTTAATGGTATATTTTCATGGACATCTGGAAATAATAATTCCTGTACTTGTTTTCTAGTACATATTCTGCACATAGTTAAGAAACTTAAAATTTTTAGATCTCGTTCTTGCATATTATTTTCCCCCTTTTTCTTTTTATATTTAATATATATGCAATGCGGTTCACATATTTGACTATTTTTTAAAAAATTATTTGATTAACTATGTGATTGATTATGTGAAGTGTGTTTTTTACGCTTCACACTAATTTTTGTTGATATCGCTAGAGTTAGGCTTGTACAATTGCGTGGTTTAAATAAATAAAAAGCAGCGCCAATGTCTTTTTATTTATTGGCCCCGCCGCACAGACTCCCCCATCTTTTATTTTTAGTTATTTTTCTGCATTGAAATTTTATATTAAAAATAACTAAAGTAGCAGGAGTATATTTATATTCAATTCTTATTTATTATACTTATATTATTTCCTATTTTAAAATTTTTATACACTTTTTTTATATTTTTTGTATTTTACTTATATTTATTTCTTATATATTTCGTAGTTTTGGTATAGCAATTTTTTATATTTTAATTTTTCTGGTATACAATTTTAATTTTAATCTTATGTGAATCCAAAATATACGCGGACAAGCTTTTTATTATCTTTTTATAAATTATAAAATAAGCTAGGGAATAATATCCCTAGCTTTTATCTTATTATCAATAAAGGTACTATGGCCGTTGCTAATAGTGCTCCTAATATAAAATATCCTAATCTAAGTAACATACGTCTACCTCCTTTTTAGGAGTATAGTCGCACATTATAATATTTATACTCATTTTTCAAAAACTTCTACATACTTAGGAGATGCTGTAATATATACTCCAGATTTTAACTTATACATATCTGTATCTGTTCTCTCTATTTTTTCTACTACAGTATATACCCCGCCTTTTTTTATAACTCCTATTACACTCGCAGAAGTAAAGTCTGGGCGACTATGCATATTTATATCCTCTTTTATTTTTACGTATAATGTTTTAGCTGTAGTAGTTGTATTATTAGATCCATATTTATATTTTTTAAGTAATGGATAGAAGTTGTTTTCAAATGCTTTTCTTGTGTTCCCGAATCCCATAAAATTAGTACCTGGACAAGTTTTTCTAGATTTATTTGAATAATAATCCCATAAACAAGTACCACCACTAGTAAACCAAGCATGAGGTCTTATATAAGTAGAATTTATAGGAAGATTAAATTTTTTTGCTAATAATGCAAATACAAATATAACAGCTTTCTTTTGTTCTTCTGTCATTGTATCTTGACCTATATCGAAGTTGCCATATATTTCAATACATATCGCATTAACATTCCAACCTTTTATACCTATTGGAGTTGAATTAAGATTTCTTCCTGTTGTTACTTTTCCATTAGGGAAAATATTGAAGTGTTGTGCTATATAATGTCCATAACCATCAGAACTCCCCCACGTAGTTTTTCCATAAGAATCCAATGCCATTGTTCTTCCTAATTCTCTATTATCGCCATAAACTCTTTTATCCGTATTATTCCAAGTTGAATAATCGGGCAATCCCATATGGTGTACTTGTAATCTAGTTATTTTTCTAGTTGGATATTGTTTATCTAACCACTCTTTAAATTCTTTTTCACTTTCTAATAGTGTAAATCCATTTTGTGTTTTCATTTTATCAAAATCCTTTCTAAATTATAAAAGGTACTTAAAACCCGACCTCCTAGTTAGCTTTCTAAGCACCTTGTAAATTATTTGCCTTATGTTTATACCTTTTTATTCTCCAAATCCATCAGTTTTAAAGTCTGTAATTATACCCATACCTACTAATATAGTTAAAGCTGAATTAACAGAATCTTGGAAGTTATTAGGTAAAAAATCTAATCCAAATTGTTGAGCTGTTAACACTAATAATGCTGTTACAGATAACCAAAAACTTTTGTTTTTTATTTGTTCTTTTAAATTAAATTTCATAATTTATTACCTCCTATTTAAATAAATTATTTTGAATTGCATAAAAGAAAAAACTAACCAATGCTGTTATAATTGCATAAGTTAGTTTGTTTAAGTTGATTGCTAATTTGTCTATTGTATTGCATAGATTTTCTATTTTTACTGCCATTTCTGCCTGTGTATTTTCTAGTTTGTCTATTCTTTCAGAATGCCTTTGCAGTCTTTCATCGTGTCTTTTTAATGTATCTTTCAACCATTCATCATTCATGCAAAACTCCTTTCTATAATAAAAGGACTGTATTTCTACAGTCCTTTTTATTGCGCAATCTTTTTAAATTGCGAACTAAAATAATGATGTTAATGCGTTTTCTATTAAAGGAATATAATAATTTATATATCCTTCATGATTAGGATGACATTGGTCATTGTTGTTGGTGAATGGTATCATTTCATTTAAATTTGTATTTAACCCACTATTTTCAAATAAATCTACACAATATACACACCACTTCTTACATATATTTTTAGCTCTCTCACCATAATCAACTTGACTTTGATATGTTCTAGACCCTATAATATGAGGTCTTATGTATATAATTTTAGCTTTTGGGTAAGTAGTTTTTAATTTATGAAATATGCTTTCTAACCCTCCGCTGAAAGTTGTTAAAACGGCGTTTGTTGTATCGTATCCATCCAAAATATCCCCTAATCCTAAAATTTTATGTTTATCAATATCATTAGTTGAACCATCTATTAATATGCAATCAATATCAGTATAATTTATCATAGCATAATCAACTTGATATTGTATATTTTGTTGTTTCTGTAAATGAGTTTTATCATCCCCTGTGTAATCATTTCTAAATCCTATTGTAGCTCCACCTTTAGATAATTCAACCTGTTGCATTTGATTCCTAGAACATATAATTTCTCCTATACCTACATTTGAATTACCATTTCCTTCCATTATAGAATCACCCAAAGTTAATAATGTTTTTCCCGAAAGTTTATTCTCATTTTTATATATTGAATTTAAATTTCCAAAACACCCATAATTTTGATATGGTAATAATTTTTTATTATTAGTTTTTATTAATTGAACATAATCTTCAAATATGTTTAGATAACTAAATCTTACATAACTTGCATTTACAGGAACATTGAAACTGTATCCACAGATATCCATTTTTATATATGTAGAATCTATTGGTGTTTTATTAGCGTCATAAAATAAAATCTCAAATATACTGGTGCTTATAATATAAGATGCTCCTGAATATACAAAAATATAATCACTGGTCTTATATCTATTATTTGAATATATAGAACCTGTATTATTTCCTATATATCCAGCAACCGATTTGTTTTTATCAAATAAATTATGAGAATAAAATTTACCATCAATATCATTGCTTATATTCTTACAGTTATTATAAGATACTATTTGAAAATTAGTTTTTTGTTGTGTTTCATCGTTCGTTTTTTCATAACTTAATCTACAAATAAAATCTTGTTCAGCTACAAAAGCATAATTTTGTTTCCCTTCATCATAATATACATATTCGCCATTTTCTACTACACATAATTTTCTAACAGAAGGATATAATTGATATTTTCTACCTTGTTTCGCTAAAAAATATACAGAATTATAATTAGTATTTTCTGTAAATCCTCCAGAATTTCCAGTATAAAAGATATTTTCTAGTTCATTATATATATTATCACTATAATTTTCAATTTCACAATATATATAATCATTTATAATAGGAGAAGGTTTAATGACTTGCCCATCTTGTTGCTTAATAACTAATGCGAAATATGGATAATTCATTATTAATGATGTTTCATCAGTAAAATCAATTGTTTGTCTAACAAATTCTTTATCTTTGTTAAATATAAATAGTCTATATTTATATTTTGTTGTGTCAGTTATTTTTATTGTAATTTTTGAACCAAGAGATATTTTTTCCATATCTGTATATAGTTTGTAATTGGTATTATCTATAGTATTAGAATTATCAACATAAGTACCTTGTTTCCAATTAAATATTTTCTTTTTATAATTTAAGCTATTTATATTATTTATTTGAAAAATTATAGCATTATGTAAATTAGAATGTGCAACACCTTCATTGTCAATTCTAGCATCTATTAACTCTGCATCACCCGTTGTACTTCCATCTTGAAGTGTTGTAAAACTATCTATTCTTGATTTTTGTACTTGTATATTATTTTTTATTTCCGTGTCGTTATAATTTTCTAATGCTGATAACTTTTCTTTCTCAGCAGTAGTGTAATCGTTGCTACTTAATTTTTTACCTTCCTCTTTTTGTACGCATTGTTCAACTAATGCATGTATTTTTTTACTGCTCAATGTTTTATCTGTCGCTGTAGTAGAATTGTCATCTATTTTGTTCGCAATCTCTTTACATTGCGAATTTACCTCATTAATAGCTCCAACAATGTATTTATTTTTTGTTTCTAATCCATTGTCCGTTTTCTTTTGGTAATCTTTTAGATCTACTGTCACTTCTGTATCCCCTCCTGAGCTTCCTGTATTTTCTCCTATGCCTTCTCTTACATCTGCCAACAATAGGAAAGTGCTAACTTTCACATCTCCATTTTCAATATTGAATAGCATTTTTAAAGTTCCTGCTACTTTCGTTATGTTGTTGTCCATTACTGCATAAAAATAATTATCTGTTTTATTTTCTACTGTTCCGTCTACTACCTCTCCGTCTGCTCTTTTATATTTGGCAGTAATAGAGCAACCAGTAAGTTTAACTGGTTGCCCATCTTCATACACATTTATTTTAATTTTATTACCCCTGTCTCCCTGTACTAATTTTATGCTTTGAAATTTCTCTTGTTTTAGATCACTTTCTATGTCATAGTCTCTCATGTTGCACCTCCTCTTAACTGTTTAATATGCTCCAATATGTACTACTTCTTATATTTGCATCATCATTATAGAATTTAAGCAAATTTATAAGTACGCCGCCGTTGCTAATATAATTTTTAAATGCAGCCTTATATTTTGTAAGTGTTCCTGCTTTATATGCCCATGCATAAGAATCTGTATAACTCCATGTGCTCTTAGTACTTGTCCCCCATTCTAAAACATATATCTCGTATCTACCAGGATTCTTATAGTTACTTGTACATGCACTTGCTGTACTACCAGCTACAATATCAAAATCAAACATTCCGACTCCCGTATCTGTAACGGTAAAAACTCCATCTAGAGTTACTTTTGTTCCATTGGCATTAGTCCAAGTTTGCCCCTTTAGACCTGGTATATATATTTTTGTCCCATATGGAATATTAAGGCTCGCTACTGTTTTACCCATATGTGTACCAAGTCCACTTGCTCCTATTGTGTTACTTTCTGCGGCTGCATAACAAGTACATCTAGCATCGTGTAATCTGTAAATATAAGATTTTCCGTCTATTGTACCTCGCTCATTAAAACAATTTTTGTATTCTTCTTTCACAGTTGTTCCTCCAGAAGAACTCGAACTATCTGCCTTGTCTAATTCTGGCAGTCTTATAAAGAAGGCTTGTTTACTAAGATTGTACTTGCTATAAATGATGCCTTTCTTATATCCACTCGCCTCGGCAATATATCCATTGCCCATGTATATAGCAGTATGATGAGTCTTGACTGTTGCCATATTAGATGTTGTTACTGTATATCCATCATTGGCAAACATAATTATGTCACCGGCTTTCGCCTTCGTAAACCCACTATCTGCGTATCTCCAGAATGTTGCACCATGTTGTTTTGCTGTAGCCTGTAAAGTTCCCATGCTACAAGTTAATCCTTTCATATAACCCATTCCAGCTTGTTCATAACAACAACCTACAAGCGAAGAACAGTCAAACCCATAAGTTACACCTACTTGAACCCAACTTGGTTGATAATATGTTGTTCCTCCTACTGTCTCAACTTTTCCCTTAATGGTTACCATACTACTAAGAGAAGTTGTTCTCCAATATTGGGAGTACCACGCAGTATGAGCTGTACCCATATTTACTATTTTCATAGCTGTGTCACATATTGTCTTACGCAAGTCTGATACACCTGTATTAGTTCCTCCTCCTGATGTTCCTCCAGAAGAACTTCCTCCACTACTTGTAACCTTAGTGCTTGGTCTTACTGCCAATACAATAGTACTAGGTTGTTGGTTTTTTACCAAATCTTTTTTCAAACCTACATACCAGCCATCTGTGTGTTTCTCTCCAGGATTACTCATCGCCGTAATTATTTGTGCATTTCCGCTACTATCTTGTCCTATGCAAATTGCTCCTGTACTAATGTATTTCCATCTTGTAGGGTAGACATATGCTCCACTACTTGTTTTTCTAGCATAAAAAAGCAAATCTCCTTTTTGCAAGTTGCTATAGTCGCTCTTTACTTCAAACGTTTGTTCTCTACTATAAAAATACTGCGCTATTTCTGCACAAGTTCTTGCAAGATTTGAACCACTTGTTGGGACTATAGCTCCTGTATATTCACTATTCTTCGCCATTATATTCGTACGGTAATTGTTGAAATTAACCAAGCTTCCATATGGAGAATCTGCATATGAATAACCCATAAGGCAAAGTAATATTAATGTAGAATCATCTATCATCTTCCAATAGTTGCCCTTTGTAGATTTCTCCCAAATACTGTTAGTAGCTCCCATTGTTCCACTTGCATTAGCATTGCAAGGAGTAGTTTCCCCATAGGTGAATCCATTATCCCAACTCTTAGCGGAAGTATAATTATTTCTTGCGTTATAATAAGTTTCTGCAAATCCTGCAACTTTTGCTCCATCGTGCAATTCTGGTGTTACTGTTGCTGTTCCAGTAGTTACTTTTACATAAGTTGTATTATTCGTAACCCATCCATATTCACCGTTATAGCTTATTTTGTACCAACCTGTAGTACTATCTGTTTCTAGTATATCTGCCGTAAATCCTTTTTGTACTATACCTATAGAAGAATAGCTTGTTCCAGCTCCACTTCTTACATTAAGATTTTCTGCCAATACTTCTACTTTTTGAACTGTAGTTGTTCCGTTAGGGTCTCCACTAATTATTTCTACATATTCACTCTTGTTTGTTATATAACCATAACCTCCGTTATATTTTATTTTGTACCAACCAGTTGTGCTATCCACTCCTACTATCTCTACTGTATCTCCATTTACAAGCAATCCAGCATATTCTCCGTCTGTTCCTGGAGTTTTTCTTACATTAAGGGCATTAGCTAATATTTTACCTATTGCCTTCACATTCGTTCCAATATCTCCGCTTTCTTCTCCTTTAGATGTTCCTACAATTACTAATTTTATATTATCTACGACCAAATAGTTCTCAACTTCGTCTGATAGAAATTCCACAGAATACACTCCATAAGCTGCAATCTTATCCGCAAGGTCTTTCGGTAATTTTCTATCTTCTGTAGCATTGTAATCTATAATTTGTGCTCCACTTCCATCTCCAGTTAATGGGCTTGTTAGTGGATCTAGTTTGTAATATGCTGTATATTCTCCGTTAGATAATTGGAATCTAACTCTCGGTATTGGAGAAGTAGTATTATTATCAGCTCTTGTCATTCTTAGGTACATATTATAACTGCCCAAAGCCTTTAGATATTCCTCCATGGAATCATCTGTATCACTTATAAATACTGCGTACCCGTGCATATATTTATAATCTTCCTTGAATTTTCCTTGTCCTACAAGATTCAGCATACTTGTTTCTTCGTTTATTCCTTCGCCTTCGTAGTTTGTATACTGTTGACTTACTCCAAATATGGCTAGAGTATTCGTATTATCATCGGTGCTAAAGGTATCTTGGAATTGTGAATCTTTCTTAACATATGTGTCAAAAGAGTTCACGACAGCGGATGAACCATGTACTTCACATGGGTCTGTCTCTGTGTAAGAAGGTACTTGAATAGAGGGGCTAAAAATACCTCCACTCGCAAGCGTAACAAGTTTGTTTACATTGCCCTGGCAATTAACTAGAAGTACCTTTGAAGAATTGTATACGTCAGCTATTTTATCCATTTTACTTATATCACAGTTTGTGATCTCTAATTGATTACTATCTGCGCACCTAAAACCTACAGAATCTGTTGTATTTCCTCTTATACGAAGTCCATCAAATCTAGCATGACTATTATGGCTAAGTTTTAAGCCTGCTACATTTTTAATTTCCACACATCCTAATGTATTTAATTTGCCGGATTCATTATAAGAATCTAGGGTGTTCATTTCGTTATACTCTGAAGAAGTAAAATAAATTCTACATCTAGTATCTTCTATAACACTTCCTTCTTTCATTTGAAGTAATGAATCTTTTCCTAGATTTATCTGAAGTAATGTTCCGTAGAAATCTTGCAATACGATTTTCTCCCTAACTCTAACTCCTTCTTCTAAATTAATATATATTGCGTTGAAAAACATACATCCATCTTCTTTTAGCGTTCTTAATACAGTTTGAAGGCTATCTGCTTTATTTTTTTGGTCACGTCCCGAACCATCTCCTGTAGCGATTTTTGCCACATAATAATCTTTCGACCATCCTTGTTGCCTATCAATTATTTGAGCAGTCGGATAATGGTTTAGTTTACCATCCACTGTCAAATTAGCAAAATGTGCACCATTTGCTCCTATATCAGCTAATTCATTTCCATTTCTATCAAGGATTCTGAATCCTTCTTCATCCATTACAGTTTTACCTACTAAAGATTCGTCTTGGCTTTTATGATACACTTGTATTCCGTTTTCATCAATTTGTATCGCACCTTCATTTATTCTGACTTTTCCATCACTTGTTACTTCTAATGTTTTGTTATCGTTTCCGTCGATAACTCTCAAGTTTCTTGCGTCTATATAAGTACCTTTAACCTTACCAGCATTTATTTTGTCTGCATTTAGGCTTTCAATTAATGCCTCTTTAATTGCACAATCTTCAAAAATCTGTGTACCATCTTTAATTTTATAAGTTGTTGCACTAACTTCATTTGAAAATTCCGTACTTTGACCATGTGTATTGATACATCTAACTTTATAATACCAAGTTTCATTAAAATTCACTTCATGTAAGAAGGCACTGGCATGGCCCTTAAATATTAAATTATCTTGCGTAGGATTAAAATTTACTAATTGGCTAGCATATATTTCATATATGTAATATGTTTTACTTTCATAAGTCCATACCAAAGATACACTTGCAAATCCTTCTCTTTCTACAGTTAATATTGGAGGATCTGGTAATGTATTAGGGAAATCTTCATCTTTTACTTCATCTTTATCAGAAGAACTAGAATTATCCCCCACTGTAGCATTTTCTGAATTTATATCACTCATGCTAGGTAATATATAACCCATTGTAATTATTCTAGTTTTATCCTTAATACTTTGTTTTTCTTGTATAATTCTACTTTCAAAATCTATGTCATAGTCATCATCTAATATTATTACTGTATCACCTAGTTTGTAACTATAATGTTCATATCCTTCTACATCCTGTATATCATCAACATCAGCTTCATAATTGACTTTAGGTTCTTTTGTTTCTTGTAGTTTATTATATGTTGCTTGTAATAATTCGGTTGTATCTGTTATATCTTTATTTTCATATATACCTTCTAATCTGCCATATTTTCCTATAGAATCCAAATCCTCAATATATTTTTGACCAGAAGGCTTGTCACATGGATTTCCATTTGCTATGGACCAAACCACATCAGCAAAATCAATCAGCCTTGTATATCCCCCTGTTTCTTCTCCGATTTCATCTGTTGTAGGTAAACTTGCACCTCGCCCATATAGCACATTATAATGTTCTTCATCAGCTATATTTCTTTTTATTTCTTTTACATTTGTGTCATATGTAAATCTTAGTCCACTATCTTGGCCTAATCTATTTAATATATCTATATATTTACTTAATGTATTAGCATCTTCATTAAATTCTATTCTAGGTCTTATTTCTCCACCAAATTTTTCTGCAATATTATTAAGTGCCTTCCAACTAGAAATATAATAAAAATTTATATCTACATTAGTTTCAAATTCTCCTATAATACCTACATTGTAATTTGTATCTTCTAAAGCTTTTGTAATGGCCTGTAAACAGGTCCCATTTGTAATTCTTTTGTCTGTAATAATCTTGCTATTAGTACTATAATAGTCATGTATGCAATATAGCTCTTTTATATCATCGCTAAATATAGTATCAGTAATTTCTTTTATTATAAACAGTTGAAATTCTCCGTTTAAATCAAAAAAACCTAATTTATTTTCTTTAATTAGGTTTTTACTCAAATTTATATTAAGTTTTATTTCATATTTATAAGTGGAGTTAATCTGTCTATCCATTGTATCTTCTTCAGTATCGCTAAAATTTAAAATTTCTAGCATATTGTCATTTTTATCAAAGATATATAGCATATTAATTAACACCCCCTTATATATATCTATTTCTGTATTTTATTTTCACATCGGCATTACCTGTATTTAATGTATATATATTTTCACCCTTAGCCAGCTTATGGAATCTACTATCTAATGTCAATATTTGCATTTTTACAATGTTATTTACAGTAATTTTTTTAGTTTTCATATCTATAATAATTTCATCGTCAGTTAAAAAATTATGTTTTAACCTAATATAATTATTGTATTTACTATTACTAACACTTAATTTTAATTCACTGCATGCATTTGTAACTTTTAAAATTATTGTTGGATATACTTCTTCCGATGTACCCATGTAATTTATTTTCATATTACTGCTTTCGTATTCTATTAAATTAATTCTATCTGGATTTAAAATTAAAAAATCAATCTCAAAATTAGCCGTATAGTTATTCGGTTCTAAATCTGGTGCATTATTAACTATAGCTTCATAATAATAATCTCGTCCTGGTAACACAAGCTTTGTTGCCTTCCAGTTATCACCTTTTAACCATTCATTTAGTTCAGTTATTTTATTAATGTCCATCAGCATTTTAAACCCTTTTTTTACTGTGCAATACACTTTTACTATTTTTGTTCCAAATTCGGTTTTCTTATATTTAGAGCCATAGTTAGAAGATATTACAGTATTGGTTATATCCCCGATTAGCGGTTCTTCTATTTTCGTTATAATAACAAAATCTGGGATAGGTTTTTCATTATAATATAACTTATACAACTGTAACATCTCCTTTCAATTTTTTATTTCTATTTATAAGAGTTTGCAATTTTTTATCTATAGCATCTGTTAATTTATTAAGATCTGATTCATTTTTAACAGTAACATCACCAAAATTAATATTAACATTATATGTATAAGGTCTTGTATCATTATCTAATTTCTTATCCAAATACTTATAAAAATTATTAAGAGGTAGGATAGCTTCTGGACCAGCTTCTCCGCCTACCATAGCTTTATTCCCAGCAAATCCAAATAAAGTAGGATTAGTCATTATGCCACCATCTTTATACCAACTTACACTTATTTTAGGTACACTTGGAGGATTTAAACTTAATTTACCTTTTACAGAGAAATGAGGTAATTTAATCTTTGGAAAACTTAAATGGCAATTACTAAAAAAGCTTTTTATATTATTCAATGCATTAGATACTATAGTTTTTGCATTATTCATAACATTGCTTATGGTACTTTTTATAGCATTAAATTTACCTAAAACTACGCTAGTAATACTACTACAAATATTGCTTATGGTAGATTTAATACCATTCCATATTGTTGTTACAACTGTTTTTATTCCATTTAAAATAGTTGTTATAGCAGTTTTAAATGCATTAAATTGTGCTGTTATTATTGTCTTTATTGCATTTAATACTGTACTAAATACAGTTTTTATTCCTTCCCATGTGGTTGTTACAATAGTTTTTATTACATTTATAGCAGTAGTTATAATTGTTTTATAAAAATCAAAATAAGTTGTAATCGCTATTTGTATTACATTTAATACAGTAGTGAATACCGTCTTTATTCCTTCCCAAATTGTAGAGATTGTTTCTTTTATACCATTCCATATTTCTGTCGTTGCTACTTTTATATTTTGCCATGCATTAGAAACTGTGCTTACTATATTATTCCAAATTTCCGTTGCTTTGGCTTTTATAGTATCCCAGTTTTTATATAATAAAACTCCTGCAGCAACTAATAAGCCTATAGCTGCTATAACAAGTGTTATTGGACTTGTTAAAAATGCCATTACAGTACTTAATGCCGTAGTAGCAACCGTTAGTCCTGTTGTAACCCCTGTTGCTATAGCTTCTGCAGCATACATTGCAACTATTGCTACAGTTTCTGCTCCACTTGCTACTGCACTTGCTATTTTAGCTGCATTATAAGCCAATATTGCTACTGTTAAAGTTCCAATTGCTACTCCAAGTAAAGCTAATGCTGTTTGATTTTGTGATGCAAATGTTTTTATTGCTTGTAATCCATTTTTAAATCCATTTATTACTCCTGTTACTACTGAAAAAGCAGCTGAAAATCCTCCAGATAAATATGAACCAAAAGCTTGTAAAACTGGAACCCCTGTATTTGCAAACCAATTAGCAAAATCACTTAGTAAAGGTAATAGTTGCTCTCCTAAAGGAAGTAATAAACCTACTTGAATACTTCTCTTTATACCTTCTAGTGCACTTCCTATATCGTTATATTTTATATTTTTCACATCATTAATAGATTGTTTTGTTTTATCAAACTCTCCATTAATATTCATAAGTGCCTTTACTCCATCTATTCCTAAGTCTTCCCACATAGTTCCGAATAACTGTGTTCCTATTGTATTTTGTTCTAATGGATCTTTTAATTCAAATAGCTTCGTCATTATTTCACTGGTTGCTTTTTTAGCACTATCTCCACCTTTTGCGAATTTTGCTGTCGTATCATCTACACTAAGGCCTAATTGTTTTATTGCATCATCTGCAGTCCCATCCTTCATTCTAATTCCAAATTCTTTTACTGCATCTCCTAATTTATCTACTGAAAATGTTCCTGCTTCTGTCCCATTTTGTAGCATATTAAACATTTCTTCAGCAGAAAATCCAGCCTGTCTAAAATGTACAGAATATTCATTGATTGTATCAAGTAAATCTCCGTTTTTATCTAGCCCATTTTGAGCTCCTTGCGTAATTAAATTAAATGCCTCATCTGATGTTAATCCAAACTGTTGCATCATCATCTGTGCAGACCTTACACTCTCATTAATATCAAAATCAAATGTATCTCTAAGTGCAAGCGCACTTTCTGTTGTAGTTTTAAGCGAATCTCCCATTAATCCAGTCTGCTTTTGAACCTCTGCCATTGCATTAGCAACATCTTCAAATGATTCACCGTAATTGTCTGCATATATTTCTTTCATGGTTTGGGATAGACCTTTCATTTCTTTATCAGTCGCACCGGTTGATACTTGCAATTGATTACAGGCCTTTTGAAATTCACTACTGACATCTACAATAGACTTTCCTACGGCAACTAATGCTGTACCTGCAGCTGCACCTAAAGCTAATCCTATTTTTCCTATATTAGAAATCATATTGCTAAATTTACTAGATGTATTTTGTGCAACTTCATCAACATGATTTAATCTTTGTAAGGCTTCTTCATCTTTTATTAATATCGTTCCAAAGAGTTTAAATATTTCCATTATTTAACCTCCTTTTCTTGAAATATAGCCATAACATCTTTCATTTCTTCCATTACTTCTTCTACACTCGCAATTTTAATATTGCCATCATCTCCATAAGAGTTTCTCATTACTCTTCTTTTGTACTCTTCAAAGCTTTCAAAATTTTGTTTATCCATATGTGAAAAATTAACTAGATATAAATCCCATAGTTCTTCTTCTTTTTTCTTCTTATCTATATATTTCAATAACTTTTCAAAATCTTGAAATTCTAAATCTAAGACATAATCTATATTCGAGTATCTAGAAAGCAGTAAGTCAATTATTTCGAATCTGTTAATTTGCTTACTGCAGCGAAAAAAGCCGATAAATTATTTTCTTGTCCTATTTTTCTTATTATTTCTACTAAATCACCTAAATCTAAATTAGAAAAAGCTTCTGGAGTCATTCCTGCTATATCTGCTAGAAATTCATATATATCTCCTTCTATTTCATCTAAGTTTTCTATTAAAAAACATAATATTTCTGTTCCGTATAATTCTACCTTATCTTGTTCTTCTAAATTTTTTTCATTTGCAGTTTTTATTATATTTTGTAATGAATTTTTATTATTTAATTTTTTCAAAATTTTGCTAAATTTAAATATATCTCTAGCTTTTAATTTTCTTATTTCTAAGTTCATTTTTTACCTCCATAAATAAAAAAGAGTCTAGGAAACTAGACTCTTTTTATTATAGTTTTATTCAGTTGCTTGCGTTTTTTCTTGTTGATCATTTTATTGTGTTGCTACTCCCCATTCTATTTCCCATGGTTCTGTTTCTAATTCTCCCTCTGTAAAACAAGCTTCATATGTCAATTTATTAATAACTTCTGATTTATCTTGCATTTCCCAATCTATATTTTCTAAATTTATTGCATTTTTCACAGTTATTTTAACCGGTTTACCTTCTCTAGTTTTGCCTGTCCATGTAACTGCATCTTGATAATCAGTATCTTTTATTGTGTGATCTCCTGTTATTTTTACAGTTCCAGAAGTAGCTGTGTCTACATTTAACCCAGGATAGTATGTTGCAAAATCTTCTGGTACCACTGTCAATTGATTTATTTCCAATTTTGCTTGTGAACTATCTATTACAATATTTCCTTTTATTGCCCCTGGGTACCCGTCCGCCTCTATTTTTCTATATTCTCTTTCTACCGTAAATTTACCGCCCCCTCTTGTAAGGGCTATTGCCTTTGTCCCTATAGAAAATATACCATGCCCTAAAAGTATAGTATTACTTTTTAGTTCTCCTGCCATCTTTTTACCTCCTATTTAAAATATGTCTGTAATTCAAATCGTAACTCTCTGCATCCTACCTCATCTCTAGATTGAGTAGAATTTTGTCTAGTATCTTGATATACTACAGTATTTATCTTTTCATTATCTATAATTTTGTGGTCCAGTATATCTTTTATTTCGTCTGTTATATCCTCTATTTCTGTAGTATCTTCATTTTCATCCCATATTTCAACAACTAAAGTATCTGTATATTTACTGTATTCTTCATATCCATTTTGTATAAAAAAAGTTATAAAAGGATACTCAGCCTCTTCATCAGCTTCAATTTGATATACTTGATTGTTTACCTGTTCTACCTGTTTAAGGATTTTTAAAATTTCTTCAATAAGACTATTCATTATTCTTCCCCATCCAATTCTGAATAACTTGCTTTTACCAAAGTCTGTATTATCCCTATATTTTGTTCTACTGTCGGTAAAAATGTTTCTTCTTTTCTTATATTTTTATTTCCTCTCTCAAATGCTGGTTCGTAGAAATTTTTAGTCCCAATTTGCAAGTCTTTTTCTCTTTTTCTAGCCCAATATTGAGTCCCTTTTTTCATTCTACCTGTGCGTTTTCTTTGTCTTCTTTTTGTTTCCGATACTAAAAATGCACCTATTTTAGGTAAAAACTTTTCTGGCTGTTCTCTTATTTTCTGTTTACATTTTTCAACTTTAGAAATATAGGATTTTTGGCTAGTTCTTTCTGTTGCCATTTTATTCGACTCCTTCTAAAATCAATTCTATTTTATCAGCACTTGTTTTATAAGTTCTAATTATCTTATATTCAACTTCTTTATATTTAGCTAATAATTCATTCCCATATTCAATTGAATATACTTCAAATCTTAATTGTGGTTTTAAACCAACTCTTTCAGCCTGATAAAACTCATTTTGTGTTATAGATTTTTTATTAGCAAATATTTTTTTATATGTTTTAGTTTTTATTGTATTTCCAACTTTATTTACTTCATTTTTAAAGGATATAAGCTCTATAATATCATTCATATTTTACCACCTAGAATTATAATCTCCACTCAAAGATAGATGTTGTTTTAGTAATTCATATGACTTTTCATACTTTTCACTATCTTTATTTTCTAGCCCAAAATTTGCTTTGCAATAAAGAATGATAGCCCTTTTTATAAGACTATCATCTTCATTAACATTAGTAATTCCACTAAGACCTAAATCTGATTTACAAGCATCGATTAAATCTCTCAACTCTTCATCGAATATATCGGTGCTTATTCTAAGAGCCAATTTTATTTTATTTAGCACTTAAATCACCTAAATTCTAAGAACTTTTCTTTGTTATTGTAACCAACGAATTTTTATCAACTGCTTTACCATCTACCAACATAATTGCTATTGTAACTTGATCGTCTGTGTCATTGTCTTCATATTTCTTAATTTTCATATTTAAGTTTGTATTTAATATATAATCTTTCATATTAAATAAAGCTGCAACTATAGTATCAGCAGAAGGTGAAGCTGTATAATTTGACATATAATCATTGCATACTACTGTTCTTCCAAGTAACGTTCTCTCTATTTTACCATTTAATCCATAATTAACACGACCTATAGGTTGTCCAGTAGAATCTGTTAATCCTGCATATTCCATAAATGTTTTTTTAGTCATTAACCATACTGCGCCATTTTCATATGCCAATGGTAATGCTGCTTCTGCATCTATTAAATTTTTATATGCTGGTGAACCTGTTTTAGCTATATCTACATTTTGTCCTGTAGCCACTGTTTCTGTTAAAATACCTTTTGGTTGTCCAGTACCGCTTCCAGTTAAAATCGCTTGCTCTATTTCTTTTACCATTGCTTCTGATACATTTGCTATTAATGTTCTTTCAAATACTGGTAAAGACATAGTATCTACTTCTAATGATACTGATACTGCGCATCTTAATTTATTATAAGTAAATGATATATAAGAAGTTGCTTTCTTTTGTTTATCTGAGCCAGCACCTTCATTTACCCAGCTTGCAGAAGGTTTAGCAGATGATGTAGGTACTTTTACCCCACCTTTATATGCTGTTCTTGTAACAAGTGGTAATATCATACCTGTAGCTTCCATTTTTTCTATTATTTGTTCTAATACTGTTTCTGGTATCATTTCTCCGACATCAGATGTTTTTGTATTAGCATCTTGATTCTTTAATTCTACTGATATAGGTTCATTATGTAAAACATAATTCATGAATGCTTTTCTATATTCTTTTTTATTTGTGAAATTTTCTTCTACATTATTGTTAGTAGATGCTACTACTTTTCCACCCTTTACATTAACTGATTTATTTTGTATATCTGTTATTTTATGGTTATCTTGTAGAGAATTTAAATTAGCTTGTGCTTTTGTATATTCTTCATAGTCATTATCTAATTTTTCTATTTGTGCTTTTATATCATTAAATTCTGATATCTTACCTTCATTTATTAATTGTTGAGCTTTTTCAAGTAACTCATTTCTTTGTTCTATATATGTTTCTTTATTCATTTATTTTACCTCCTAGTTTTAATATATTTAGCTGTGCTTGTGCCTTTTGTTTTATAAAAAAATCAACCTCATCTTTATTTATAGGTTGACTTTCTTTAATCTTATCTAATAATTCTTGTGGTATAGATGTACAAGAATTATATAATTGTAAATTTTTAAAATTTGTTAAATTAGGTTTGTTGTTATTTTCAAACATAACTTCATCAACTAAACCTAATTCAACTGCTCTCTGTGCATTTAACCAGGTTTCATGGTCCATTAATTCAAGTGCTTGTTCCATACTCATTCCACTTTTGTTTACATATGCATTAGCTATAGTTTCATTTGCATTTCTAAGCACTTCACTCATATGATCCATTACTCTATAATCTCCTTCAACTCGAGAAGTTGATACATTATGTACCATTAACTGTGCTGTCGGTGACATTTTACTATTACCTGCCATAGAAATTACACTTGCTGCACTTGCAGCTAAACCTACAATTTCTATATTTACCTCTCCTGAATAACTTCTAAGTTCTGTATATATTTCACTTGCTGCAAATACATCTCCTCCAGGGCTATTTACTTTTAATCTTACCGGCTGACCATTAGCTTCTTTTAGTTTCTTTATAACATTTTTAGCACTTGTATAACTCCATCCTATCCAGTCATAAATCCATTGACTGTCATCTGAAATTATATCGCCTTTTATATCTATATCATACATTATTCTTCACCTCCTCCTACAGTAACTGTATCAAGTCTTCTAAGAGGTTTATCTCCACCTTCTACTGGAGGTAAATTAAGTACCTCTCTCCATTCATTTGGTGTCATAGCACCTCTATCCACCATTGCCTGCAACCCTAATTTAGTATTCATAGATGCATACTGAAGATGATTAGCAGCAAATATAATTTTATTGCCAAATCCTCTTTGCTTTCTTGTAAATAATTTTCTTGTGAATTCACTTGATAATTGCATTGCTATAGGTTCTATTTCACTTTCATAGTAAGCATTCCATTCATCCTCAGTAAATTTACTTTGTATTATCTTCTCATTTGTATTAAAAAAGTTATAAATTCTTGTTGTTGTTCTATCAGATTGACTTGCATTAGGAACATAATCTTTTGGATCTATCTGTATAGCTTCGCATTTACTATCTACACCTGCAGCTCCTGTTCCATTTTCTACACTTAAAAACTGCTGAACAAATTCATCTGTATTTTTCTTTATATCTTCTGGTCTAAGTGAACCTGTAAATTTTAATAACCATCTAATGATGCCACCATTTTTTATTGCATTTACTATCCCTTGGTCTGTAGTTGTTACAATATTCATTAATGGAATTAATACTTTACTAGAATTTTCTCCAAATATATCATTTTCAGAATAATCCTGACGTATATGAATAATATCTGTGTATGGATAGGTAACAACTTTCCCATTTTTATTATAAAATCTGAGATATAAATTAGCTTCACCATCATATATAGCATCTACACTGGCATAATCTATGCAATATAATTCTATCGGATATCCTTCACTATCTCTTACTATAAGTGCAAATGCATTATTATTAAGTTTAAACTGAGTAATATATTTCTCTAAAAACACTTGTCCACACATATATGGATTAGGTTCTTCCAATAAAAAACGCATATATGGTTCTGGATTAACTGAAAATCCTTCTTTGTTATTATTTCTTATATGTTGTGGTATTAATTTACCAACTGCTCTTACTGTAGGTCTTATACAAGCTCTTATAACATCCGACTTATAAAGATTACCATTCCAACTATAAAATCCATTTCCTTTGTCAGAAATCAATTCAAATCTTGTTTTTGAAGAGTTTTTATTTCTAAATCTATCGAATATACTCATTTTCTCACCCCCTATATAACACTTTCATACGATTCTTTTATTCTTTCATATTGTACATATGCATCTAATAATGATGCCAATCCATCTATTCTCTTTCTTTGATTAGATGTTTTTATTGGTTGTATATTATCATTTTTATCTACATCTACTGATGTGTTTGATAAACACCACTTCAGAATCGGATTATTATTATAGTTTATAATTTTTTTATCTAAATCAGCGCCTAATGCTTTCATTGGTCCAGAAAGTGTTTTTTTACCTTGTATTACTGGTTGCCATGTGTCTTTTCCAAAGGTTTCTTTCATTTCTTCTATCCAATAAGTAGCACTCCAACCATCATAGCCTCCACTATAAATATATATATCTAATTCATTTTGCATTTCTAAAAACCACTCTGTTACATACTTGTAATGAACTCTATTTCCTGGAGTTGTCCTTAATAAGCCTTGGTCTCTCCATATATCATATGGGATTTTATCTTCTTGAACTCTCTGTTCTAAAAGATCCTCTGGTAAAAAGTACATTTGCATTACATATATATGTTCATCTTTAGGGACTTTAAATAATAAGGTTGCACAAGTTAAGTCTGTTGTCGCTGATAAATCGGCTCCACCTATTCCATATCTAGGTTTTAACTCTTTTATATCAAATGTATCTTTATTATTAAGTTGTTCAAATGTTAACCAAGCTTCTGAACTTGTTTCCCTAATATTAAATTCTTTACAAAGTAAATTTTTAACCAATAAAGGATTTTTCTTTGCTTTTTCGACTTTCTCACTTAAAGTTCTTTTATTTTTTATAGTACCAAGTCCTGGATTAGCCTTTTGCCACATCTTAGGATCAATCCATTCTTTTCGATTATCTAACTCGTATATAAAAAAAATAGAACGTTCATCTTTATAACCGTCCTCTTCTTCATAACCATTTATAAGCATTTCTGCTTCATCATACTTTTGGTCATATATATCCTCTCTTATTGTTCCAGCTGTAGTTGTAACAAATATAAGAGGTTGTTCTCTTGCTGTTATACCATCTGCTATTATGTCATATAAGGCTTTACCATTTTTCCATTGATGTATTTCGTCCATCAACGCACCATGTACATTAAGTCCATCTAAGCTGTCAGAATCACTTGCCAATGGTTTAAATGTTCCATCATTAAAGTCTGATTCTATTTCTCCTACTTTTGTTTTTAAACGTTTTGAAAGTGCTGGAGATTTTTTAACCATTCTTTTTGATTCTTGCCATATAATTTTAGCTTGGTCTCTCTTTGTGGCTACAGAATATATTTCTGGGCCAGGTTCTCCATCTGCAGTTTGTAAATACAATCCAACGCATGAGGCTAATAAAGATTTTCCATTCTTTTTACCTATTAATAATTCTGCAAATTGATATTTTCTAACCCCCTCTATATTTACAAATCCAAATATAGTAGCTAACATGGCTTTTTCCCATAACTCTAAGATTACAGGCTTTCCACCCATTTTACCTTTCGAATGTCTACAGAAATTTTCTATAAACTCAATAACATGGTTTGCTCTTTTATTGGAGTAAAAAAATTCACCTGGATTCTCCATATCATTAATTACTTTTTTATAAGTCCTATAAAGTTTATCACATACTACAACTTTCTTAGACTTTATTTCTTCCCAATATTCTTTTATTGGATTGTAATCATTTGGATACTTTATCATACATCTTCACGACCATATATAAAGTTATCAAACCCATCATCAACTTCTTTTATAACTTCTTTAGGAAGCAATGCAAGTAATTTATCATTAACAGTTGTATAACGTTGTATCATTGTATTATATGTTTTAACATAAGGACTTTCTCTTAAAATTGTATACTCGCCCTGACACATTTCATCAATAACACCATATTTATTTATACAGTCCCTTAATTCGTCTAAGGTTATTCTCATAAATGCTGCTTCTTTAATTAATCCTTCTACTGTTTTTTTCTTTTTATCATCAACCTCTTTCAAAATCTTATTAAGTCTACTTACTTCTTTTTTTATTTTGTCATCTTTTGTTAATTCCTTTTTACTTGCCATAAATCTCACTTCCTTTCTTTAAAAAAGCTTTAGGGGGTGGGGGTTATGTAAAAACAGCTTGTATTTTTTATGAAAG
>OKWR01000888.1_pt1 | contig 24302 bp, 16 predicted proteins | sample 1607101 | NCBI WGS metagenome assembly OKWR01 (sample SAMN04414076, study PRJEB24778) | human gut metagenome | material: faecal | host: Homo sapiens
GTTGCGGTAACTGTGCCGACATCTGTCCGGGTAATCCGAAGAAGGGTGGCAAGGCTTTGACTATGAAACATCTGGAAAGCCAGTTGAACCAAGTTCCTAACTGGGATTACTGCGCTGAAAAGGTAGCAAGCAAGCAACATCTGGTTGACGTTAAAGCTAACGTAAAGAACTCTCAGTTCGCTACTCCGTTGTTTGAATTCTCAGGCGCTTGCTCCGGTTGTGGTGAAACTCCGTATGTGAAGTTAATCACTCAGTTGTTCGGTGACCGTGAAATGGTAGCTAATGCAACAGGATGTTCTTCTATCTACTCCGGTTCAGTACCTTCTACTCCTTATACTAAGAATGAAAAGGGTCAAGGTCCTGCTTGGGCAAACTCTTTGTTCGAAGACTTCTGCGAATTCGGTTTGGGTATGGAACTCGCTAATGAAAAGATGCGTGACCGTATCGTGAAACTGTTCAACCAGATTCTGGAAGGTGACAATGCTCCTGCTGAAGCTAAGGAAGTATTGAAAGCATGGATTGAAAACATGTACGATGCAGACAAGACTAAAGAACTTGCACCTCAGATCGAGGCTATCATCGAGCAAGGCATCGCTGCCGGTTGCCCGGTAAGCAAGGAACTGAAAGGCTTGACTCAATATTTAGTAAAACGCAGCCAGTGGATCATCGGTGGTGACGGTGCTTCTTACGATATCGGTTACGGTGGTCTCGACCATGTAATCGCCAGCGGTAAGGACGTTAACATCCTGGTTCTGGATACTGAGGTTTACTCTAACACAGGTGGTCAGTCTTCTAAGGCTACTCCGGTGGGCGCTATCGCTAAGTTCGCTGCTGCCGGTAAGCGTGTACGCAAGAAAGACCTCGGTCTGATGGCTACTACTTACGGTTACGTTTACGTAGCTCAGATTGCTATGGGTGCTGACCAGGCTCAGACTCTGAAAGCAATCCGTGAAGCTGAAGCTTATCCCGGACCGTCACTCATCATCGCTTATGCTCCGTGTATCAACCACGGTCTGAAGCTGGGTATGGGTAAGAGCCAAGCTGAGGAAGAAAAGGCTGTTAAGTGCGGTTACTGGCACTTGTGGCGTTACAACCCGGCTTTGGAAGCTGAAGGCAAGAATCCGTTCCAGCTGGATAGCAAAGAACCCGATTGGGCTGGATTCCAGGACTTCCTGAAGAGCGAGGTTCGTTACTCTTCTGTAATGAAACAATATCCTTCAGAAGCTGCCGAACTGTTCCAGGCTGCCGAAGACAATGCTAAGTGGCGTTATAACAGCTACAAGCGTCTGTCTAAAGGAAACTGGGGTGCTGATGCCGAATAATTTCGATTATTGAAATAGAACATAATAAACTCTGAAAAATGAAGGCTGCACCGTGAACCGGATGCAGCCTTTATTTGTTTTTTTTAATTAATAAACAACGAACATTATGATTGGATTTATTATTTGGATTATTGGCTTGATACTTGCAATCAAAGCCGTATTGGAAATCATGAAATGGAAAGTGGATGGAGTGAAAAAACTATTAGTCGCCATCCTTGTTTTGCTCACCAGCTGGATCGGACTGATCTTTTATTATTTCTGGGGAAGAGACAATCTGCCACAGATGTTGAAATAAGAGATTTTAAAGAAGGAGAGGTGTTAGACTTTAACACACTCTCCTTCCTTTATTTCAGTCGCAACTTTAGAAAAACAAATGAAAAAGTTTGCTGTTCCTCTTATAATAGCTACTTTTGTAACAATGAAATTGCAATATGGGTAATAAAGTATATACAGTAGGACATTCTAATCATGAAATTGAATATTTTCATGAAATATTAGAAGCGCACAGCATCAATTGCATCATTGATGTCCGTAGTATTCCCGCAAGTGCATACACCCCTCAATTCAATAAAGACAATCTAAAAAATTACTTGCATGCCCATGACATACAATATCTCCACTTTGGAGAGGAATTCGGAGCACGTAGAGCCGACTACGACTGTCTTGACGAAAACGGTCAGATTGATTTCCTAAAGGTCAGTCAAACCACCAAGTTCTTGAAAGGTATAGAAAGACTTGAGAAAGGTTTGGCTAAAGGATTCAATATATCCCTCATGTGTTCTGAAGCAGAGCCTATTGAGTGTCATCGATTTGCCCTTATCTCACGTTACCTGCAAGATAATGGTTTCCGCATCTGCCATGTATTAAAAGATAAGTCTATCAAAGAACAGGAAGAAATTGAGAAAGAAATGATAGATGAGTACATAAATAAGGGCAAAATACCGGCTCCATTAGCCGGTAATGGTCAGTTTGCTCTCTTTGAAGATGACATAAATGATGAAGACAGACGCAACAAAGCATTTTTATTAAAAAATAAAGAAATCGGCTATATCTATAAACCAGAATTAGAAACAACATGATAACATTATACACCATCGGTTTTACTAAAAAGTCTGCTAAAGATTTTTTTGAGCTACTCATCAAGAATAAAATCAATAGGATAGTTGACATACGAATCAATAATGCTAGTCAACTGGCCGGTTTTACAAAAGGTAAAGATTTGGCTTATTTAGCCGATGCCATTGGCGGTATTGAATATATCCATATCACAGACTTTGCACCGACCAAAGAACTCCTATCCGACTATCAAAAGGGAGACGTTTCCTGGCAAGAGTATACTAAGATTTATAGAAGACTATTAGACGAAAGAAAAATCACCTCCAAATATAATATAAAAAGCTACAATCAAGCTTGTCTTCTGTGCAGCGAGACTACTCCAGAACAATGCCACAGAAGATTATTGGCTGAATATTTCAAGGAAAAGTATCCTGAAGAAAACATTAAAATCATACATTTAGTCAAATAAGACAAACAACTAATGAAAACACACTTTATTTGTTTAGCCAATTCTTTTAAAGAAGGCGGACTTTGCATGGCAGGAATAGAAGTAAAATGCAATGAAGATGGTAAATCGTGCATGATAATAAGAGATAAGAATAACGCCCCTAAATGGATAAGACCTGTCATTAATATCAATGGTGACGCATTACCATATCAGCTGAATTATATTAGAAAAGCCGACTTAATGGAAATAGATATTTCAGAGCAATGCCCCAAGTATGCACATAGCGAAAATGTACTCTTTACTCGTTTGAAATTTATCAGAGTAATAAACTTACCTCCAGAATCATTGAATAAACTCTGCAATCATTCTCCTCAATATTTACTCCATAACCAAGATAAATCCGTCACTAAAGAAACTTACCAAACGGAACATTATTCGTTGATGCTCATCAAACCACAACATCCCCGATTCCATTTACAAAAATCGAAGTACGACAAACATGCACACATAAAAGTCAATTTCATATATAATAGTATTTTATATTCAGATATCTCTGTAACAGATCCTATATTTATTGATAAAATAAAGGAAGAAGCAACTACTTTATCTCAATACAACAATAATAGAGACAATTTATATTTCACTATGTCTTTGGGCGAAGAATTCCAAGGATTACACTATAAGATCGTGGCAAGTATATTCGAGACCTGATCTGATACATCCGTCCCAATGGCCACTGTCCCACCGAAGATTACAAACCCGCTTGAACGGCATTTTCTTTTTTTATTAAGCTATGAACTTCTTCTTCCGTTCCACCGAACGGACCATAACTCTGCAACTTTACAGAACACATGGCAGCGGCAAAGCAACCGGCTTCCTGATAGGATGCTCCTCTTTTACGCATATATAGATAGCCTGCCATATATGTATCTCCACAGCCTGTAGCATCAGCAACATTTTCTACCGGATAGGCAGGTATTTCATAAAATCGCTTATCAACATAGATGAGTGAACCTTTATCTCCCAAGGTAAGCAAGACTTCCTTCACTCCCCATTCTGCCAATTTCACAGCTGCATCATAAGGATCCGTGCATTGCGTAAGAACCTCCATTTCATGCTCATTCGCTTTCAGAATATGGATATATTTCAAGGCTTCTTCCTTTTCAGGCCAGTCTACTGCCAATACTTCTTCATTCTGTACTTCGCGCAAATATCCCTGTACATCAAGAGACAATAGCCCTTTCCCGGCAAGATGTTTAATGACGTCTAATGAAAAATCATCCGCCAATAAACTGCCCAGATGATAGATCCCAGAATTTACATCCTGCAAACCTGCAATAGTGAAAGGATCAGCCTTAGCTGTGACCCGCTGTTTTCTTTCATTAGTGTCTTCCCCATAAATATTCTCAAAACAAATGGAATGAGTGCTGGGAAGTACTTTCACTTCAATGCCGTCTCTTCTCAAATCATTCACCACCGGCATCTCGCTATCAGCCAAAGCAGTAACAAGTTGGAATCCTTCAGTATTCAGATGTTTAATGGCATGCGCAAAATAGAAAGAAGTTCCTCCAGGCATGTGCACTGTTTTCTGCGGAGTAACTACTTTATCCAAAGTAATATATCCAATGCAACAAAGATCGTATTTCATAAAATATTCAATTCCTTTTTGATATTACAAAAGTAGGCAATTATTATCACTTCCTACCCCTGTTATGCTATAAATTCTTCCGCTTCAAGAAATCCGTCGGACTTTCGCCAAATTGCTCTTTATAACACTTTGTAAAATAGGAAGGAGAAGAGAAACCTACTTCATAGGCAATTTCCGCAACTGTCATCTCGGAAGAAGCCAACAAGGAAGTTGCCTTCTTAAGACGTGCCTGGCGCAGCAATTCATTGGGAGCATAGTTCGTAAGCGATTTCAATTTACGATAAAGCTGTACACGACTCAACCCCATATCTTTGCCTAAGTCTTCCACATTCAGTTCCGGATCTCTCATTTTCTCCTCCACCAGAGACTTAAAGCGGGAAACGAAATCTTTATCGATATCACATATATTCTCTTTTGCCAATGTCTGATTATCACCAAAGAACTGCCGAAGTTGGCGACGAGAGTCTATCAAGTTCCGGATACGGGACAATAACAATTGGGAATTAAAAGGCTTGGATATATAAGAGTCTGCACCGCCATTATACCCCTGGATGCGTTGTTCATCAAGCGAGCAGGCCGTAAGAAGGATAACGGGGATATGACAAGTCTGCAACTCTGTCTTCAGTCTCCGGCAACACTCTACCCCGTCCATACCGGGCATCATAACATCGGACACAATTACATCGGGAACATATTTCATTGCAAGGCGAATTCCCGTAGCAGCTTCCGGAGCATCCAACACATGATATTCTTCGGCAAGCAATGTTTTCACATAATTGCGGATGTCAGCATTATCGTCGATAACCAGAACTGTCGGGCGATCCGCATCTCTCGTTTCCTCCTCACCCATAGGAAAATCGGTTTCGACTAATGTGGTAGAAACTTCTGCTTCTTCACTTGGAAGAGTAACCACCGTCGGGTGATACTGAGAAATACTCTGCGCCGGAAAAAGAACAGTAAAAGTCGCCCCTTTTTCATCACTATGGGCAGTGATCTGACCGCCATGCATCTCTACAAAAGCACGAACAAGTGCCAAACCAATCCCCGTGCCAGCCTGATGCCCGTCTATCTGGTAAAAACGTTCAAAGATAGCATCAACTTCTTTGGGAGAAATATGGCTACCGGAATTAAATACTGAAAAGCGGAAATTAGTAGCTTCTGCCTCCAATCGAACCATAATCTTTCCATTCTCGGGTGTATACTTCACAGCATTGGATAACAAATTGAAGTAGATACGCTCCATCTTCTCACTATCTGCCATCATACGGAAATCCGTATCAGGGGTAGCCTCAAAAGAAAAGGATATATGCTTTTTCAACAACGCCATGCGGAAAGAATCGTTCCAGCCACGAAAACTGCTCAAAAGCTCGAACGGCTCCAGATGGAGTTCCATTCGTCCGTTCTCCACTTTTCGGAAATCAAGGATTTGATTAACAAGACGAAGGAGAATATTGACATTCTTCTTCATCAGTTCCAGTAACTGGTGCGGACGTTCTCCAAGAGATTTATCAGCAAGAAGTTGATTAACAGGATCTGCAATCAACGTCAATGGGGTGCGAAAATCATGTGAGACATTGGTAAAAAAGACCAGTTTGGCATGAGTTGCCTCTTCCAATTCACGGGAAAGTTGTTCCAGTTGTTCTTTCTGCTGAATGAGCTGTTCTTTCTGTTGTGTCAGTTGCTGTTTCTGTTCTTCCAACTTCTCCTTCTGACGAGACAGTTCCCGGTTCAAGCGATTTTTAGTACGCAAAGACAGATACACGGCAACCAATAAGCCCACTACCAATAAAAGTACCAACAGACTACCATATAGCACAACTTGCTGCGTAGCATAACGGTCGAGGAACTGACTCATCTTCCCGTTCATGGTTTCTATCTTCTCGTCAAGAGTAGCTATATGTGAGGTCTGCATCTGCATAATCTGGGCATTGGTAGCATCTACGACAGAAGTTCCCAATACAGTCTCACGAGGATAATCACGCTTATTCAGAATGTCCATGGCAATCTGTATCACACGATCACCACCTGTAGGATAAATAAACGTGGCATCCAGTTGCCCGTTCAGCACCTGCTCCACACCATATCCTTCACCAGGCAAAGCATCCGTACCTATAAAACGCATTCCTTCTGCCCTGCCCTGCCTTTTTGCAACGTCATAAGCACCTGCGGCCATACGGTCATTCTGGGCATACACCACATCTATTTCCGGAAAGTGCCTCAAAAGAGTATCCATTCTTTCTCCCGCTTCCGAACGTAACCAACCGGCATCTTCACGAGCCAGAAGTTGAATACCGGGATAAGGAGATATCGCAGAAACAAATCCTTGATGCCGATCCATGGCAGACGTAGAACCGGTCAATCCAGCAATCTCTACAATATTACCCCGTCCATGAAGCATATTGGCTACATAATTACCTATAGCTTTTCCCAACTCATAATTGTCCGCACCTATATAAGCAGTATATTTATCAGAAAGTATCTTCCGGTCGAAGACTATGACGGGAATCCCACGATCAAATGCCTCCTCTACCACCGGAGTAATGGGAGCAGCTTCATTGGGGGCAACTACAAGCAAGTCTACCCCTTCCTGAATGAAATTGCGAATATCTTCTATTTGTTGTGCATTATCATCTTTCACTGTACGAATATCCACTTCCACTCCGTCATAGAAAAGTGCCTCGCGCAGCATTTCATTATTCATCTGGTGCCGCCATTCATCGTCACTGCATTGGGAAACGCCAATGCGGAAATGCACATCTCGATACGTACACGAAGCAGTCAGCCAAAAGAGGGAGAGCATTGAAATAAGTAACAATTGGAAAGTATATCTTCTCATCTTTTCTGGTATTAGTAACGCAAATATAAAAATATTATCATAAGAATCATTACCTGTTCTTAAAAAAACTCTCCACTCTACTAAATTATAACATGAATGCCTGTTGCGGAATTAAAGAGCAAATAAGCTTGTGTTCATAATATTAAATACCTTCAAGACATAAAGCAAGGGTACCTTAATAGAGCAATAACAATCCTTCCAAACAGACATCCTGCTTGGCGATGCCTCTGATTGTCGAAGTAGCATCCATTGTAATAGCACCTGATGACATGAAGTGTATATAAAAACAGATACGCCCACTAAATTAAGCATTAGTGGGCGCACTTATTATAAAAATATCTTTGTCAGCAACCTACTTATTGAGCAGTAAGCTCAATCACGTGACTCTGAGTCGTAGCCAAACCGAATACATTCAAACCGACCTTCATCAGATAATCACCGGAGAAAACTTTTCCGTCAGCTCCTAACTTTGAAGTAACAGAAGGCATTAGATTGATTTCTTCTACTTTATACTGTTTATTCGGATCCAGACCTTGTAATTTCACTGCTATCAGTTTCTCCTGAAAGCGGGGATGGATATCGTAAGCAAACAGTACAGCTTTGTTGGTATCCTTACTCACATAGTTCAATGCCATATGATTTCCTTCATAAGGAGAAACTAAACGATACTGATCACCATCCATAATAGCATTCTGCAGGCGTTTCCAATTGGCAACGGCTGTCTGGCAATAAGTCAGTTCGTCAGCAGTAAGTTCTTTTAAGCCAATATCGAAACCAAGCTTGCACATGGAAGCCACATCGGTACGGAATTTCACGGAAGTCGCCTTGTTCCAACTGGTCACATGAGCATCCATAGCTTTTGCCGGGAAGAATTGGGAGAAGCCCCACTGGATATAGATACGTTCTACAGGATCCGTATTATCGCTGCACCAGAACTCGGTAAAGTATTTCAGTGCTTCATAATCGCAGCGGGCACCACCACCGGAACATAGCATCATCGGGACATCAGGATAATTCTTCTTCACACGTTTCAGAACATTATAGATACCGCGGACATGGTCAATATACAACTGCCCCTGTTTATTCTTCAGATACGGAGAATAAATATTGGTGATAGGGCTATTGCAATCCCATTTGAAGAAAGCAACTTCGGGATTCTCTTTCATTATATTCTCTACAACACCATACACATAGTCCTGCACTTTCGGATTGCTAAGGTCAAGCACCAACTGGTTACGATAATAATACGTGTCACGATTGGGCAGCATGATCACCCAATCCGGATGCTTCTCGAAGAGTTCACTCTTTGGATTCACCATTTCAGGCTCAATCCAGATACCGAACTTCACATCTGCATCTTTGGCAGCTTTCACCAGAGCCGGAATACCACCAGGCAATTTATTATGATTCACATCCCAGTCTCCCAAACCTGCATGATCATCTTTACGGGGATATTTGTTCGCAAACCACCCGTCGTCCAATAAGAACATATCTACACCCAGATGCTTGGCTTCCTTCATTAACTCAGCCAGTATCTCTTGGTTAAAGTTAAAGCCTGTATTTTCCCAATTATTCAGAAGAGTCAGACGACTGCCTTTACCATCTTTCAAACTATAGTTACGTGCCCACTCATGGAGATTCCGGCTACCTTTCCCAGCACCGTCATTGCTTAAAGTGAAGATAAATTCAGGGGTAGTAAACACTTCATTCGGTTTCAACTCATAGTTCGAAGCATAAGGATTGATGCCAGGGATTACGCGAAGGTTTCCTACATTGTCTACCTCAAAAGTGAAACGGAAATTACCAGTCCAGCCCAATGTACCCATCAATACGCTTCCCTGATCTTCGCTGACCGGCTGATCCAGTCCCACTTCAAAGAAAGGATGCGTATGCATGGCGGCACGACTCCCCAACTTCGTATCGATCACTTTCTTACCGAACTGTAGCTGTTGGCTGCTCATTTGTGCTTCCTTCGCCCAATCACTACTAAACTCAGTCAGGTAATAAGCTGAATTATTGAAATAAAGCATGGTAGAGGCATAGGTCGAAAGTATTACAGGTTTCTTCTCCTGATGTATGATTTCGCTCCAGGTCTTGATAACGTTTTCCTTCGGATAAGCCACATAATGCAGAGTGACATCTACCGGATACTTGTCGTCACGCAGATTGATCACAGTCTCCGTACCACCGTCAACCGCCTTAGAGGAAGAAGAAACATAATACAGGATAGTGGACGGATTGCCATCGTTATGAGTAATAGCAATGGCCGGTTCAAAGTAATCTTCATTACCCGAACCGCTATATACTTCCCAACCACGCCGGCTTACACTACCATCGGCACCTGCATGGATACTCCAGCTGAAATTATTCAGATCCTGTTCATGCAATAGTTTCTCACCTAAATAAGTTTGATATAGACGACCATTATCGCCTACCTGAAGCACCAGGTCGGTATTGTCCGTAGAAATGCGGATCGTTTTGTTTTCCGCTGCATGAGTATACGATAAAGTAGCGCATGCAAAAAGGGTTACAAGTAAATTTTTCATGGTATACAATCAATTTAGTTACAAAAATATATTAATTAAAATTAGAATGAAAGACTTGCACTGAATTCCAGCGTAAACGGACGCAAATAGTTACCACTCATATAATGGTCTTTAAACTTGCCTGCTTCTTCCTTATCCAACAGTTCGGCACCATTAATCGTACCGCTGGCACCTTTCTGGTTCAGGAAGTTCACTACCGTCGCACCCAGTGAAAGATGTTTATTCACTTTCCAGTTAATTCCACCGAAAGTTTCCCAGCGACCATTGAAGTAGAGGGCATTGGTCAGATTGGCATATGTCTTACCAAAGTAACGGAAGCTAAGCCACAGACGTAAATCGGGCGTTATGTTATAACTGGGATCTATTTCAGCCAATACCTGGGGAATTTCCTTCACAATATTACCGTTGGCATTCAGATCGGGCACTCCTTCAAATGGAGATTTAATGAAGTAGTTATTATAAGTGGGCTTCTGGTAAGTGAACAGAGCATGCAGATGAAAACCTTTAAAAGGATTGATTTCAGCAGAAGTAGTCCAGCCCAATGTCTTGATGTCGTAAATCAGCAAAGTGGTCTTGGATTGCGTTGTTCCCGGCTTGGTTACATTCTGCTGGTCTATATTATTCGACTTGGAGATATAGGTAATCATAGAAGTCAGGTTTATCCAGTCATTCTGATAGAATAATCCACCACGCAATAAAGGGATGGTCACACGCTTATACTGTTCCTCAGTTGGGCCGGTTCCTGCATATTCATTAATGCGCGGGAAACGGGTAGCAATAGTTCCATCGGCAGTAAGCCCGAAGTTCCTGGTCAGTTTGTAAGTAAATTGTGCCGTTGCAGCATAATTCAACTTATCTTTTACCACTTTATGCGGCTGTATCTTTTCAGTAGAAAGCACATTCCCTTCATTGTCCGTATATTCATGGGTATCACCAATATGGAAGCCAGGATAACGGCTGTAAGGAATCTGGTCGGCAGACATACGATAATATTCCAGGCGAGCCCCATAGTAGACTGTGAATTTCGGACTTACCTGCCAGTTGTCCGTAAAGTAAGCAGCCAGTTTATTCTCAGTCCCCTTCGTGTACTCCGGGCTCAGTTCATTGAATCCTCTGAATTTACCGGTACTTCCGTCAGCTTCCACCCGGTTCAGTATCTGCGGATATTCGGTGACGGTTCCCGTCCATTGAAAAGAAGAAGAGTGATAATCCAAATGATAAAACCATTCATTCAATCCCAGACGCACATTATGGTTACCGACTTTCTTTTTCAACTCTGAAGTCAGCAATACATTCTTCACCTTTCCAAGGTGCAACCAGGTACGTCTACCTTCCACCAATCCGGTATAGGCATCTTTCGAACCATCCAGAAAAAGACCATCTTCCTCAGTTGCTTCACTGATATTACTGCCGCCGAAATCTACATAATTTGCTTCGGGAGCATTCATAAACTTGGCATTGAATGTCCAATTCAGATTATTATGGAAAGTATAATCAAACAGCATAGCTACTTCATGCGCTCTATTCCCCGTGAAGTCACCAAAGCGCCCGCTCTTCATCTTTCCATCCATTACGTCCATATATTGAAAGCGTCCGCCTTCGGGAGCATATGAAGAAGTCCCCAACTTGAACCCCGGAATTTCTTTTACGCTGCCATCTCCCACATAAATGAACGGAGCAGCATTAATCATCGAACCGAGTGCATTACTTTTCGAGAATTTATAGATGACGGAGAATTTTCCACGATTGTTATTGAAAAGGCGGGTCAGTCCGGCATGATACAATTGGGTACGGTCACTGAAGTTTTCAAACTTAGGGACAAAACTACCCGGATCGAAATTCTGATAAATGCTCGCCGTATACAACCAACGCTCTCCGATACCACCAGACACATTCATGTCCACATTCTGCCATCCGAAGTGATTGGTATGATAATTCAAGACTCCCTTAAACTCCTTCTGTCCCAATTTAGAGAAAGAATTTACAGAATAAGCAATATTTCCGGTCGCAATCGCAGATTCGGACGGTGTCATTAATCCGACTTCACCCAGGCTGGCATCGCTGCGCCAGTGAGTAGCCAATTTATGCACAGCCGAAGAATATACAGCGGGCAATCCGTTCTCATACACATTCACATCTTCACTGGGAAGTCCGATCTGGATTTCACGGGGCTTGTTAGCATCCGAAGCATTCAGCATCACATTGCGTTCGCTTCCTTCCGTCTTCTTACTACTGATGGTGTCATTCTCCACCGGATTATTTGCTATCGCAGTAGTAGCGAATAACAAAGCTGCCGATACGACATAAGAAAAGAGACTTACTTTCATAATATTAATAGGATTTAAAATTAAACTCTTTGCCAAAAGATCGGATGGGAATACATCCTTTATCTTTCAACGAGGGCAAAGTTAGAAGGTATTATTATGCACTGTTGCCACAAGTAGTTGTCAGGTAGATTGAAGTGAGGTTACACACGTTATTATCACACTGATTATAAACATATTGCAAGTATTCATTTTATAAAAGCAGGTAGATGTATCCGTTTGCTGAAAACTTTTAATATCTTTGTATTTGTCTACTTTAAATGAATATACCCTATGAAAAGATACTTGTTATCGGGATTATTTCTACTATTTATGCTTGTACCTTTTCGTGCAGCGAATAAAACGGACTTATCCAATGAATTGGAATCAGCTTTAAAACAGCGCAACCAATACTCGCTCCAAAAGGAAACCCGGATTGACAGTTTAAAACATTTGCTATATCCGGCAATGGATGAAAATGAACGTTTCCGATTATACAATGCCATTTATGAAGAGTACTATACATATCGTTTCGATTCGGCCATGCTCTATGTAGACAAGGAAGAACAAATAGCCATGCAACTTTCAAATCCCACGTATCGCAATCTGAGCATCATTCACCGTTCAGTACTTCTTTCCACCTCAGGCTATTTCAGCGAATCCATTCAGAATCTGGCACAAATAGACCCACGTACCTTAGATGCTCCGTCAAAGATAGAATACTATGCCGCCTGTGAATGGGCTTACAGTATGTGGGCCGAATACTCCAATGATAAAGTATATGCCCCCCGCTATTATGAAAAAGAGATGCTCTATCAGGATTCTCTAATCAGCGTACTGCCCGTCGGTTCGTCATTACACAACTACTGGAAAGGAGAAAATCTCTATCGTCACCAAAGATATCCCGAAGCGAAAGAATACTACCAAAAAGCATTGGAAGGAGTTCCCATAAATATTCGTCTTTATGCTATGGTTACTTACGGTCTGGCATTAGTCCATTCCAAATTAGGGAATTGGGACGAATACGAGCATTACCTGATCAAAGCTGCTATTTCGGATCAGGTATGCCCGCTTAAGGAAAATCTGGCTCTGCAGGAACTTGCCTTATATATCTTTAAAAACAGAAGTGGAGAAGTATCGCGTGCCAACCGCTACCTGAATTATTCCATGGAAGACGCACAGTTTTACAACAATCGTCTCCGCATGCTCGAGATAGCGAAAAAATTCCCTTCTATCGTAGTGTCTTATCAGGAACAGAACCTTATTAAAAGTAAACGGCTACAATGGTCACTGATATGCATCAGTATATTATCTATCGGACTGGTTATTTCACTGATCTATATTTACCGGCAAATGCACCAACTTCATAAACGCAGAGAGATACTGGCGGACATGAATCAGGAATTACAGCATCTGAATAAAGCATTAGTAGATACCAATCATACGCGTGAAGAATATGTAAGCCTGTTCATAGATTTATGTGCTGCCTATATAGATAAACTGAATAAATACCAAGATCTGGTAAAACGCAAGGTGAAAGCAAAGCAAACGGATGATCTTTTGAAGTTAGTCAATGCCACTAAATTATCAGACACCGATGCGAAAGAGTTCTTCGTAAACTTCGATACTGCATTTCTGAACTTATACCCCCAATTTATAGAAGAATTTAATGCATTATTACGAGAAGGTGAAGAAATCATTCCTAAAAGAGGAGAGATATTGAATACGGAGCTCCGGATATTTGCATTGATACGTATGGGGATTAAAGATAGCTCTAAGATAGCCACCCTCCTGTTCTATTCACCACAAACGATTTACAATCATCGGAGCGTAGTAAAAAATAAGGCTAAGATAAGAGATAGTTTTGAAAAGCAGGTAGAGGAACTTTGTGCAGTAATGTAAAATCGTCTATAATATAAAACGAAACACTTTTTTCAAAAAAAAGGACGTGCACACATTGCTCCTTCAAATACTTCTGCTACTTTTGCCTACAGATACAATATAACTACTAGAAAACTATTATTTTATGAAAAAGCTATTCTATTTTGTTATTCTGGCATATATTTCATATGCATGTTCCTCAGATTCAGATTTCACCCCGGAAGATGAAACTCCTTCTGATATCTATGAACTCAAAGCTATTCCTGACAAGGAAGTCATTTTCAAAACCTACCCGGCAAGTATGAAGCAAATTCTTGGTGCAGGCTATGATGTTACCGCTGATTACTTAAGTCCCGAGGCCATAAAAGCACCTATAATAGATTTGGAGAAATTGGAAAACAGCGATGAAGATAATATCTATCGTATGCGGGCAAATGCTTCCGAACCCAGAGACTACGCTGGAGAAAATGCAACAACGTTCCTGACCGACATGACCAATAACCTAATACTAGGAGACGTAAATTCCAGGAATGCTCTATCGATCGGTACCATTCTCAAGCACAAAGAGTTCGAATCTGACTACAACCATTCTTCACAATATTCTTTTGCTTCCAGCGAACAGCTATTTACGGCGGAACGCTGGTACTTTTCGTTCTTCTATAATTCAGAGAAATATAAATACAGATACCTTACACAGGAGTTTGAAAATGATGTCGCCAGTCTGACAGCAGAAGATATCATAAACAAATATGGCACACACCTTTTAGTGGACGTCGGCATAGGGGCACGATTCAGAGGACTTTTCCGGACAGCAGTGCCTACAGCGACATCGGCTGCCAGCAGTGCAAGAATCACCTTACTCAGCGCTTTGACAAAAATAGGCCAGCAAGGTCTCTTTACCGGAAGCGGTGTCGGCGGATGGGAAGAAGAAGTGGCACAAAGCATAGGAGGCCAGCTTATACTGGAATTCTATGGAGGAAATACAAGCCTATTGACTTCACAGCCGATAACCGATGGCTTCAATGCCTGGTGGAAGTCCTTCAATGAAGAAAATTATACATTGACTAAAATCACTCAAGACAAAGTTCTTCCTATTTATGAACTGATAGCGGATGCCACCAAAAGAAAACAAGTGAAAGATGCCATAGAAAAATATATTTCCAACCAAAAGTTATCGTCTGTTTCCACAACTCCATTACTTCAGGCTTGGAATGGCAAAAATCACACATACGATACATCTTATTTAGATATTGCAGTGCACTCCAACAAAAAATACGAAGGAGCCGTTTGTTCCATCTACAAACAGCAAAGAACACATACCGTGCCTCTGTATTTATATAGCAACGGACAAAAACAACGTTTATCCATAGAGTCATTACGAGCAGACGCCGGATGGCAACTGGAAAAAGAACTGGGATATGTATATACTTCACCCGTAGACGGAGCCATTCCTCTATACGAAGCAGCAAATGAAAATGATTATTGTTACACAACAGAAGACAAACAGGAATATGGAATAGAAGGAAGTTGGAAGAAAAAAGGTATTGTATGCTACACAATGCCCTTATAATACCAAATTACTTGCCATATAAATGAATCTCCTTTATCATTACCATATCAGAATAGTAATGATAAAGGAGAAAACAATCTCATTTTAACCTTTCAGAGACTTACTCCAACCGACTCTTAAAAGCAGACGGTAATTCCGGCATAGCCCCACTCTGTGTACAAACATAAGCAGAAACTTCTACGGCCAGTTTATGTGCTTCAGGAACGGATTTTCCACTAAGTATGGCAGATGTGAAAGCAGCAGTAAATGAATCACCCGCTCCCACAGTATCGGCAACAGGAACTTTCGGTGTGTCCTGATAAGATACTACGCCCGGAGTAAATACATAGCTGCCATTGGTTCCACAAGTCAGAATCAGCATCTTCAGATTGTATTTAGCCAGAAGTATCCAACATTTATCCTGTAAATCGATACCCGGATAGCCAAAGATGCGGCTGATTGTCACCAATTCCTCATCATTGATTTTAAGAATATTGCAACGACGCATAGATTCGCAAAGAATCTCCTTCGTATAAAATCCCTGGCGAAGATTAATATCAAAAATCTTAATCTGATCTTCTCCGTCAGGCATCGTATCCAAAAAGCGCTGGATAGTAGCCCGACTCACAGGACTGCGTTGAGCCAGAGAACCGAAACAAACGGCACGAGTAGAAAGAGCCAGCCGTTTCAAATCGTCCGTAAAAGGAATATTATCCCAAGCTACCCCCTCTTTAATTTCATAACAAGGTACACCGACAGCATCAAGAGTAACCTGTACCGTACCAGTAGGATAATCCACTTGCTCGATCTGGCAAGTCAGCTTCTTTTGGGCAAAAACATCCAATATTTCCTGTCCGTCAGCATCACGTCCCACTGCACTCACTACACGGCTATCAAAACCAAACTGTGATACATGATAAGCGAAATTGGCAGGCGCACCACCTATTTTCTTTCCTTCGGGCAGCACATCCCAAAGTGCTTCACCCATTCCAACGATGATTTTATTCATGACACTAAATTTAATTACGAATTACAAATTATAAATTACAATTAGACATTAGGTTATTTTTTTATCTTCAAAGTATAATACAGCAAATAAAGTACTCCGACAGTCATCACGGCTACTGCACCGCTTTGCCCTACGGCATCACTTGCCAATCCCATTGCCAACGGAAAAACTGTTCCACCAAAAAGTCCCATTATCATCAGACCGGAAACTTCATTCTTCTTGCCGGGCATATACAGCAATGCCTGTGAGAAGACAATCGAAAAGATATTCGAGTTTCCGTAACCAATCAGCGCAATGCAAATATAAATAGATGTTTTTGAATGGAAAGCAAAAAGTCCAATCATTGCCAGTAACATCATAAAACTACTGATAGCAAAGAACGATTTAGCATTCATCCTCCTCAAAATAAAAGAACCTGTGAAACAACCTGCCGTACGGAAAATGAAGTAGAGACTGGTAGCAAACGCAGCATCATCCAATCCCATACCCAAGCGTTCCATTAAAATCTTAGGTGCAGTAGTATTCGTGCCCACATCAATTCCCACATGGCACATAATGCCAATGAAAGAAAGCAAAACAAACGGTTTACCCAATAAATCCAAACACTCACCGAACGTAGAAGGTTTTCCTTCCTCTTTTTCCTCGGCAATCTGTGTCTGTCCCAACAATAAAATGGCTATCACAGCTATCACCATATAAATAGGGAACAGCAGACGCCAACCCAAACCGAACGACGGAATAGCCTGTGTAGCTCCCCACATAGCAATGTAAGGTGCAAGAAACGAAGCAATCGCCTTTACAAATTGTCCGAAGGTAAGGCTACTTGCCAGCCGGTCACCTCTCACGATGTTGGAAAGCAGCGGATTCAGTGAAGTCTGCATCAATGCATTGCCGATACCTAATAAAGAGAAAGAAAGCAGCATCAACGTATAGCTATCACCAAAAACAGGCAATAACAACGAAGCAAAGGTCACAACCAAACTAAGGAGTACCGTCTTTTTTTGTCCGATACGGCTCATCAACATACCTGTCGGCACAGAGAAGATCAGGAACCAGAAGAAGACCAGCGAAGGGAAGATGTTAGCTTGAGAGTCAGTCAGACCCAAATCTGCTTTTACATAGTTGGAGGCGATGCCTACCAGATCCACAAATCCCATAGCGAAAAAGCAGAGCATCACAGGGATCAGCTTGGATAACGAAGAATTAGATTTCATTGTTGTATGGTATTAATTTAAGTATTTCTTGCTCGGAAAAGCACGTTGCAAAGGAAGCGAATATCAGAACAACAGGATAACAATCTTGTTACAAAGAGTGGCAATTATGATACAAGAATGTTTTTTAAGCGCATTTCAAGGGCATTATTTCTCTTTTTAACTACATTTGTAAGAATTATCCAAAGAAACTTTTTAAACAACAATATGGAAACACTCTTTAATGGACGACTCAGCATTGAGGTCTCTGCACATGGAGCAGAGTTATGCAGTATTTTTTCTAATGGAAAAGAATATCTATGGCAGGCAGATCCTGCATTCTGGAAACGCCATTCGCCGGTACTCTTCCCGATTGTAGGAAGCGTATGGGAGAATGAATATCGAAACGAAGGCACCACTTATGTCCTCACTCAGCATGGATTTGCCCGCGACATGGAGTTCACACTGATATCCGAGGAAAACGATGAAGTCCGCTACCAGCTTGTCAGCAACGAAGAGACACTCAAGAAATATCCTTTCCCATTCCGTCTCACCATCGGCTATCGCATCCGCGAGAAGAAGGTCGATGTCATGTGGGAAGTAGAGAATACCGGGGAGAAGGAAATGCACTTCCAGATTGGTGCACATCCGGCATTCTACTATCCGGATTTCGATGCCGAAACGCAAGAACGGGGGTTCTTCGGGTTCAACAAGAAAAGCGGACTGAAATACATACTTATTTCTGAAAAAGGATGTGCCGACCCGGACACCCAATATCCTCTGAAACTGACAAACGACTTGTTGCCACTGGATACACATACATTTGACAAAGATGCACTTATATTGGAGGGAAGCCAGGTGCGGCGGGTTACTCTATATAACAAGGAAAAATCCCCTTATCTCAGCCTCCATTTCGATGCACCTGTTGTCGGACTGTGGTCGCCACCTGCCAAGAATGCCCCGTTTGTCTGCATTGAACCATGGTACGGTCGTTGCGACAAAGTACATTATACAGGAGAGTATAAAGATAAGGATTGGGTACAGCATCTGCAACCCGAAGAGATATTCAGAGGAAAATATACCATTGAAATAGAAGAATAAAGGAGAAGCCGTACCTGGTCCGTATCTGGTCCAAACGCTTAGGTACGGAGCAGCTACGGAGCGGGTACGGCTTTGATAAAATTCGGGTACAGAAAAGGAGGAAATATAGACCAATCTTACTTCAACTTATAAACCTTGAATGAACTTACCGCATAGCTACCGCCTTTGGCATAGAAGCTGATACGGTTGTAAGGTTCCGAAGGAAACACAAGGTTTGTCATTGCGAAACGTCCGTCATCGCCAAACGCTTCAATACTTGATTTATCAACGAAAAGACGCAGCATCATTTCCGAATTGCCTTCTATCGGAGCAAGAGTCAGCACCGGAAAGTCCGGACTGAATGATACGATTCCGCTCTTACTACGATCCATCGCAAACTTCTTCTCTACCAGATTATAGTAAATATCCACTTCTTCTCCTTTTGAATTGAAAAGTTGGAAGCCAATGACTTCTGCATTTCTGTTCTTAATCGTCATTTCTATTTCATACGTACCTGTATTATCCGAAAGCAGTTTTTCCATATTATAAGTACGGTCCACCTTGAAGGAACGCTTCTTTTCTTCTTTTCCACGTAACTTCAGCAGCTCTTTGGAAGGAGAAGATTTCAGATATGTTTCGCCTGCCGAAGTATACAGACTCAGATCGCGGGGAACGGAATTGGCACTGCGATATTGGGTAGTAGGTACATTGTTGGCATATTGCCAGTTGCTCATCCATGCCAAGGCGATATGGCGTCCTTCGGGCGCATTGCTCCAGGTCACGGTAGCGTAATGGTCTTTTCCCCAGTCCATCCACTTGGTGGTTTTCGGTGATTCATTTACGAACTTCTTTCCATCGAAGGTACCTACAAAATATTGAGTGGCACTTCCACCGAAAGGTCCGCCGGGATTAATATTACAGATTAGAACCCATTTCTTCAGTTCCGTACCTTCAATAGGCAATTCTATCAGGTCGGGACATTCCCATACACCACCATGAGCCCCCTGACCTTCACCGAAACTACTTTCATAAGCCCAGTCCTTCAGATTAGCTGAAGAATAGATTTGCATTTCCTGACCTACGGCAAGAATCATGATCCATTTATCGATAGCGTCATGCCAGAAAACTTTCGGATCACGGAAATCACGTTGGGTGGAAGTCAGTATAGGATTACGCGCATACTTCTTGAATGTCTTTCCGTTGTCCAGACTGTAAGCCATACTCTGTACCTGGCGATCGCTGGCTGAAGTATAGAAAGCTATGATTGCGCCGGCACCAAAACCTGCCGTATTATCCTTATCAACCACACAGGAACCGCTGAAGATAGTTCCCAACGCATCGGGCGCAATGGCTACCGGCTGATGTTCCCAATTCACCAGGTCTGTACTGGTGGCATGTCCCCAATGCATATTTCCCCACATAGAGCCGTAAGGATTGTATTGATAAAACAAATGATAAACACCATCTTTATATACCATGCCGTTCGGATCATTCATCCAGCCATATTGAGGAGTGAAGTGATAAAGCGGACGGAAACTCTCGCGATTGGATGTATCAAACTCATTGGAAAGTTTCATTTCATCCCAGCAAATAGCCGTATCGGGTATCAACTGGAAGTTGAAGGAAAGTGATTTATTATCAAATCCGGAGAGATCTACCGGAACAAAATAGTCCACCTTATTTACAGCCAGACGAACATTCATATTGCGCACTACGTCATTATTGGCTATCATATACAGTTTTGCTTCCGGAGCAGCCTCTTCTACGGGAAGCAACAGAAATTTCTTCTGATTCTCAATCTGGACAATGCTCTGTCCGTCACCTAAATGTTTAATCACGAAAGGAGGATTAATAGCCTGACACGAAAAGACAGACCAGATTGTACCTATTATAAAGGTAAGGGTCCATCGCACAGTCAACAAATTGTTTTTTAAATTCATGATGTTTTTGGGTATTACATTTAATTAATAATGGGTTGCTCGGGAAAGCACTTTGCAAAGGAAGCGAATAAAACAGAAATAGCCTGCCATTTATGTTTCATAAGCTGGCAAATATGATACCTGCCCTTTATTTTGTTACAAATATACCAGCTTATGAAACATAAATTACAGCATATTTTCACCTAATTCCCTTTCTTTGCAACATCAAAACATCACTCGGGAAAGCATGTTTTGAGAGGTAATCCACAGCGATTACAAAATGAAAAGCATATTAATTAAAATCTAAAAACATGGAAGGCATAAAAAGATCACTTCTATTTGCACTCTTTCTTATAATGTGTACACTGGTTCAGGCCCAACGCCTGACGGTACAAGGAAAAGTGGTTTCCAAGACTGACGGAGAATCCATTATCGGTGCAACTGTCATAGAAACCAACCAGACAAGTAACGGCACCATTACCGACATTGACGGCAACTTTACATTGTCTGTACCACAAGGTGCAGAACTCTCCATTTCGTATATCGGATTCAAGACTGTGAATGTGAAAGCTCAAGCTACACTGAATATCGTTCTGGAAGAAGAATCGGAATTGCTACAGGAAGTCGTAGTCACAGGTTATACTACTCAACGCAAGGCCGACCTGACCGGAGCCATCTCCGTAGTCAGTATAGACGAGATTGCCAAGCAAAACGAAAACAACCCAATCAAAGCATTACAGGGACGCGTCCCCGGTATGAACATCACAGCCGACGGTAATCCCAGTGGAAACGCCACTGTACGCATTCGCGGTGTCGGAACTTTGAACAATAATGATCCTCTTTATATTATTGACGGCGTGCCTACCAAATCGGGCATGCACGAACTGAACGGCAATGATATCGAATCTATCCAGGTATTGAAGGATGCGGCTTCTGCCTCTATCTATGGTTCACGCGCTGCAAACGGTGTCATCATCATCACTACGAAGAAAGGTAAAGAAGGACAGATAAAGATTAACTTCGATGCTTCTATCGCCGCTTCCATGTACACCAATAAGATGGAAGTACTGAATGCAGAAGAATATGGCCGTGCCATGTGGCAGGCTTACGTAAACGAAGGTCAGGATCCCAACACCAACGCACTGGGCTATAAGTATAGCTGGGGATATGACGCAAACGGTTATCCTCAACTGAACAACATCAGCATGTCCAAGTATCTGGATTCCGCCAATACGGTTCCGGCAGCCGACACCGACTGGTTCGATGAAACAACCCGTACAGGCATTATCCAGCAGTACAATGTATCAGTAAGCAATGGTTCGGAAAAGGGATCTTCTTTCTTCTCCCTAGGCTATTATAAGAATATAGGTATCATCAAGGACAGTGACTTCGAGCGTTTCTCTGCCCGTATAAATTCTGATTATAATCTGATTGGCAAGTTCCTGACCATAGGAGAGCACTTCACCCTGAACCGCACTTCGGAAGTGCAAGCACCGGGTGGATTCTTGCAAAATGTATTGCAATTCAATCCCTCATTGCCCGTTTACGACATCAATGGAGAATATGCAGGTCCGGTAGGCGGATATCCCGACCGGGAGAACCCGGTAGCGAGACTGGATCGTAACTCTGATAATCGCTATACTTACTGGCGTATGTTTGGTGATGCCTACATCAACCTCACCCCCTTCAAAGGATTCAATGTCCGCTCCACCTTCGGATTGGATTATGCACAGAAATCACAACGCATCTTCACCTACCCCATCACCGAAGGTAATGTGGCAAATGATAAGAATGCCGTAGAAGCCAAGCAGGAACACTGGACGAAATGGATGTGGAATGCCATCGCTACCTACAATCTGGAAATCGGCAAACATCGTGGAGACGCCATGGTGGGTATGGAGTTGAACCGTGAAGATGATATCAGTTTTTCGGGGTATAAAGAAGATTATTCTATCCTGACACCTGACTATATGTGGCCGAATGCGGGTTCCGGCACGGCTCAGGCTTACGGTTCGGGCGAAGGCTATTCACTGGTTTCTTTTTTCGGAAAACTGAATTATACATATGATGATAAATACCTACTCTCGATGACAGTACGCCGTGACGGTTCTTCACGTTTCGGTAAGAATAACCGCTATGCCACATTCCCTTCCTTCTCACTGGGATGGCGTTTGAACCGTGAAAAGTTCATGCAGAACCTCAGTTGGATTGACGATCTGAAAATTCGCGGTTCATGGGGACAGACCGGTAACCAGGAAATCTCGAACATTGCCCGCTATACAATTTATGTTCCCAACTACGGTGTAACGGAATCAGGCGGTCAGAGCTATGGTACCTCCTACGACATTGCCGGAACCAATGGTGGCAGCATCCTTCAATCCGGATTCAAACGCAATCAGATCGGTAATGATAACATCAAATGGGAAACAACCACACAAACGAACCTGGGTCTCGATTTCTCACTGTTTAAACAATCTCTTTACGGTTCATTCGACTGGTTCTACAAAAAGACAACGGATATTCTGGTACAGATGGCAGGTATCGCCGCTATGGGCGAAGGAAGCAATCAATGGATCAATGCGGGAGAAATGAAGAACGTGGGTGTTGAGTTGAATCTCGGTTATCGTAATCAAACAAGATTCGGACTAAAATATGACCTGAATGCCAACATATCCACCTACCGGAATGAAATCACGAAACTGCCAACTACAGTAGCAGCCAACGGTACTTTCGGTGGTAACGGAGTACAAAGCGTAATCGGACATGCCAATGGTTCGCAGGTAGGCTATGTAGCCGATGGCATCTTCAAATCACAGGAAGAGATTGATAACCATGCCACTCAGGAAGGTGCCGGGATAGGCCGTATCCGCTGGCGCGACTTGGACGGCAACGGTATCATCAACGAGAAAGACCAGCAATGGATTTACAATCCGACTCCGGACTTCAGCTATGGGCTGAACATCTACCTTGAATACAAGAATTTTGACCTCACCATGTTCTGGCAAGGTGTTCAGGGAGTAGATGTTATCAGCGATCTGAAGAAGGAAACCGACCTTTGGAGTGGACTCAACATCGGTTTCCTGAACAAAGGTAAGCGAGTACTCGATGCATGGTCCCCCACCAATCCGAACTCTACCATTCCTGCATTATCACGCAGCGATACGAACAATGAAAAGCGTGTTTCCACTTACTTCGTTGAGAATGGTTCGTTTCTGAAGTTGCGCAATATACAGTTGGGCTACAACGTTCCGAAAACCTTTGCCCAGAAGATGAAGATGGAGCGCCTGCGCTTCTACCTGAGCGCACAGAACGTATTCACCATCAAAAGTAAGGAGTTCACCGGAGTAGATCCTGAAAATGCAAACTATGGCTACCCCATCCCGATGAATATAACTTTCGGTATTAATGTAGGCTTTTAACAATAAAATCAGTTACTTATGAAAAAGTTAATATATACAGCCAGGGTTGACGCATTAAAAATACTTCATTGATAAAAGTTCACAAAGTAGTTCATT
>OKWR01000899.1_pt1 | contig 23983 bp, 45 predicted proteins | sample 1607101 | NCBI WGS metagenome assembly OKWR01 (sample SAMN04414076, study PRJEB24778) | human gut metagenome | material: faecal | host: Homo sapiens
AACATCAAATGCTGATATACGCCCAGCAGGAAATACAAAGAAATCAAGAATTTATATGAAAAAGTACAGATTAAAAAAAGAGGCAGTCCCCTTCTTTGTAGATAAGCTGGCAACTGCTATTTACGATTGGGACGTATGGCAAAAGTACAACGTAGATGATAAAGCCCTTGAGGAAGTAGAAGATGCACGAATTGAGTACGGAATAAAAACGAGTGAATCCGGGGCTACTTTAGGTGGATGGGATAAAAACGGAATGACGCTATGTTTTACTCTCGTATTCCCATCAATGAAGTATCACGAACATGATGTCTTTAGTAAGGGTAAAATGGTGCGCGAGTTGATGAATCGCCTTCAAAGGGAAACTAACAGTTTTGTAACTGAATTTTACAATGAATAATTTATAAATCATATCGTTTATGGACAAATTTTTAGGACAAGACATCCTTGAACAGGAACGTTGGCAGTTCCTTCAGGATAATGCCGATGCAGTAGAGAAAATCGGTTATACCCACCGATTCACACCCGAAGAATTGGCGCAAAAGAAAGAAACATTAGCCGAGGTATCAATTACAATCAATGATATTGAGATTGAAAAGAAAGAGGCTATGGATGAGTTTAAAGAACGTCTGAAGCCTTTAAACGAGGAAAAGCAAGAACTCTTGGACCATATCAAGAGAGGTTCAGAGTTTGTAGAAAATGAAGAATGCGCCAAAATCCTTTACCATGAGGAAAAGATGGCAGGATTCTATAACAAGTTGGGTGAGCTGGTTTACAGCCGCCCGATTATGCCGCAAGAAATGCAGAAGACAGTATTCAGTATTAACCGTAAAACAGGAACAGAATCATGAGCGAAAACAAAATTAACTTGGTTGTGCCGAAAGACTATAACGGCAAACCTATCGAAGTAGTATTGCGTGAAGGTGAAGCACCCGTAGCACTTGACCCGAAAGAACAGGAAAGAGTCGTTATCAATGGAACGATAGATGCACCTCTCAGATGGTTGGAGAAACGTGTCGAACTGATTAACCAGAAAGCGACGAACATTATTGTAAACCGTGATAAGATGGGGATGGCTCTGACGATTGACGAAACCAGTTACTATCAGACAGAAATCAACGGTATTTTACAGGCTTCAAAAGAAATGCAGGAGTTCGGTATCAACATGGATAAGAAATGGGAACCTATCAAGTTGTCCCAGTTCTTCAAGATGCACCGGGCTTTCTTTAAAGACAAGTCCGAGAGTATGACCCTGGTTTCTACTTTGAAAAATTTCAAGGCAAAAGTAAACCAAGACATTGAGCGCAGCAAGGAGGAAAACGGCAGCAAAGTTGACAACTACTCGCAGGTGGTTGATTCTAATTTGCCCAAGTCCTTCAAACTGAACATTCCTCTTTTTAAAGGTTTTTCTTGCGAAGAAATAGAGGTTGAGATTTACGCGGATGTAGACGGTAGAGACGTATCTCTTTCCTTAGTATCTGCCGGTGCGAATGAAGCTATCGAGGAATACAAGAATAAAGTGATTGACGAACAACTGGGTGCTATCAGACAGATTGCACCGGACATCGTAATCATCGAAGTATAACTTTGTTAACCTGCCTGTCCGGTCTGTGAAGATGGGGCGGGCGAAAATGGAGGTGCGCAGTGGAGTGCTTTTGACTTTCGAGAGGTGCACATGGTAGAAAGTACGGTACGTGAGATATAAGGAGTAATTAACCTTAGAAGTAGCGCAAAAGGATAAGTCCTTAATTGGGTGTTCGAATCGCCCCATCTCCACATAAATGTGAGCCACACATAAATGGCACGGGTCTTAAATAATGGTTGTGCCCCGGAGAATACGCTTCGGGGCTTTTAACAGAACATAATATTGGGAATATGAAGCCTTACATCATAACTTCCATGTCCCTAATCACGTATAGCGGCAGGAAGATACCTCTCGAAATAGTCGAGAGCCATATACTGACAAAGCCTTTGAAGGCAATCAAGGAAAAGCTGCTTGACGCTTTCTCCACGATGAAAGACAAGCCGGTGAATGTTGAACTTAAAATAAAGCATATATGATATATGACAAACAGATAATAAGAGGCAAGATACCTAGTAAATCCAATTGTTACAAGATTGTCACATTATCCGGTCATGGTTCTTTGGCAAAGCAGAAGGTTCTTAAAGAGTATGAAAAGACTTTTTATGTACAGTGCGGACTTAGAGACAAAAACATCAAAGGGTTCTTTAAGATAAATGTGGACGTGTATCACGAAAACTTGCGTCCCGACCTTGACAACGCTTTCAAAATTTTACTTGACTGCTTGCAAGGATGCAAAGCTATAAAGAACGACCGCCAGTGCGTGCAAATCCACGCGCGCAAATTGGTTGACAAACTCAATCCAAGAATAGAATTTGTAATTGAGGAAGTTGAATTATAAAATAATAGACAATTTGAAAGATGCATGATAAAAGATAGTTTTAAAGTTCCTTCAATCAAAGAAGTTGCCAAAGAGATAGAGCATATACCGAAATGCCCAAGAAGCGGAGAGATAAACATTTTGCATTTGTATATGGAAAGAAAACATTTATCTATTTCCAACAATTACAGCAGTAAAGAAAATGGCAGAAAAAGCAAAAAAGAAATCTTTCATTTTTAATGTTGAATGGCAAGAGATACTATTAGGTTACCCATCGGAGGTCAGACTTGAAGTGTACGATGCAATTATTGAGTATGTTGCGTCGGGGACAATTTTGGAGCTGAAACCAATGGCTAAAATGGCATTCTCCTTCATTAAAAAAGAAATAGATTACAATACCTGCAAGTACAATGATATTGTGGCAAAACGAAGCGAAGCAGGGAAAAAAGCAATGAATAAACGCTACAATAAAGTTGCAACAAATCTAACAAATGATAGCAAATCTAACAAATGTTATCAAGTTGCAACAAATCTAACTGTTAATGATAATGATAATGTTAATGAATCTCCTTACGGAGATAAAGTAGATGCTTTTCTCCCGGAAATATCAGACAAGCCTCTGAAAGAATGTTATGAGGAATTATCCGCCAATAGTTCATGGATAGAGACTGTCGTAATGAACAAGAGGTCTGCCGGACATCCGGACTTTACCCTGCAACATTTCCAAGAATATCTCAAAAAATTCTTTGAAAAACTTCAAAATGAGGGAGAAATCCGTAAAAGCCCTAAAGACAGCATGGCTCATTTTGTCAGGTGGCTGGATATTGAACTCGGAAAATCCAAAACGGACATGTATAAGGCAGCGAACGAACAGTTATTGTTGTCTGTCAAAGAGGACAAGAAAGGGTACTACCAATTCTTGTCGTACATCAAGAGGCAAGCTCCGTATTGTTTTTCAAATATGCGGCTTCCTACCGAGGAAGAGTTCTTGCTACTACGGAGCAAATACGGGAATGAGATGTTTAAAAGCGCATTGCGCACAATTGAAGGCAGGTCAGACATACGTTCTAAATGGGATGTTTTGTATTATGCCGTCTTAAAACAATTCGAATATCAAAATGGAAGTTAATATACAATTACGTGACGAGGAAGCAGAGAAAATTGTTCTCGGCACTATCATAGCAGAACGTGACGCGATAGAGCAAGTAAGGGACATTCTTTCAGAAGAGTGCTTCTATAACCATTTCCATGCGGAAATATACAAGGCGATAATTCAAGTTGTATCATCGGGAAATAGGGCTGACCTCATTTTCGTCAAGAGTAAGCTGGAAGAGAACGGAGTGAAATTTGACATAGTCGAATACATGAAGATTGTATCCTGCCATACTTTCGATTTGTATCAATACGCCTCGAGACTCCATGACTTGCGTATACGAAGAGCATTCTACTCCATTGGGCAGTACCTTGTATCCAACTCATATACGGAAGCCGAAGACATTGAAGATGTCGCAAAAAAGGTCAATGACGACATGGCTTCGTTGTTCAAATCAAGCAGTACTACAATTTCTTCGATAAATGAAGGGATTGAAAATGTGTACAAAATGATTAACGAAAACCTATCCGGCAGTAAGCCGCTTACTGGAACTCCGACGGGATTTGAGAAGATAGATTCCAAATCCGGAGGATTGCAGAAGTCTGATTTGATAATTGTCGCAGGTGAAACCTCACAAGGAAAAACGAGCCTTGCTGTGTCTATGATGCGAAATGCGAGCATTTCGGATACAAAGATAGCCATGTATTCAATGGAGATGAAGAAAGAGCAAATTGCGGCTCGTATTCTATCTATGGAAAGTGGAGTATCATCCAATCAAATCATGTATTCAAGGCTTACCGATTCACAGATACAAGCTATTGACAAAGGAATCGGAAATATAATCGGTAAAGGCATATACTTTGACGATAGGAGCACATCAAACATAGACACCATCATTTCGTCTATCCGGTACATGAAACTGAAGCATGATATTGATGGCGCGATAGTTGATTACCTGCAAATCCTCAATGTCAACATGAAGGGAGCCAACAAGGAGCAGCAGATGGGTGACGTGGCAAGGCGTTTGAAGAACCTGGCCAAGGATTTGGATATTTGGATTATCGCCCTTTCCCAGCTCAATAGGGACAAGGACAACCCGGTACCTTCCCTTGCAAGGTTACGGGATAGCGGACAGATAGCTGAAGCAGCCGATGTGGTTATGCTGATATACCGCCCGGAAGTCAAGGGGAAAAACTATCCGGAGGAGTTTTCCAATGTAAGTACAAAAAACACCGCAATGATAGATATTGCTAAGGGACGTAATATTGGCATTATGAAATTCATATGTGGGTTTAATCCTTCTACGACGATGTTTTATAATCTTGATTCGGTTCCCGTTTTTGGGAGCACCACTTCTGAAATGGTAGATGAAAATCCATTCTGATATGGCAAGGAAGAAATTACCCCTCTCCCCCGTCCGCTGCCGCCAATGCTCATACTCCATGGATTTCATAGAGAACTCTTGTTTATGCAAGGCCAAGGACCATAGGGTGTGCGCGTGTGACCGGTACGGGAGGATATGCGACAAATTCAAGAAGAAATAATTTTATGGACATGGAACTTGAAAAGAAAATCGAATTATTGGAGTGGCAGTGTGACAACGCACTGCGCCTGCGCTGCCCGTTTGTGGCAAGGAAGTACCAGCGCATGATTGACGAACTTGCCAAGGAGAGCAGGAACAGAAGTATGAACGACAAATGTACAAGAGATGAACAAGGACACGGCAACCCAAATAATCAGCAAGCATGAGAGCCTTGTAGTCCTCTGCACCTACAACATTCTGTTCACGAACGACATCTGTTGCGGACAGATTATCGAATGCATTCATGCGATGAAACGCACACCCCACTACAAGCAGGCATTCAAAAGATACTTGAACGATGCGGACAGAGCGAGAAGGGAATACGAGCGGACCGTAAACGGTATCATCGGTTCAGACCGCAGCGAATTCTTTGCCGAATGTAACGACAAGTATGTGGAGGAAGTGAACAAGCACGTGGATATGCTATACTGGCAGTTCAAGCAGGCACTTGATGACAACGGAATATCCCATTCCGCAGAACTTGCAAAGTTCGAACTGGCAAGGACGTTGTGCGACTATGCTTGTATACAGTTCGACGAACGGATAGGAGAACTAAGGAAGAAGGATTCAAAGTTCAACGGATTCATGCTGGATTACCTTAAACTGGCTAAGGTGGCAAGACTGATGAACCTTGCCTCCGACAATCTCAAAATCGGCAGAACGGTGAACATGAACACTGAACGCTGTACTTCAGCATTTGAAGTTCTTGCAAGGAAACTGTCGGATGCGGACAATATTGCCAATGCGATAAAATAGAAGTATAGGAACATTCATCAGACAATCCCCCGTTTAGATTGCACCACCATCTGAAAGCGTCATGGTGCAAGATGTGTATGGCAGAGGTACAGAGCGAGCGGAATAGAAAGAGGAAAATGAATTGAGATTAACATGTGCAAAAAGAAGCCATTTCTGCACATGAAGTATTAACACGAGCGGAAACCGGTGGTTTTTGCTCACAACAAGAAAATATATGAAACATATGAATATTCCTGCTTTTAAGTATTGGCTCCGGATACATGGCTATCGTTTGGAGTGGTTCGGTACAGGGATAAAGAGTAATCCTATTAAGGTTAAATCAAAAAGGAAATGAAACGTCTAATTGATGCTATAATAAAGAAATGGTTCTGCTGCCATGAGTGGGAATTCTTATTTGAAAGGAAAGTAGAAGTTGTTGATGATTGGGGCGATAGCAGTTGGTACACCGTACGTCACTACTTCTGCAAGAAGTGTGGTAAATACAAGAAAATTAAAAGTCATTGATATGAAACAGACAGTAGAAGAAGCTGCTCATTCTTTCGCAGAAAGTAGAAGCAGCGGAAGTGCATTCCCAGCATATTATCAAGGGTTCATTGCCGGTGCGGAATGGCAAAAGGATATTTCCAGTGCTAAATGGCAGTCAAAGCAATCACCCTGGATAAGCGTTAAGGACAAGGCTGGTTGTGACACATCTGGCGATTGTATTGTAATGGTTGTGGATGGTGATATATTCAAAGCGTATTTTTCATCTGAAAACAAATGGATGAAAAGTAATGGTGGTTATTATGATGAAGTCATAGATGATGTTGTCGCATGGATTCCCATTCCCTCTTTTGATGAGATACTCAAAGCCAACAAGGATATACTGGAAAGATTAAAATAAGATAAAATGGTAGAACTATTTGATAATTTGAAAAATATATACCCTGATAGAATTATTCTATTTCGAGTTGGCGGTAGCTACGAATTGTATAAGGAAGATGCAGAATGTGCTTCCGGTGTTTTACATATTAAAGCTATTAGTAATGTAGAAGGTATATTGGTTGTTAAATTTTCTATGCAAGATTTGGATAAAAATATTGAAAAATTAGTGAGAAGCGGATTAAGAATAGCGGTTTATGATGAAAAATTATGATTTACGGATATATTAGGGTAAGCAGTGACAAGCAGACTGTAGAGAACCAACGTTTTGAGATAAGCAACTTCTGTAAAATTAGTGAGTTAACAATTGACGATTGGATAGAAGAAACTATCAGTGGAACGAAAAATTACACAAAACGACAGCTTGGACGTTTACTGCGTAAAGTACGCAAAGATGATATTATCATCTGTAGTGAGCTTTCACGTCTTGGACGCAATCTTTTTATGATTATGGAAATCTTGAATATCTGTATGACAAAAGAATGTAAGGTATGGACAATTAAAGATAACTATAGACTTGGGGAAGATATACAAAGTAAAGTTCTTGCCTTTGCTTTTGGATTGTCAGCTGAGATTGAACGTAATCTTATCAGTCAACGTACAAAAGAGGCATTAGCGAGAAAAAAATCAGAAGGTGTAATGCTCGGACATTGTCGTGGTTTTCGCTGTAGACTTAATCCAAAATGTGCCGACAAGCATGATTATATTGTCAAGGAATTGGCTAAAGGAACAGAAAAAACTGTTATCTCTAAAAGGTTGAAAGTCTCAAAAACAACATTATATCGTTATCTCGTTTATACGGGGCTTCATTTGCCTATAAACTGCAAACAAGAAGGGTGGGAAGAGTATGGCATCTATCATTGACAACGCTAAATAAAAAGAAAGAGATTGATATATGATTTTCTTTGGAAAAATAAACAACAAATCATGCGTATTTGTTCCAACACTTGATTCTGCAAAAGAGTATATTAAAGATTTTACAAAATCAACCATTGCAGAAGTACCTATTGCGATGGTTAATGAGTATAACAGATATTTTATTACTTCTTCTTGCCGATTGTTTTTTACACGTCATGTTTCAAAACGTTTTTCTATAAATGAAAAAAAAATAGAACAATCAAAAAACGGAAAATATCCAATTGTAAGACTGTCTATTGGGTATAAAAAAGAAATATCTCGTAAGCTTTCCCTTGTGATGTACAACGCATTTGTTAGAAAGAAATGGAGCGAGGTAGAGCCTAAACACATAGATAGAAATCCTTTTAATTGTTCTATTTCAAACCTTATCGACGAAAGGGTGTTGGAAAACCACGAAATTAAAGATATGGAGTTGCAATCCTTTCCAGAACGCTTTACAAAAGTATCTGACATATTATTATACCTTTATGGATATAAAATAAGTAGGGAAGACGCTGAAGATATTGCTGCAAACGCTTATATAGAGACTTACTGCAATAACTCTCTTCAAGCCAAACATGCAAACAACAAATGGTTAAAGACGGCAAAGCATAGGGTACTGGATTTTATTGAGCATAATAAACATGTCAGATATATCGAGCCCGTAGATTTATGCAAATGGAGATGCGAATGCCACCAATACTACGGAGAAAAAATAGATATAATATCCCTAGCTGAGGGGAATAGGGCAAAGACATATTTACGATATTATTTACAAGGATATACTCCAACCGAAATAGCATATGAATTTAACACAACAAGGTCAAATGTAGCTTCAATAATTACAAAACAAATTAAAAGAATAAAAATTAAACTACAAATATGATATAAGGATGTACTGGAACGGATTAAGGAGAAAGGAGATTGATATATGATTGAACGAACAAGAACCGTAAAACACATAGAAAATGAGCAGGTTTGAGAAAGAGATTCTTCCTTTCATGGAAGAGGAAATTATGCGAAAACTCCGTACACACAACGTGTACAGCATAAAGGAGTATGAAGACATACGGAAAGCGGTAAGGTATTCAATCAGATTTTGTAAGAAAAATAAAATTATTCGATATGGGATTTAAAAACGGAACAAAGCCAGGTGAAAAAAATAGAAAAGGACATAGATGGATAAACAACCCCAACAATGCGCATAAAAAGTGTACAAAGTGCGGCTGTATGGTCGATGTGACTTCCTCAAAAGGAGAAAGTATCTATACATACACAGACAATAAAGGTAACAAATCGGCAGAATGCCCTAATTGTATTTGATATGGAAATAAAGAACGTAGGACAACTTAGAAAAATCATAGAGAACCTTCCCGATGATTTTGAAATCGAGATGCGTGTCAGACGCAAATTGACGGATGAAGAATTGAAAAATTGCAGATACCCTTATCCTTATGATACAGAGTATTTAATTCTTGAATTTGACGATATAGGTGTTTCAAACAAAGTGTTGTGCTTGGGTGTAACTTCTAATGGATGAACGGTATGGAAGTAAAGAATGGAATAATAATAGACGGAGTGCTGCATGAAGCTGCGAATTATCCAAATGACTATGAATGTACTATATGTTCCCTTCGTAGGAAATGTGATGAATTAGAGAATAGTTGTGATGAATGGATTTGCAGGCTTATTGATTGTAGGTATTTCGTCAATCGTGGCAAAGTAACGGTTACACTTTCCCGTGAAGAACCTAAAAGCGTTGGAGAAATATATCGAAATGGAGTAAAGATAGATAAGGAGGAATTATGAAATCAAAACAAGTATTATCAATTGAGCAGATGAAGCACTTGCAGGAGCTTGGATTAGATACGGGTGATGCAAGTATGTGCTGGTGTCGCGCTATCTCACATAAATCTGTAACGTGGGAGCTTGAAATCTATGAGTATGTAATAAACCAAAAACTGGATTCTAATTTTTGGGAAACAACCCCTACTTACACTTTGCAGGACATTCTGGATAAGTTACCAGAATCAGTACAGGTATATGATTTGTACATATTTAAGAAAGTAGGGTTGTGGTGGCTCAAATATGTAGACGTAACGAATAATGGAACCGTTCATTTAGAAAAGATGCCGGGAATAATGGATGCAGCCTATTATATGTTATGTTGGTGCATTCAAAAGGGGTTTGTTAAAACTAATAAGGAGGTTAAAGATGGAAGAAAAGAAAATTGATTGGGAACAGAGGCGTTATGAACTAGCGAAGGCTGCAATGCAAGGATTTTGTAGCAATCCACATGAACAGATAATGAGTGCTGACTCAAATATAGTGGCAGAATGGAGTATTGGTTTTGCTGATTCACTAATAGAGAAACTGAAAGGAGATTGAATAATGTCAAGAAGAGAAATATTAAAGCTATCAGATATGAAAGACATGCACGGCTCTATTACTTTGGAATATACCGGGATTCTTTATGCTGGTGTAGATAGGGAAAAGAAGCTCCGTGAATTGGCAAAAGTTAATCCGCAGGAGTATTGTCTTGCATTGGGTGTGAATGATGATAGTGAAATTTTCAAAGACATTTCGTCGGGTTCCTTAGTGTCACCGATGAAATTTTTTAAGAAACTGAAAGGAGAATAACTATGGGATTTACAACACCGTGCTTTATACGCAAAAATACACCGGAGCTTCGGAAGGAGCTGGAATATTTGGGCTATTCACATGGTAAGCCTGAATATTATGCAGATGATGATGACAACAAGTATGATTTTGTTATGTGTCACAATGGAAGGTTCTTTTTACTCTCTCAAGAGAACCATGTGATAAGGAATGGGCATCCTTTGAAAAAACATGGAAGTATTAATTGCGGAACCAACGAATCTTTGTTTCTTGCCATTGCCGCATTGAGAGATGATGTAGATATACATCAATGGTTTACAGATGGTAATGAATGGTTGCTTTGCAAATATCTGAAAGTTGGCATGCACTACCAAGACAAGCCGGAAATACTATTTGAAAAGTGGCACAAGGCTACCGTAAAGGAATTGCAGGAACTATTCTCCCCAAAGATTCAAGTCCCTCAAATAGAGTGGAACATCAATGACGTCATAAATAAAGATTAGTATCATGGAACAGAACAAGAAAGAGGTGGTCTTTGACGGCAAGGACCTTATATTCAAGGTGGATGGAATAGAAATCAAGAACGGGAAACTGCCTGATTCCTTCAGTATAAAAGAGCGCTATGAGATAAGCGCGGAAAGCCTTACCAAGCTTGTCGTAGCGTTGGGTGACGGGAATACACTTGCCGAATTTAATGAGGAACGAGGGTGTTACGGTGTTTTTAAAGCAGAAAGAACTATATATCCATTAAAAGATGATTATGTCAAGAAGCTTGTCGAAGAAGTAAAGTCCCTACAAGAAGAGATTCTTACGGAACGTAGAAAAGCTTCTGATGAAGGATACAAGCGCTACCTGCTGGAAAACTTGATTAAAGAGCACAACAAGCGCTCCTGGTGGGGACGGGCAGAAAAGATTGAACTGAAAACAGAAGACTGACAATGGACCTAAGAATAATAGATTTCCCGGAATACCCGTGGAAGACCCTGAATGTGCATAAGGACTTTAGTTACTCGTTCAACATCAGTCCGGTAAAGAAAATAGAAGGGGATTTGTTCGATTCCTCCAAGATGAAAGTTGTGTCCTACAATGAAAACACCCATGTGCAGATATTGGCTGTATGTGACCCTTACGGACCGCCTTTCTATGTACGCAGGGATATGGACGGTTTGTTGTGGTCCTCATGGGTAAAAATAGAGGAGGAACACTTCTGGCAAGAGATTAACGGTTGTGCGGCAGCCATTAATTTCCCTCCTCTGTGTACGTCTCATTATTATTTTTAATCGAATTGAACAATCAGAAATTAAAAACTAAAACTTATGGAATCAAAAGATTTTTTAATTGAATCAGAGAATCCGAATAACTGTCATCGGCATTCCTCTCCAAATGGGCAAACAGTTCTTCCAGCGAATTCCACTGACGGGAGTCGCCAATGTGAAGAATCATCTTCCACAGATAAGGATTTTCGAGAAACAGAGGAAACATTCGAGCAGCAATCGCATTGTAATGGTCTCTGTGGTATACATTCTCTCTTAGAAGGCTATCCCAGGATTGTAGAATTGTCTGAAGAGGAATATGCCCGACTCTCAAACCTTTCTCCATTGCCCGGGAAAGAAGGCCATCCAGATAGTCCCGGAAAATTGGGGCCTTTATGTTCTGAGTGCTAAATGTAGGGTATGACGACCAGGCTTTATATATGTTATGTATATGGTACATAGACGAAAGCTCACAGATGGTTTCTTCAAACCACATCAAGCCTGATATTTCATCTATCATCGGACCATTAATTAAATGATGACAATATTCATGTGCGAACTGATATGCCCACTGACACCAATAATCATCATGCGTATGTAAGTAAATTACCCTTCCATCGGCGGTATCGCTGCATCTGGGTTCGTCTTTAAAGTGGTTATACTTGATTATGCACGGCTTTGACGAAAAAAAATGAATGGATAAGGCTCTTGAGAAAGCCATGTCAATATTCATAATGACATCCGATACGATAGGCACACAAAAGTCACCGAACCCTTCATCATGTACAAGTGTGATGTTCGGGCAGATTTGAACAATTTCATTCATAATTTAAAGTTTAAAATTTGACGAAACAAATATACTAATAAAAACGGGCACACCCGACATCCATAATGATAAGTTTAGAATTTGACACTTTACTCTTTTTCATTTGGGTGTGCCCTTTATAAAGGAAAAAAATGATTATATGACCGAAGAACTTGTAACATTAGAGACAGCGAAGCTGCTGAAAGAGAAAGGTTTTAATGAGTATTGCAAATATGTCATTAGCGATAAAGGCTTGATGATGGAAACCATATTCCGAACCAGCAAGGATTTACCTAAATCATTCTATTCTTGTCCAATGCAATCCATAGCTCAAAGGTGGCTGCGCGAAAACAAGAACCTACATGTACTCTCTACTCCTAAAGTAGTAGAGAGTTATAATAAGATAGGAGAAGTCGTTAAAACCGAAGTAGAATTTTATTATTGGGATATATATGTCGTTGGCAGCAATAAACATAAACATATCATCCAAAATTGCTTCACCAATCAATTTAATACCTACGAGGAAGCACTTGAAGCAGGAATACAAGAAGCGTTAAAACTTATATGATTATGGGAACCGTAGAATTGATAATTAAAATCTCCATCACTTTATTCAATGCCATTGCATTAGGATTTGTCCTAATCCTGGTAAGCAGATGGCATAGACGCATGGAGGACAAGCTGAATGAGATAAGGGGATATACCCGTAGGGTTTCAGACCGTGATGATGTTATTTATATGAATCAGCTTCAATGGCTGAAAAGTAAGTTGATTGAAGAGGAACGGTACGAGGAAGCCGCTAAAATCAATAAATGTATTGAGGATGAGTATAACAAATTAAAGAATAGAAAACATGAATCTAAATGAATTGCGCGACCGCGCCTATAAAACCGCCTGCGAGCACGGTTTCCATGATGAAGAATTGAGTAACGAACACTGCCTTTGCCTTGTCATATCCGAGCTTATGGAAGCTGTGGAAGCTGACAGGAAAGGACGATTTGCCAAAGTTCCGGTTGATAAAAAAGGTACAATATTTGACGAACGGACTTTTCATTATCAAAATAAGTATTTTGCGGAAAACTTTGAAACATATATCAAAGACTGTGTGGAAGACGAGCTTGCCGATGCAGTTATCCGCCTGCTTGACTTGTGCGGACTGCGTAAGATTAAGTTGGAGAATGGCTGTCTTGATGATGAAGTGCTTGAAGAATATTCGCACATATTCATTGGCAAAACATTCACGGAGTCCATTTTCAATATTACCAGAAATCTTGTTGACAGAGATATAGTTTACTCATTCATTAAAATATATGGTCTAGCCAAGCATCTGGACATAGACCTTATATGGCATATTGAGCAGAAGATGCGATACAATGAATTGAGAGAAAACAAACATGGAAAAAGATATTGATTATGTACAGGTATTTAGAAACCGATGAATACATATATTCAATAGATGTAGATTTATCTTCATATAAGCTTACATTATTGCCTATGGTTTGTATAACGCTACTTAGCGATAATGGATTCAGTATTCAAGTGGGAATATTCAATTTTATAGCTGTATTTGTAAAAATAAGGAAATTCCCGGATGAAAAAATTAGAAACATTGTGGAGAATTTATTAAAATAAACATATAAGAAATAGCCATGAGAGTAAAGAAATATTTCCATAACATCCAGTGTGATGTATGTGGGGATTTAGCCAATGAAGAGATGTGGCATGAGGATATGAAAACCGTTGCCGAAGTAGCCAATGAAAGCGGATGGTATTACGACCCAGTGGATGACAAGCACTATTGCCCGGATTGCTATGAATATGGGGATGATGGAGAGATATTAGTTAAAGACGGAATGGTAAATACAATGGAGATAATATTATTAGGGAAAAGGCTTGAAGACTACCCGGAAACAGAATATTACGAACGAAGGCTTATCTATACAACATACAGTTCTGGCTTCAGAGAGCATAACATTGCGGCATTCAAGAGAAGGCTGAAAAAAGACTTTGACTACGAAGTAATAAATCATTTCGTCAAGGACGGTAACGACTTTTGGACTACAGATGAAATTATAGCCGCTGTCCGTGTTTCCTTGTCCCTCAATCTGCTTACGGATGAAGAATGGAAGAAGGCAATCCCGATTATAGAGCGTGGTCTTGAAGCCAATAAAGCCTATGTCCGTATGCTTGACGAGATGTCGGATATATTGGAGAAGTATTGCGAGGAATGGGAGGATTTGGGTATGCGCCATACCTTCATGCAACGTGTTCCTCATGAATGCTGGCAGGGACGTTTTAGCAGGCATAGCCAGAATCCGGAACAAAAGCCGAATTATTCATGAGTAAACTATACAAAGTAACCCTCTTCGGCAAACCGTTCATTCTCGGATGGTTCAGCCACGCGGACAAATGGTATCACAAGATTGGAATAATATATTGAAATCATGAGAAAAGTAGACAGACTGAAAAAGCTCCATGCCCCTATTGATGACAAATACAAGAAGATTGACACAACGGTCAACGGGGACGTGGAACGCCTCGCGGAGATGCACAGAGAAACGGAAAAGGGGAAATATCCCTTACGCATAGACCACCGTACCGTAATATACGTGACCAGAGACAAATGCACTCCCGAATATGCCGCAAAAAAGCGCAAGACGTTGGGTCTTGCCCCTGCTATCGAAGTAAAAGGACACGCATCAAGACTTGTGGACATGGACAAGCTGCGGAGGATGGTAAACGACGGGATGAAGTCCAAGGACATTGCCTATGAGATGGGCGTGGCGGCATCCACCATAAGCACTTACATAAGGAAGTACGGTTTGAGAGACAAAGGGTAGATTAGTTCAAGGACCTATCAAGTTCACGCATACAGACACAACAATATCACCCTCACTATTACAGCGATAGGCACCAGCCAGTCAAGGACGCGCTCTATGCGTTCCATAGCATGACAAGCAGAAGCCGGCAGAAATCCGAATAGTAACGGTCGTCGGCCTGCGCAATCAATATGTCCAAATCATCGCTTCTCATTAGCCAATATGGATTTTATGTCATCTTCAGTGAAACCGAAGCAGGAGGCAAAACGCCTGAAAGCCTCACGCCTATTCTTCGGGATAAGAGCGTACATGCTGTTGGCTGGAGTTTCGCTCTTCAATGCCTTTCTAATCTGTTTCTTTCTCATAAGACTATACATTTGAATGTCCGAATTTGGATACCGCCCGGACATAAAAAAGGCGGTAAACCTTACTGGAATTACCGCCTTGAAATCTCAATTGAGGATAAACATCCTTGCGTTGGGCATACCCACAATCATTGAAGGGCAAACGTGTGGCAAGGATATAATATGTATCTTCTACCCATGGTTTTCATTTACTTCATTTGATTTGTCATTTGCCAAGAAATGCCCCCTTAAAACAATCAATCCGAGACCGATTATATTAACGGTTGTGGTAGAAAGAATGGTTATCATTATAGGATTCGGAATGCTTATACTAAAATACGGGTTGACTGCCGGTATCGACACATAGCTTGCCAATACAATACACAGCACTATAAAAAGATATACAGCAATTACCCTCAAAGACCACTTTTCAAGTCTCCTTCTTGCTTTCGTGTTTTCAACTATGCGATGTAAATGAATCAGCTCCTTACTCTTCTTGATATTTCCGTCCGTTGTTTCTGATTCCAACAAAGACTGGACTGTATCGAGAATATTAAGGTCCTTCTTTTTCTCCTTGAATGGCTCTGAAAAGAAAAATTTAATCCAATATGGAATATAATGCCCTAAATGGATTAAGTAATGATACCATTTAATGGGTTTTCCGGTTCCGAATATAGAATCAAAAAGACTGGAGTTATCATTTGTACCTTTCATTGTTTTATCCTATTTTGAGGTTTTAGGAAATAGGCCTTAATCAGTTCCTTTGAAATAGGAGTATTCCATTTGTTTTGCCCGGCAATGTCCCCATTTTTATTTTTTATGTAAAGCGTATCATACCAAGGAGAACCTTCCTGATGAGACCATTGGGTTAATGATAATGCACTCATGTTATACATTGCGTCAACCGCGGTCTTTACCAATTCAAGTGCCTTAGAATGCTTGTTAAATTCGAACAACACATCTTTAGGAAAGGAAGTGACAATTTCATCAGGATTTATCTTTTTATTCACAATCGGGAATACCGGACCATAAGGCCATGCCTTGGGAGAATCGTCCTCAAACAATAATCGGTCAGTCTCCGCATAGTACACACCATACACATAGAACAAAATCTTATTGATTTGGGTCTTGTTCAAACGTACCATATGCAGTTTTTGGGCTGCATACTGAATCAGTCGGGCATAGTCTGTACTTTTTAATACCATTGCGCAAATCGTTTAACGGTGCAAATATGGCATTTTCTGCTGAATTTGCATCATATCACATCTCTTTTTATCGTTTTTAGGCGTTATTTAGTCTAAAAATCGCATTTCAGCGGTAATTCCAACAAGTCAAAGAACGATTACGAAGAGGATACTACAGCATTTCCCTCACCTTATGCTTGCAGCAGTCGCACTCACACAGCAACGGGTGGGCATACTCCCACGTCTTTTCCACTATATCATCCCCTATATACTGGATTTCTTCGCCATACGGAGTTATGTCAAGTGCCTGGCATATATGAGTGGCCAGATGCCCGCACTCATGCCGCCAGGACTTCTCAAACTCCTTTGCGGAAGAAGTAAGGGCAATGACCATCACCGTTTCCCTGTCCCGGAAATTAGAGTATGTCACACCGGTATTCATTTTGCCGGCACTCATACTCTCATAAGCCGTGCGGAGCATCTCGCCGCTACATCCTATGGAGTGCATACGGTCCATTATCTCGTCGACATAGTAGGTGTCAACGGCGTAATACACATACACGTTCCAGCCGTATTCCTCCAGAACAAACCTCTGACGTATCATGACTGGCGGTTATAACATTTCATCCCACTCTATAGGCTCACCAGCTCGGCACATTTTGGCATACCACATAGCCATGGCCATACCGTCCGGAGCATCGGGGTCGTCAACCATATCCTTTATATAGGAAGCCAGGTGGGCTTCATCGGGGACGGACGATTTGAGCAAGTCAGCCTTGCCCTGGTTGGCCCAGTACACGTAATTGTAGAGGGTGTTGTTTTCCAGTTTCACCCCGTATTTTAAAAGAAGCTCGTCAACCTTCTCCTTGGAGATCGGCTCAATACGCTCCTTCTTTCCGGTTGAAGGATTCGTCTTCTTCATCAGGGAAACGGCGAAATCGCACAGCTTCCTGTTGAAGCTCCATCCGAAATTGGAAAGATACGCCTTCATCTCCCGGGGACGTTCATCATACATGTCCAATGGTTCTCTTCTCATGACATATCAATTATTGTAGGGGAGCCGCAAATGCCACTCCCCAAAGTTACACTTAACGGTAACGGGAATAACGCCCGGTTCCACGAACTCCACGTCTTTGTCCCATGCCGCTGCCTCCACGGCCATAGCCACCGCGTTCACCCATGCTTTCCTCGTCATAATAACGTTCTTCGTCATAATAACGGTCATCATCCCGGCGTTCGCCCATACCCTCGCCTTCGGAAAGCTCCTCTATGCACTGCATGAGCTTGCCGCCGTAGCGAAGCATCTTTTCCGCATAGTCGGACATTTTCTCGACCTTGCTTTCGGAAATTTCAATCATCATCATACTATTGCTTTTTAGAATTGTTACTACCAGACGCCTTTTCAGAAGACTTGAAGAAATCAGCCATCATTGCCTTCAACTCACTCAATTCCTGACGGAGAGCCTTGTTCTCCGCATCCTGGCGCTGACGTTCCGCAAACTCCGGGTTAAGCACCTGAAGCATCTTGTCGCATGACTCCATGACCGAGCGGTGATGGTCCACGCTTCCCAATATCTCGGAAGAACGGTTTCGCATGGCAGCCACTTCCGCATTCATGGATTCCCTTGAACCGGATATGACCATGTTGCCGCCTCCGGGAAAGTTCGCGTCGGCGATGTCCGACATTGCCGGTATCTTCTGGAAAGTGACTGTCTGCTCTCCGACCTTGATTGTTATGTCAACCACCATTTTCGGGGGCTGGCCATAAGGGATGGGTTGTTGCATGAACTCCGGGACGGGATTTGACACACCGACAACGGAACCGACCTCAATATACGGAGTACCGTCCTTATGAAGGACAAAGAACTCGCTGTTTACTCTTAAATTCTGAAAAGGCATAATCAATTAACTCTTTAAGGAGCGGGATTGCTCCCGCCCGTTGTTGTTTTTAAACCACTCCGGTCATAATCTGCAACGTGTTGGCTGCACGGTCAAACCAGAATTCATACACTCCGGTACCGGGAATGTCTGCCGCGGTCAACGCCTCTCCGTTATATTTGGTGACCGCCTGGGTGGCACCATTGGTCTCGAACAGAACGGGAAGCGTGCCGGTTGTTCCGGCAGGTACCGCTTGGGCGATGTCGACATATATCGTCCCTCTGTACCACGCGTTTACAAAGGCATGGTTGGGAAAGGAAAACACCACATTAGCAGTATTGACCGTCACACCCGAGGTTGATATAGCCGCAGAACCCCTGCGATTAACAAATTGGAAAGGATATACTGCCATAATAGCCTCCTTCCTCAATTAACCCCAGAAACCATTACCGGCAGCGTAAGGATTGAAACCGCCGTACAAGCCGTATTGGTATGCGACACAATTGGGGACCGCTGCAATAGGGCTGTAAGGCACTGTCACAGTCTCCGGCTGCTTGCATTCAATCTTTGCAAGACGTGCGCTCAAATCTGTAAGGGCCGCTCCAAGAGGCGCGGTAGCCTGGGCCACAATTTGGGAAGTCATCGCTGAACTCTTGTAGGCGCTGTTCTCTTCACGAAGCTTGTCAATCTTGTTCTGCATCTCACGCATCTCGGCAGCACGCTGTCCGGCAAGAATCTGCTGTGTGCTGTCCTTGATGGAATTCTGCAAATCACAGGTTTGACGTTGAGTTTCGTAAGCCACGGATGCAAAGCCTCTCTCCTGCCCGGTAGCAACACCGTTAATTGCATTCTGCAATGTGTTAGTCTGTTGGCAAATAGCCAAGCGGTTTTCGCAGCAACAAGAAGCAATTTGCTGGGCAATGCTGCAGTTGCCTTGTTGGATGGCATTGATAATCTGCATTGAACTCTGTCCCACCTGGTTGCCCACTTGCTGGACTTGTGACATTACGCCATTGATGGCACTCTGGACCTGACCGATTGAACAGTTCAGATTTGTGGCCAGATTGTTGATGGCCTGGCCGTTCCCTTGGATAGCACTCATAAGCAATTCCCTTCCTGCGTCATTGTTAATCAGATTGGGGATTCCTGCCGCTCCGTTGCCGCCACCGAATCCACCGTTACCCCATCCGTTGTTGCCCCAACCCATGAGGAAGAACAAGAAGATTACCCAGATGAACCATGAACCCTCCCCGCCAAAACCACTGTTGTTGCGACCGTTCATGGCTACAAGCAAATTCGGGTCTATGCCCTTCTGTTGCAGAAGCGGTGCAAGCATTGCCATCATGCCGCCGCCACCATTGTTCCCGCTTTCCGGGAACACATAAGTCTTTGTTTCGCTCATAATATATACAATTAGTTCCGGTCATATGACCGTTTACAAAAGTATATACTTAATACCGGTATGTAAATCAATTGTTTCCCAACGATTTCCTAATGTTTTCCCAATATATTCTCAACATTTTCCCACCTTCCATGCGCTCATGGAAATTGGAAATCATGTAGTTCACCGCACGTTTGGTCTTGTGGATATGAACCGCTATCTGTGAAGGGTACATGCCCCTATCGGCAAGGAGGGATACAAGGAGATAGCGGGCATCCACCGTTTCCGCGTCCTTGTCCGGAGACAAGATACGTTCTGCCGGAATTTCGGTTTCTTGTGATACGAGATTGATTGTTTCGGCAAAGATTTCTGACTTGCACATGATTTTTCAGATTTTTATCCGTATCTTTGCCCTGCCACATAAAACTTGATATATACATGAACAAAGCACAAGATACCGTGTTGAAGATATTAAGCCTCCAACGTGCGGTATCTTATGCTTTTTCAAATTTTTATGTGGCAATAATTATTTGAGCGTTGGGGGCTTTCTTTTTACTCTAAGCCCCGAAAAGAGCGCATCTGTACGATAAGTTTTCCTATGGGCGCTTCTACTCGCCCGGATGATAACGCTAAGTCATATCAGCCTCCTTTCTTAAGTTTATAAACCATTTTCCCAAAAACTATCAGTAGTACCACTACTATGGTGGTAATAGCGAAACCGCCAGCTTCCTGCTTGAAGGACTGCCATCGGGTCAACTTCTTCTCAACCGGATAAGGAACCTGAATGCTGTCTGTCCTTTCGATATAAAGCGTATCATGCTTGATTTTATCCACAAACAGATATTTATACCTGAATTGATAGACAGTATCTCCCTTGTCAAGTACATATACGCTGTCACGCATATATATGCTGTCACGCCGGTAAACGGTATTATACACGCTGTCTGTACGCACCGTTTCCACCGGGACATATCTTATGTTTCCACACGATGAAAGCAATATGCTCCACAGCATAGCGGACAAGCCGACGGCAAGCCAAAACAATAATCTCCAAAATTCCGGACAATCCGATTTCTCAATGAACCTTTTCATAGCTATTCTGTTTAATGATAAACTGTTCGTATGTGCGACGGCTTTCCGCTGTGAAGTACATTGCCGTTTACAATAAGTTCCACCCGTTTTCCACATCAGACATTACAGCCGGAACACCGTTCTCTACCTGCGAAATAGCGGCTGCAAAAGCACACATCGTAGCCTTATCCTCAATATCCGGTATATAAGTGTTAGGCACCTGCATCTCACTGCATACACGATTGATATAACTGGAAGTATTATTCTCGCAAGGCGGTGCCCAACGATTAATGAAATCACTGATAGTTCTACAGTTGTGCAGTTTACGGTAGTTCTGCAAAAGCTTTATCAAGGCACGATAACCGTATGCCATTGACTTGAACTGCTTGAACGACTTGTCTTTACTCGGTGTTATCTCTCCGACCCATACGGTAGAACTGTTACGGATATTTCCTGGATTATTGTTTCTCAAGCCTCTTGGTAAACTCATTTCTTTTCCTCCTTTCCCTTTTCATTGTCAAACAATACCTGAGCCATGATTTTGGCAATATCATCCTTGTTCTCGATGATTACACTCATCGTCTTCTCAGCTTTCCGCAGCTCCGCTTTCTCCCATGACTTCTCCCTTACCGATACGAACTCACAGAAGATACAGTAGCCAGTCCACAGCATCGAGAAAACCGGGAAAGGGATAACCACACAGCAGAGCAGGTCGATAAAGCACAGTTCGATGAACGGGGTAAAATACTTCCTTGCTTTGGTGGCGGTCTTCTTATATCCCGTGGAAGTCCTCGCCTCTCCCCTCTGACGGGCTTTCAGCACTCCGGAAACCAAATCAACGAACATTGCACCGATAGTGGCCGCAATGCACAAAGCAATCAGTACAATGTGAGTCATCATGTGCTCGTTGATAAAATTGTAAATCACATCTTTCATTGAAAGTAGGTTTTAAACACATTAATATGATAGATATTCACCCGTCCGTAGTTGGCGTCAAATATCTTCTTTATCTCGTATCCCAGCCCATAGGACAGCGCCTTCATCTTTCGCCAGTTGATGGAACGCCAGTTCATATTATGCTCCTTCGCCCAACGCTTGATACTGTACCACTCCTTGGATTCGTCAAGCTGCTCGGTCTTCTGTTCAAGAAGAGCCTTTGTTCTTTCTTTCTCCTCCACTTCATCCGCAAGCCGGCGTAACGCTTCCGCATATGTTTGAGGAGTTGTAATTCCTTTCAATGCTCGCTCCATTGCCTCAAAAGCGTCATAAAACTCATTCTTGAATTTCAAAGCCTTTATGCCATTCCACCCCATTACCAAAATAGAGAAACCTTTTTGATTCATGATATAAGCCGGATTGCTTTTTCCGGTCGCATCTTCGTAAGTAGTTGATACAAAAGCTAAACGCATTTTTGCGTTGAGTGATTCGTCCTCTGTATTAAGAATATTATCAATGCTTCTTATTACATCGGCATGTCTTTTCCCGAACTTCTCAGCCACCAAAAGGCTATTGGTTAAAACTTGGCCATTCTGACCTTTAAAAACTAAATCTGTCATATTACCTGCTTTAATGTTAACTTTTAAATGCTATCAATTACCCTATTTTCAAACTAACCAAAAAATTGTCTGTCAAAAACGACAAAAGCCCCCGAGCCGGATGCAAAAAAACATCAGCTCAGAGGCTTTGATATATGTCGGATATTCCAAGTGCATAGTTACGGTGCCGTACATCTTCATACGGGTACTGCAAATATACTAATATTCTGTCAAACACCATACTAATCCAAACTTTTTTCACATGCAAAGCTAACCTTATAAGGACAGATTAGGAAGCTTTCAATGGACGCAGAACGAACCTTTTATAAAAGGTTCGTTTTTTCGGCAAAATCGCTATCTTTATAACAAAAAAATGATTTACGCATACATTCGTGTTTCGACAGACAAGCAGACAGTAGAAAACCAGCGGTTCGAGATAGAGAATTATTGCAGGAAAAGGCAGATAGATGTAGACCAATACATCGAGGAAACGATAAGCGGGATGAAAGATGTAGACAAGAGAAAGCTCGGTATATTACTAAAGAAGATGAAGAAGGACGATACCCTTATAGCCTCGGAAATATCCAGACTGGGCAGACGGTTGCTGGAGGTTATGTCCATTCTCGACAATCTGATGAAGAAGAAAATCCGAGTAATAACCGTGAAGGAAGGCTTTGAACTTTGCGATAATCTACAGAGCCACGTAATTGCATTTGCATTCTCGTTGGCGAGTGAAATAGAACGCAGCCTTATCTCACAACGCACGAAAGAAGCACTTGCAAGGAAAAAATCGCTTGGAATGAAACTCGGAAGGAAAACCGGAGGGACAAACTCCCGGCACAAGCTCGACAAACACAAAGAACTTATACGCACTATGGTCGAATACGGATACAGCAAAGCAGCCATCTGCCGGAAACTCAAGTGCCAGTACAGCACCCTTGACAAGCATCTCGAAAGAGAAGGACTGATAGTTAGGAACTATACTCCGCGTCCACGAAAGCCCAAGGACATTACCACAGAAAAGAAAACCGTTCCCCAGAGAAGAAAGAAGCGAAAAGTCATCATCAAGAAAAGAATCCAAACCGACCGCGCGCCACACGTTGAATACCAAGCAGCCGCTTACCAATATCGCCACCAATTGATGGAGGCAGACACACTTCGAGAAAAAGGCATTGTTGTTGATGTAGACAAGCCTGCCATACTTGAGGAGAACAAGGAGAAGCTCAAGTCTATTCGGCACCATCATCATTTGCTTTTCCCCCACGAAAAAGAAATCATAAAATTGCTAAAGCAAGGGAAAAGCAAGGTCTTTATCTCCCGATACTTTAATTGTAATATAAAAACACTGGATGCGCACTTGAAGAGAATGGGGGTGGAAGTGGTGTATAGGTGATGCCCCTTAAATGTAAGAAAGATATGGCAGAACAAGATATTAGGGAAGACCAG
>OKWR01000915.1_pt1 | contig 23658 bp, 16 predicted proteins | sample 1607101 | NCBI WGS metagenome assembly OKWR01 (sample SAMN04414076, study PRJEB24778) | human gut metagenome | material: faecal | host: Homo sapiens
TTGTTGCTCAGGAACTTATAAATTAATTTAAATCAAAGTGTTGCGGAATTAAGGGTGAATGAGCGTGATCTTGGAGTGTACCTTCAGGCCTTCCACACCGAAGATCACCTCAATGCCGGCATCCTGCATCTTTTTGGACCAGACGATATTGGAAGCTTCGTCGAAGCGTGCCAGCAGCTCGATGATGACCGTTACCTTCTTGCCGTTATGCGCGGCGGCGATCAGAGCCTCGATAACCTTCGAATCCTTGGCCAGGCGGTAGAGGGTAGTCTTGATGCCTTTCACTTCCCGGTTGATGGCAGCTTCCTGGAGCACACGGAGATAAGAGTCGAAGCTGTGATAAGGCACATGGATGTAGCGGTCTTTCTGCCGGATCAGTTCCAGAATGCTTTCTTCCGGACTGGCCAGTTCCTTTTTCAGAATCGGAGTCCAGGCCGGATATTTCAGGTCCTTGCGTCCGCAGTCGGGGAATTTCATCAGATCCTTGTGGTTCTGGTAGCGTCCTCCGGCCAGTACGGTGTCGAGTTTGTCTACATACAGTGTGTTCATGATGTGCTTGAGCAGGACTTTCGGCATGGCGGCATCGTATACGATACGCAAAGGAGCTCCTTTTTTGCGGCTTTTCACTCCTTTGGAGATCTTTTGCAGCATACCGTTGCGCAGGTCGTTGTCGATTTCCATTTCCGCATCACGGGTGAACTTAAAGGAATAAGCCTCGAAGTCCGTGTAATTCTGTCCGCTGAAGATCAGTGGCAGGCAGCAGCGGATCACGTCATCCAGATAGGTCAGATAACTCTTGCCGTCCTTGTCGTTGAGACGGACAAACCGGCCGATAATGGATACCGGAAGTTCCAGAAAGGCATATTCCGCCTTTTTGCTACTCAGGTCCTTGCGACGCATTTTAATGGCCAGATAAATGCTTTCGTCAGTACTTGACTTGAGCTGTTTGGTTGCCGGAAACCAGACCGGAAGCACATAGCCACAAAGCTTTTTGTAATAGAAATCCCGGATGAAGGCACGCTGTTCGTCGTCAAGTTCGTCTTCCTGCAGCAGATAGATGTTTTCTTCACGAAGTTTCTGGTTGATGCTTTTGATGGTCTTTTCGAACTCTTTCGAATAGGCACTGTTGAGCTTGTTGATTTCTTTCAGAATATACATCGCTTCCTCACGGTCGGTCTTGGCTTCTTTTTCCTCACATTCGGCAACACGGTTCTGAGAAGCGACACGCACGCGGAAGAATTCGTCCAGATTATTGGAATAGATACCCAGAAAACTCAGACGTTCCAACAGGGGTACCTGTTCTTTCTGTGCCTCCTGCAGAATACGGTGATTGAAATACATCCAACTGATGTCCCGGGGCAAATAAATCTTACTGTTCTTGGAGTTTAAATCTTTAGGCATATTTCTTTTATTTTATATTTCTGATGAATGATTCATTAGTCTTTATAAAGTTAGCGAATATAAAAATACGATATTCTGTTTTTCTTGATTTTTTTGTTCCGGATTTTTGGGATTCATGCCTGGTGGGGAGGAGAAGTTACAAAAATAATTCACTTCCTGTTTTTCAGGTATTACAGAATACCTGTTTTCGGGTATTGCCATAATCGGACTTTCGCTCTATATTTGCTTCCGGAAATGAAATAGAAAACACTTTTAAAATTAGAAGAAAAAATGAAGATTCAGGAAATAAAAGGAAGAGAGATTCTGGATTCGAGAGGTAATCCGACAGTTGAGGTTGAAGTGCTTTTGGAAAGTGGGGTACGCGGACGTGCGTCGGTGCCTTCGGGTGCTTCGACCGGTGAGCATGAGGCCTTGGAATTGCGTGACGGTGACAAAGGCCGTTACGGAGGCAAAGGAGTACTGAAGGCTGTGGAGAACATTAATCGCATTATAGCCCCGGCACTGGTTGGATGGTCGGTATTGGAACAGCGTGCCATTGACCATAAGATGCTGGAACTGGACGGTACGAAAACAAAATCGAATCTGGGTGCCAATGCCATTCTGGGTGTTTCTCTGGCGGTAGCTCATGCCGCCGCGGCTTATCTGGGCATTCCGCTGTACCGTTACATCGGCGGGGTGAATACTTATGTCATGCCGGTACCGATGATGAATATCATCAACGGCGGTTCGCACTCTGATGCGCCGATCGCTTTCCAGGAATTTATGATCCGTCCGGTGGGCGCACCTTCTTTCCGTGAGGGACTGCGTATGGGAGCCGAGGTGTTCCATGCCTTGAAGAAGGTGCTTCATGACCGTGGCCTGAGTACCGCTGTGGGCGATGAGGGCGGTTTCGCTCCGGCTCTGAACGGTACCGAAGATGCTTTGGATTCCATCATTGCCGCCATCGAGCTTGCCGGATATGTTCCCGGTAAGGATGTGAAGATCGGAATGGACTGTGCTTCTTCAGAGTTCTATCATGATGGAATCTACGATTACACCAAGTTTGAGGGAGACAAAGGCTGCAAACGTACTTCGGATGAACAGGTGGATTATCTGGAAGAACTTATTACCAAATATCCGATTGATTCCATTGAGGACGGTATGAGCGAGAATGACTGGGACGGTTGGAAGAAACTGACGGACCGTATCGGTTCCCGTTGTCAGCTGGTAGGCGACGATCTGTTCGTAACCAATGTGGATTTTCTGGCCAAAGGTATTGCTCAGGGGTGTGCCAACTCGATTCTGATCAAGGTAAACCAGATCGGTTCGTTGAGCGAGACACTGGATGCCATTGAGATGGCCCATCGTCATGGCTACACTACGGTGACTTCACACCGTTCCGGTGAAACGGAGGATGCGACAATTGCCGATATAGCCGTGGCTACCAACAGCGGTCAGATCAAGACCGGCTCTTTGAGCCGCTCCGACCGTATGGCCAAATACAACCAGCTGCTTCGTATTGAAGAAGAATTACAGCAGCTGCCGGTTTATGGATACCAACGTATCAAATAATTTCAATCTATTCTGATTTAATCCTATTTGCATGCCCTCCGGTAGCTTTGGCTCCGGAGGGTTTTTGCTTGTCGGTTGTCAAAAAAAATATCGGCAGAACCCGGATGAGCTCTGCCGATACATGATGAAATATAGAACATTCTGTGCTTTTAAGCGTGTTTATTTGGAAGCCTCCAATGCCTGCTCGATATCCGCGATGATGTCGTTCACATCTTCGATACCTACTGACAGACGGATCAGGTCCGGAGCGATACCCGCTTCTTTCAGCTGCTCGTCGCTCAACTGGCGGTGTGTATGGCTGGCCGGATGCAGTACACAGGTACGGGCATCAGCCACATGAGTGACGATGCTGATCATCTTCAGGCTGTCCATAAAGCGGATGGCATCCTCCTTGCTTCCTTTCAAACCGAAGGCGATAACGCCGGATGAACCATTAGGCAAGTATTTCTTGGCCAGTTCGTGATAAGCGTTTCCTTCCAGTCCGCAATAGTTTACCCAAGCCACACGCTCGTTCTTTTGCAGATATTCGGCTACGGTCTGCGCGTTCTTGCAGTGTTGCGGCATACGCAGGTGCAGGGTTTCCAATCCCAGATTCAGCAGGAAGGCGTTCATCGGACTAGGAGTTGAACCCAAGTCACGCATCAGCTGTACGGTGGCCTTGGTGATGAAAGCCATTTTACCGAAAGCCTGGGTATAAGTCAGTCCGTGGTAGCTTTCGTCCGGCTCGCAAAGTCCCGGGAACTTGTCGTGATATTTTTCCCAATCAAAATTACCGCTGTCGACAATGGCACCGCCTAAAGATACGGCATGTCCGTCCATATATTTGCTGGTAGAGTGGGTTACGATGTCTGCGCCCCATTCAAACGGGCGGCAGTTGATCGGAGTGGCAAATGTATTGTCAACAATCAAAGGTACGCCATGTTTGTGAGCCATTTTTGCAAAACGCTCAATGTCAAATACATTACCTCCGGGATTGGAGATGGTTTCTCCGAAGAAGCATTTTGTGTTCGGGCGGAAAGCGGCTTCGATTTCCTCATCACTCCAGTTGGTGTCGATGAACGTACATTCGATACCCAGTTTCTTCAGGGTTACTCCGAAGAGGTTGAAGGTACCGCCGTAAACGGTGTTGGAACAGATCAGATGATCGCCGGCCTCGCAGATGTTGAATACGGCATAGAAGTTGGCTGCCTGACCCGAAGATGTCAGCATCGCAGCCACACCGCCTTCCAGTTTGGCGATTTTTTCGGCCACGGCTTCGGTGGTCGGATTCTGCAGGCGGGTATAGAAGAAACCGCTGTCTTTCAAGTCAAACAGGCGGGCCATCTGGTCACTGTTTTCATATTTGAAGGTCGTACTCTGATAGATGGGTAATACGCGTGCTTCCCCTTTCTTGGGATTCCATCCGGCCTGTACGCATAAAGAGGCCCTGCTTGTTTTCTTTTCCATTGTGTTTTTAAGCTTTTTCTGTGTTTATTTTTTTGATGTCTTGTTCAGATTCTCATGTAAAATCTTGTTCACCTTTTTCTGCAGGTGCTTGATTTTGTGAGGTTGGTTTTTCTTGGCCAGAAAGGTAGAGTCCAGCTGCCAGTAGGGGGTAGTGAAGCCGGCTGCCGGAATGAAACTGATGTCCACTTCCTTGTCATTCGGATTGTTTGTCCAGCGGTAGGGAACTTTGTTCTCATAGTATGGCGTAATTTCCACCATACTGTGGCCAGAACGGATGATATCCAGTTTTTTAGCCGCAGCTTTGGACAAGTCAATCACAAAACGCCTGGTATGCGGACCACGATCGGTTACTTTGACAAAAACTTCTTTGCCGTTACTCAGATTGCGCACTTTCAGTATTGTTCCCAGAGGATATTTCAGATGTGCGCAAGTCATGCTGTCTTTGTTGTAGCGTTCTCCGTTACTCATGAAATTGCCGTGCAGCTTATCGGAATAATAAGATGCCCTGCCTTTGGTTTGTGCGAACAGAATGCCGCCGCCCAATAAAAAAATCAGGCTTAAAGTTAGAAGTCTGTTTTGCATAACACGTATGTTTATTTTACAAAGATGCTATAAAAACATGGAAAAAACCAAAAAATGAACTTTTTTTTCGGCTAATTTCCCTTTTTTTATCACTAAAAAGCTATCTGCCGTATCTTGTCAGGCTGTAATATGACGGTATTTTTGTCATATTTTTACGTTTGAATCCTGTTCCCCCTCCTTAATTAATATTAACAGAATGGAAATGCAAGAAAACTTTCTGTATGCGTAAAGTTTTCTTTTATACTTTTGTACCGGTATTATGGTTGTTTGATGAAAAACATCCTGTTGAAGTATTTTGTTTTAATTTGACTTTCTGTGGATAAAGAACAAAAAGAAGGTATTCTGGATTGGGCGCTGCATCGTTTTCGTGAGAAAGGAGTCCGTTCGGTAACCATGGATGAGATTGCGGCTCATGCCGGTATTTCCAAGCGGACTTTATATGAACAGTTCGGTGACAAGGAGCAGCTCCTTATTGAGTGTCTGAAATATCATTGGGCGCAGGAGCGGCAGATCCTGGCGGATTATGCGGAAGAAGGAAATCATAACGTGCTGGAGCTGATTCTCTTTTCCTTCAATCAGAAACTGGCGGTTTGCGGGAATACATATCCGGGGTTTACCCGTGATGTGATGCGTTATCGCCGGGTGATGGAACAGGTGCGTATGTATGATAAGAATTCTTCGCGAGAGTTTATTGCGGCGTTGAAACTGGGAGTAGAACAGGGACTGATGCGCGGCGATATCCGTTTTGAACTGTTTGAGGAGTTTCTTACAGCGCAGATGCGTTTGCTTTATGAAGAAGGGGTGTGGCGCAAATATACCCCTCAGGAGGTGTTCCGGATGATTCTGCTGGTATGGCTTCGAGGTATTTCCACAGAAGAGGGAGGACGGCTGATTGATGCCTATATGAAGAACGAAATGGGATTCTGAACGAATGAAGTAATAATAATATAGAATGATGAAGATGAGTTTAAGAAAAGGAGTCTTGCTGTTATGGGCTCTGTGTTTCGGTACCGGAATAAACCGGGCATATGCCGGAGAAGTTCTGCAGCTTACACTGGATGAGGCTTTGAAAATCGCCTTGAGCGATAATCCTACCATCAAGGTGGCCGATCAGGACATTGAACTGAAAAAGGTATCTGCCAAGGAAGCCTGGCAAAGTCTGTTGCCTACGGTGGATCTGAACGGTACCATTACCTATACGATCAAGACGGCCACCATGAATATCGGCGGCAATCAGGTGAAAATGGGTAATGACGCCTCAAATACCTGGAACGGGGCTTTGAATGTGAGTCTGCCCTTGTATGCCCCGGCAGTTTACCGCACGATGAAAATGACGCGGGACGATATCGAACTGGCTGCCGAGAAAAGCCGCGCTTCGCGCCTGGATCTGATTAACCAGGTGACCAAGGCCTATTATCAGCTGATGCTGGCTCAGGACAGTTATGCCGTATTGCAGAAAAGCTACAGTTACAGCGAGGAAAACTATGAGGTGGTCAAGGCCAAATTCGAACAGGGAAGTGTGAGCGAGTATGACAAGATCTCGGCCGAGGTGCAGATGCGCAACATGAAGCCGAATGTGGTGTCGGCCGCCAATGCCGTGAATCTGGCCAAGACACAGCTGAAGGTGCTGCTCGGCATCGGCGATCCGGAGCTGGAAGTAGAGGTGCAGGACAATCTGAAAAATTATGAGCAGACGGTGCATGCGCATGATCCTTTGCAGCAGGTGTCCCTGGAGCAGAATACGACCTTGCGTCAGTTTACCTTTAACGAAAAGCTGCTGAATCATAGTCTGCGCATTCAGAAGTCGGCCTTTATCCCGACTCTGGCTCTGAATTACCAGTATCAGTACCAGGCTCTGTTCAATCAGAATTTCCAGTTCTGGAACTACAATTGGACACCAAGTTCTACCTTGGCTCTTACCCTGAGTATTCCTTTATATCATGCGGACAACTTCACCAAGATGAAGACCATACGCATCCAGCAGCAACAGCTGGCCGAGAACCGCGTGAACACCGAGCGACAACTGAACATGCAGGTGCAGACCTATCTGGACAATATGCAGGCCAGCAACGAACAGATGGCCAGCAACAAGGAATCGGTGGCCCAGGCCGAAAAGGGACTGCTTATCGCCCAGAAACGCTATGATGTGGGCCGGGGAACCATTCTGGAACTGAACAGCAGTGAGGTGGCCCTGACACAAGCCGAATTGACCTATAACCAGGCTATCTATGATTATCTTACTGCGCGTGCCGACCTGGATTATCTGATGGGAACAGACCGATAAAAGAAACAAAATAAAGAAAAGACAATATGAGAAAATTAGTGCAAATGGGAGTATTCCTGCTGGCAGTCTGCTGCCTGCCGGCTTGCTCCGGAAACAAGGAAAACAACGGACAGAAACAGGAAGTGGAAGAAAAGCCGAAGGTAAAGACTGCCTTGTCGTCTGAGCGTGAAGTGGAACAGATAGAGGAATATACCGCTACGGTGGAGAGTGACGTGAAGAACAATATCTCTTCGAATGCCGCATTGCGTATCAAGCAGGTACTGGTAGATGTGGGTGATGTGGTACGACGCGGACAGTTGCTGGTACAGATGGACGAATCGTCGCTTCAGCAGCTGAAACTGCAGATTGAAAACCAGAAGATCGAGTTTAACCGTACCGACCAATTATATAAGGTAGGCGGAGCCAGCAAGGCAGAGTGGGATAATGCCAAGATGCAGTTGGAGATCAATGAAACGGCTTACCGTAACATGCGGGAAAATACCCGTCTGACCAGTCCGGTAAACGGTGTGGTGACGGCCCGTAATTATGATAACGGGGATATGGCCGGCACGAATCCGATTCTGACCATTGAGACCCTGGCGCCGGTGAAGATGCTGATTCATGTGTCGGAAACCTATTATCCGCAGGTGAAGAAGGGTATGGCGGTGGCTGTACGGGTGGATACGTACGGTGAAGAGGAATTTGCCGGAAAAGTGAGCATCGTGTATCCGACGGTCGATCCGAATACGCATACTTTCCCTGTGGAGATCACTCTGAGCAATCAGGACAACCGCGTGCGTCCGGGTATGTTTGCCCGAGCCACACTGACTTTCGGGGTGGAGAAGCATACGATTGTGCCGGATCAGGCCGTTGTGAAGCAGATGGGAGCCGGAGACCACTATGTTTATGTCTATGAGAAGAACGGAACCGTAAGCCGTAAGAAAGTGGAGATCGGTCGCCGTCTGGGTACGGAATATGAAATCCTGAGCGGTGTGGAACCTGGCAAGCAGGTGGTTATTGCCGGACAGAACAAACTGGCCGACGGCGCGGCCGTGGAACTGGTAAAATGATTTTGCCGAAATTGATTAACCCAGAAAACGAAATGTTATGAGTTTATATGAAGGAGCGGTTAAGAAACCGATTATGACCACACTTTGTTTTGTGGCCGTGATGATCCTGGGTCTGTTTTCTCTGTCGAAGCTGCCCGTCGACCTTTATCCGGATATTGATACCAATACCATTATGGTGATCACGACTTATCCCGGCGCGTCGGCTTCGGATATCGAGAACAATGTGACCCGCCCCCTGGAGAACACTTTGAACTCGGTGGAGCATCTGAAGCATATCACCTCACAGTCGCGTGAAAATACGTCTGTGATTACGCTGGAATTTGAGTATGGAAACGATATCGAAGTGATTACCAATGATGTGCGTGACAAACTGGACATGGTCAGCTCCATGCTTCCGGACGAGTCGAACACACCGATTATCTTCAAATTCTCCACCGACATGATTCCGATTGTGATTCTGTCGGTTCAGGCAGATGAAAGTCAGAATGCCCTGTATAAGATTCTGGATGATAATGTGGCCAATCCGCTGGCCCGTATCGACGGTGTGGGAACCGTGTCTATCTCCGGTGCTCCGGAGCGTGAAATCAATGTATATATGGATGCCCGAAAGATGGAAGCCTATGGCATTCCGGTAGAAACGGTCACTCAGATTATCGCTCAGGAAAACAAGAATGTGCCCGGAGGTTCGTTCGACGTGGGTAACAATACCTATGCCCTGCGTGTGGAAGGTGAGTTCAAAGACCCGCAGCAGATGCTGAACATTATTGTGGGCACGCACAACGGGGCACCTGTTTACCTGCGTGATATCGCCCGTGTGGTAGACGGTGTGCAGGAACGTGCGCAGAAAGCCTATAATGACGGAAAGCAGGGAGCCATGATTGTGGTTCAGAAACAGACCGGCGCCAACTCCGTACAGATCGCGCAGGATGTGAAGAAGATGCTGCCCACTTTGCAGAAGCAGCTCCCAAGTGATGTGAAACTGGGTGTGATTACCGATACTTCGGACAATATCCTGAACACCATAGACTCTCTGGTAGAAACGATTCTCTATGCCATTCTCTTTGTGGTGCTGGTGGTGTTCGTCTTTTTGGGACGCTGGCGTGCTACGGTGATTATCTGTATCACCATCCCGATGTCATTGATCGCCTCATTCATCTATCTGTTTGTGGCCGACGGCTCTCTGAACATGATTTCCCTGTCGTGTCTGAGTATCGCCATCGGTAATGTGGTGGACGATGCCATTGTGGTGCTGGAGAATGTAACCACTCATATTGAGCGCGGATCGGACCCGAAGCAGGCAGCGGTGCATGGAACCAATGAGGTGGCCATTTCCGTTGTTGCTTCTACGCTGACCATGATTGCCGTGTTCTTCCCGCTGACGATGGTGACCGGTATGTCGGGAGTGCTGTTCAAGCAGCTGGGTTGGATGATGTGCGTGATTATGACCATCTCTACCATTTCGGCGCTGACCTTTACACCGATGATGTGTTCGCGGCTGTTGCGTCTGCAGAAGAAACAGAGCAAACTGTTCCTGATGCTTTTCACGCCGATACAGAAGGCGCTCGACCGTCTGGATCTGTGGTATGCGGCCCGTCTGGACTGGGGTGTGCGTCATCGCAAAACCATTCTTTTCAGCTGTATCGGTCTGTTTGTTCTCAGTCTGGGCTGTTGCAGCGGCATTCAGTCGGAATTCTTCCCGGCCAATGATAGCGGCCGTGTCGGTATCAAACTGGAACTTCCGGTCGGCACCCGTGTGGAAGAGGCCGAGCGGCTTTCTATGGAACTGACGGATAAATGGAGAGCCCGATACGGTAAGGATATGGAAGCCATCAACTTCAAGGTAGGTCAGGCCAGTGACGATGATACGTACAGTTCGCTTTCCGATAATGGTTCGCATATCATTGACTTCAATATTTCCATGGTGCCATCGAACGAACGAGAAAAAGGTCTGGAACAGATCTGTGACGAGATGCGTGCCGATCTGGCCCAATATCCGGAATTCGTTAAGACGGATGTAATGCTCGGTGGAGGTCACGGAGGTATGGGCGGACAGTCTATGGCTTCTTTTGAGATTTATGGTTATGATTTCGACGCAACCGACCGTGTGGCCCAACAGCTTAAGAGCGAGCTGGAGAAAGTGGACGGAATCGGTCAGGTCAATATCAGCCGAAGCGACTATCAGCCCGAGTACCAGGTGGATTTTGATCGGGAAAAACTGGCGCTGCACGGTTTGAATCTGACAACTGCGGCGACCTATCTGCGTAACCGTATCAATGGCGCCACCGCTTCGTACTATCGTGAGGACGGTGACGAGTATGACATTAAGGTGCGTTATGAACCCAATCAGCGTCAGAGTATTGAAGCTCTGGAAAACGTGATGATCTATAACGCTGCCGGCCAGGGCGTCCGTGTGAAAGATGTCGGTACGGTGGTAGAACGTTTCTCTCCGCCGACCATCGAGCGAAAAGACCGTGAGCGTATCGTAACCGTAGATGCCGTGCTTTCTGGAAAAGCTCTGAGTGAAGGTGTGGCTGCCGGTAATGCCATTATCGAAAAGATGGATCTGCCGCAAGGTATTATGGTGAAGGTGGCCGGATCGTATGAGGACCAGCAGGACTCCAACAAGGATCTGGGTACACTGGCGGTGCTGATTCTGATTCTGGTATTCATCGTAATGGCGGCCCAGTTTGAGTCTATGACCTATCCGTTTATCATCATGTTCTCCATACCGTTTGCTTTCAGCGGTGTGATTCTGGCGCTATTCCTTTCCGACACCCCGTTGAGTGTGATGTCCATGTTGGGAGGAATCATGCTGATCGGTATTGTGGTAAAGAACGGTATCGTGCTGATTGACTACATCCTGCTTTGCCGGGAACGAGGCATGGGTATCATCCGTTCGGTCATTACCGCCGGACGAAGCCGTCTGCGACCGGTACTGATGACTACGCTGACCACCATTCTGGGTATGGTGCCTATGGCTGTGGGTCAGGGTGTCGGTGCCGAGATGTGGCGTCCGCTGGGTGTGGCGGTGATCGGTGGTCTGACAGTGTCTACCGTACTGACGCTGATTCTGGTACCGGTAGCTTACTGTATGTTTGCCGGTAACGGTGTCTTCTTCAATCGTCGTAAACTGAAGAAACAGCGCGCACTGAATGATTATTATTTGAAACATAAAGACAAGATGACTCGTGTCAAGGCATCCGGAAAGATCCATCACGGACATGAGCAGGAATCCTAAAAAGAAAAAACGATATGAAATCAATCATGATCACTTTCGATCAGGCTTATAATGAGCGGATCGTGGAATTGCTGGACCGCCTGAACTGCCGTGGATTCACCCGTTGGGAACAGGTGCAGGGGCGCGGAACGAAAAAGGGAGAACCGCATTACGGTTCACATGCCTGGCCTTCCATGTGTTCGGCCATCATGACGGTGGTGGACGACCATAAGGTGCAGCCTTTGCTGGACAAACTGCATGAGATGGATCAGGAAACCGAGATGCTGGGACTGCGTGCCTTTGTCTGGAACGTAGAGCAGAGTATCTGATCTCTTTATGGACAGGAACAGGAGCCGTACTTCATTCTTTCGGGAATGGGTGCGGCTCTTTTCGCATGAAAACCATCGTAGAGAAGGGGTGGTTCTTTGGGGGCGCTTGGTGCGCTATCCGCTTGATTTAAGTCAATATATGAAAAACATGTACTTGAAGCTTTTGTCTTATTGCTTAAAAATGAGTACTTTTGCAGCCGGTTTATGAAATATTACAAGAGAACATGGATTCTGTGCCTCATGATAGTCTCTGCACTGATGGGGTTACACTTTTTGCCGAGGGTGGAAGTCTTCGGTATCGAATTGCGTCGGGTGGATCTGCTTTCCGATCTATTTCCCGATACGCCAGATGTGTCGGAAAAGGAAATGGCCGAGGCTATGAAACAGCAGCGTCCGCATCCAGCACATCGCAAGGCCAACGACTGTCCCAAAGGGATGGTATGCATTGATGATTATTCGATGGATGAGCGGAGAAACATGGATGTGTTCTACCGCCGTCTGGCAGAACTGAATACCCGGAAAAGACCTGTGCGCATTGCCTATTTCGGGGATTCCTTTATTGAAGGAGATATCTTTACCGCCGACTTGCGTGATCTGCTCCAGAGCCGTTTCGGAGGTGCCGGAGTGGGATTTGTCGATATGGCGTCGCAGACGGCCGGATTCCGTCAGAGTGTGCGTGCCTATTCGCAGAATGTAGAGTCGCACAGTGTGTTGGATTCCATCCATAGAAACCAGTTGTTGGGAATCAACTGCCGTTATTTCTTTCCACAGCGCGGACAGGTCAGCCTGACACTGAAAGGAACGGCCTATGGAAAGAATACGCAGCAGGTCCAAAAATCCCAGCTTTTCCTGAAGACCAATGTGCCTTTGCAGGTTACGGCTGAGGTGAACGACGGACAGCCACAGACTTTCCGGCTGTCCGGAGAAAACAAGATGCAGTGCCTGACGGCTACGGGTGATATCCGTCAGGTAAAATGGTCGTTCTATGCCGATTCCCTGTCGCGCAACCACATCACGCTTTATGGCGCCACGATGGACAATAACTCTGGGGTAGCGGTGGATAATTTCTCGTTGCGCGGCAGTGGGGGAGGTGTGCTGCTGTCGATACCCGATGAGAATCTGAGACAATTTTTCGCCTGCCGGCCTTATGACCTGATTGTGCTGCACTACGGACTGAATGTGGTGGGGCCGAAGAGCGGAAAGAAAGTGGCCGACAATTATGGACATACTCTGGACCGCATGATCCGTAAATTTCAGGCATTGCAACCGGAAACACCGATTCTGCTGGTCAGTGTGAGCGACCGGAATACAAGAAACAAGGACGGGGAGATCACTACCATCGGAGGAATCCGTTATCTGGTGAACGAACAGCAGGAAGCGGCAGCGCGCAACGGTGTGGCTTTCTGGAATCTCTTTGAAGCCATGGGCGGTACGGCCAGCATCAAACGAATGGCGGAACAAAAGCCGGCATTGGCCAATAAAGATTATACCCATCTGAATTTCAGGGGCGGCAAAGTGCTGGCCGAAAAATTATATGAGGCATTGGTGAATGCCGTGAAAAATTATACCAAACAACAACATTATGAAGATTAGGAAATGTTTTTTAGGGATATTAGGATTGTTGGTCGGGATGCAAATGAATCTGTCTGCCAGACAGGTTCCGGAAATGACGGCTTCTTTGCCGCCAACTTTCCGGCAGACACAGACGAACCGGATTATCGGTTCTGATCTGCTGACTCCTTTTTTCGAGAAAATCAGAAAGGGTGACCGTCCGGTGCGGGTACTGCATCTAGGTGATTCGCATGTACGCGGTCATGTCTTTACGGTGGAGACCCGCCAGCGTCTGGAGGACGCATGGGGCGACTCGGCTGTTTATGATGATAAAATTACCTATAAGACCTCGGCGCTGGCTCGGGAAACCGGAAAGGCCGGACTGGTGTATCATGCCTATGGCATTAACGGAGCGACTTACGGACAGTTCAATAATGAACAGACCTTGCGTAAATTCGATGATCTGAATCCTGATCTGATTATTCTCTCTTTCGGAACGAATGAGGCACATGGCCCCAATTATACCGAAGAGTGGCAGATCCGGGAGATGGATGCCTTGCTGGCCTCATTGAAAGAACGCTTTCCGGAAGCTGACTTTCTGCTGACTACGCCTCCCGGGTCTTACTGGCGCAAACGGGTGAAGAAGACCCTGAAGAACGGAAGAAAAACGTATGTGACACGCCATATACTGAACGAACAGGTGGAGCAGGTGGCTCAAACACAGGTGGCATATGGTGCCGAGCATGGTATTCCGGTGTGGGACCTGTATCATGTGGTGGGCGGTGCCGACTATGCCTGCCGGAATTGGCGCAGCGCCGGTCTGCAGCGTTCGGATTATATCCATTACACCCCCGAAGGGTATATCTTACAGGGAAAACTTCTGGCAGAAGCCATTCTAAAGGCTTATTATTCTTATGAAACAAATATTCTTTGACTTTCTCGACGGGCTTCGGTCCAATCTGCTTTATGATCCCGCTTCGCCGATGATCTTCAGCACTTCGCTGTTTCTGTTCCTTTTTCTGGGAGTGGCATTGGTTTATACGGCTCTGGATAAGAAGGTAACGGCACGCCTGGTGTTTGTTACGCTGTTTTCCTATTATTTCTATTATAAGAGCAGCGGATTCTATTTTTTTCTGCTGGCGGTAGTCACTGTATCCGACTTTTTGCTGGCACTTGCCGTGGACCGGTCGTTCAACCGTTCCGCACGCTTTGCCGAAACAGGGCGCAAACCCTGGTCGGCCCGCTTCTTTATGCTTTTAAGTCTGCTGATCGATCTGGGTCTGCTGGCCTATTTCAAATACGCGCATTTCTTTTCCGATATCTGGGCTTCTCTGTCTGGAAAGAACTGGATTACCTGGGATATTTTTCTGCCTGTGGGGATTTCCTTCTTTACCTTTCAGAGCATGTCCTACACCATCGATGTGTACCGTCGCGAACTGAAACCGCTGCACAACCTGCTGGATTACGCCTTTTACGTGTCGTTCTTCCCGCAGCTGGTGGCCGGTCCGATTGTGCGTGCCCGTGACTTTATTCCGCAGATTCGCAAGCCGCTGTATGTAGATTCCGTGATGTTCGGACAGGGCGTGTTCCTGATTTTTTCCGGTCTGTTCAAGAAGGCCATCATTTCTGACTATATCAGTGTGAATTTCGTGGAGCGTATCTTTGACAATCCGTCGCTTTATTCCGGTGTGGAGAATCTTTTCGGCGTATATGGTTATGCCTTGCAGATTTATTGCGACTTCTCCGGCTATAGCGATATGGCCATCGGACTGGCCTTGTTGCTGGGCTTCCATTTTCCGCAGAACTTCAATTCACCGTATAAGGCCTGGAGCGTGACTGAGTTCTGGCATCGTTGGCACATCAGTCTGTCCACCTGGTTGCGCGACTATCTGTATATTTCCATGGGAGGTAACCGGAAAGGAAAGATCCGTACCTATTTCAATCTGTTTATGACCATGCTGCTGGGAGGTCTGTGGCATGGAGCCAGCTGGAATTTTGTGATGTGGGGCGGGCTTCATGGTATGGCTTTGGCGTTGCATAAAGGATTCCGTTCGCTGCTGGGTCGCAAGAAGGGTGAGGAAAGTCACGGATGGAAAAAGGCCGTGGCTGTGTTCCTCACATTCCATTTTGTCTGTTTCTGCTGGATCTTCTTCCGCAATCAGAGTTTTGAGAATTCCTGGGTGATGATCGGACGTATCTTTACGGCTTTCCATCCGGAAGTCTTTATGCAGATGATCGAAGGATATAAGGGCGTTTTTGTGCTGATGCTTTTGGGCTATCTGCTCCATTTCTGTCCCGATCGCTGGCAACGATGGGCCGAGCACGGTATGATCCGTCTGCCCCTGATCGGTCAGGCTCTGCTTCTGGTGGCTCTGATTTATTGTGTGATCCAAGTGAAATCTAGTGATATCCAGCCTTTCATCTATTTTCAGTTCTAAAATGAAAGGCTTTGCAAAAATAAGTTAAAGTATACGTCTCATGCAGTCTTTCTTCTTTTGGATGCATCTTTCAAGTATTTGTTTTTGAAAAAGCGCATGGAAAAGGAGTTGAAAGAATGCATAGACGGTTGTCGTCATGGGGATCCGAAAGCCCAATCGGAGCTCTATGTCCGTTATGCTTCCTGGATGAAGCAAAGAGTGCTGCCATTGGTGGGTGATGAGGCTCTGGCCGAGGATCTGGTGCATGATACGTTTATCCTGATTCTGGAACATATCGGGGAGCTGAGAGACGCTTCCCGTCTGGAACCCTGGATGAGTCTGACTCTGCGCCGGGTTGCCTTGCAATATTTGCGCAGCTGGTATGCCCGGCATATATCTTTTCCCGGTGAACTGCCCGAAAAGAGACTGGGTGGGGCTGATCCTGCCGTTTCCGTAAGCCTGGGAGAACTGTATCGTCTGTCAGACCGGTTGCCTGAAGGTTACCGGAAGGTGTTCCGGATGGCCTATTTCAAGGGTATGAGCCATGGCGAGATAGCGCAAATATTGGGTATCCGTCCGCATACTTCCTCGTCACAGCTGGCGCGTGCACGCGCGCTGTTCCGTAAACTACTGAAAGAATATGGTATTGGCACTTCGGCTTTATTGTTCTGGATTTGGCTGGCACAGAACCCCGAGTGGCATGTTCCTTCCGAAGACCTTTCTCCTCTGTTTCAGAGTCCGGAATGTAAGCCTGTTCCGGAGTATTCTCCAGCATCTTCCCGATCCCGTTTCGGTACTTATGGGACTTCGGCTTCTGCGCTTCCGACGGGAAAAGGTTCTTTCGTCAGTCCGGATACCGTTTATCGGCAATCTCAAACTGAAGACAGAGCGGAGAAGGATTCTCTGCATGAACAGCAACATGATGAAAAAGAATCTGAAAAATTCCGTCTGCACTTCCCGTCCGGTCGTCTGCCTATGGCTGAGTCCTGGAAAAGGAAAGTTCAGCGCCGAAACCGCTGGTCGGTATCTTTGGCATACAGCCAGAACCGGGGATTGGAAACCGTAGCTCCTAAGGCGGTACCGATTTTGAAACGGTCAATCGGTTCTGGCAGTACGGTACTGGTGCCTGAGATGACAACCTCATGGGATGAATATTATGAATACCTCACGACCTATTTCCCATCTTTTGAAAATCCTGAGAAGGTTCTGAATCTGATAGATATCGCCAATCAGAACAAAGGACAGCAGATTAAGGAAACCGCATACTATGACCAGCCTTTTGTCTTTAAACTGTCCGTGAGCCGCCAGTGGCATGATCGATGGCAGATGGATCTGGGCATTCAGTATAAGAAACTCGGTGCCCGATTCAAGATTGGAACAGACTCGCTTTTACTGACCCGGCAAACAGTACATTATCTGGGAATCTCATCCGGTGTGGGCTGGAAATGGTGGCAAGGGCGAGGCTTCAACCTTCAGGCCACAGTTGGAATGACCTTGGATATTCCCGTATCCTGGTCGTCACGTACGGATTATGTTTTTGAAGGAAGACCTTTTTATTCGGAAATCAATGAGATTCATCCTCCAAGGCAGTGGTCGGTGTTTGGCGGTATCGGAATAGAAGTGCCGCTGACTCGTCATTTCAGCTTGTATCTGGGACCTCAGATGAATTATTATCTGCCTGCCGGAGGAAGTGTGAAAACCATTCATGCCGACCGTCCTTTTGAGTTCAGTGTACCGGTAGGTATCCGGTGGACATATTAAAAAAGATTTTCAAAGCAGTGTCTGGTGTCTTTGCCGCATCATTATTTATGTTTTACTAAAACTGAATAAAAGATGCAGAAAAGACACACAGACAGAGAACTGTATTTTGAGGAGCAAAGTCGGACGTCCTCACAGTATTATTGGCCTTATTTACAGCAATATGTAGGCGCAAGGCCTCGAAAGGTCCTGGAAATCGGATGCGGTGAAGGAGGTAATCTGCTGCCTTTCGCGCAAGCGGGATGTCAGGTCTATGGGATGGATCTTTGCAAGGGAAGAATTGAACAGGCAAAGGCGTTTTTTCAGAAACGTGGCTTCAGCCCTGTATTGTGGGTTGGAGATGCCGTAACTTATGATTGGGGAGAAGAGCGTTTTGATCTGATCCTATTGCATGATGTTATTGAGCATGTACCCGACAAAGAGCGGCTTCTGCAGAAAATACATGCTTTACTGGCTTCTGGAGGAATTCTGTTTGTCGGATTCCCGGCCTGGCAGATGCCTTTCGGCGGTCATCAGCAGATTGCGCGTGGCCGTCTGTCTCTTTGCCCCTGGATTCATCTGCTGCCGGCACGGATATACCAAAAGCTGCTCGGTTGGTGTGGCGAAACGGAGGAAACCGTTTGTGAATTGCTTTCCATAAAGGAAACCCGTTGTACAATAGAACAGTTTCAGAATCTGGCACGCAGGAGCGGTTTTCAGGTAGTGCGGCGTACTCTGTTTCTGATCAATCCGCATTATCAGGTCAAATTCGGACTTTCTCCAGTGGTGTTGCCCTTCTGGTTGTCCCGGTTACCTTGGATTCGCAATTTTTATTGCAGCGGAACTTTTTATTTATTGCAGGCTGTTTGAATCCGAGAGCTAGCCTCTTCGGGTAAAGTTTTTAGATGAGTTGACAATAACAGCAGAATATGTTCGGGTCGAAAATTTATTCAAAAGAAAAATAAAGAGAAATAGAACCAAAAAGAGAATAAATATAATAATTGTTTTTTTTTCAACGTTGATTCTGATATTATGGGCGCTTTAATTATATTTGCATGAATAAATATGAGATTTAATACCTAAAAACAAATTCAAAGAATCGAGTATGAGAAAAAAGGACGTTTCGAGATCGGTTTTTTCTCTTTTTCTTCTTTTGTTATGTAGCGCATGGAGTGTAGGGATGCGGGCAGAAGATTTGAAAGAGGGAAAACTTTATCGTGTATTGAACAAAGTCAAGAACTTAGCAGTTTCCAACGGTTGCAGTGCTGCGAATGACGCACCTATTATCCTGGAAGAGGAAAATGAGAACAGCTTGGGACAAGAGTGGATGCTTGTAGAAAAAAATAACAGGCAGAATACGTTTGTGTTTGTCAACCCGAACTATAATAAGGCAATTGATATGGCCTTATCTTCTGGAAAAAACTATTTGCTTCAGTGGAATACAGCTGTTTATAATGACAACCAGGCAATTCAGGTTGTAGCTGTTGACGGGCATGAGGGAGTGTATCGATTGGTGAATTCTGCGAATACAAATCAGGTAGTCGTACCGTTTGAATCCAATGGACAGTGGCGCCTCCAGATGCAGAACAATAATGAGAGTGAGAGCACATATTTTACATTTAAGGCATTGGATAAAGTTCCTTTAGGTATACCTCTTGCTGATAAGTATTATGTGATTAAAAATGTAAAAACAGGTCAGGTTATCAGTAATGGAGGCAGTTCGACTACGAATGCACGTGTTCTTACAGAACCTTTCGAAGAAGGGAATTATGAGCAAGTCTGGAAGCTGATATCTGGTAATTCCGGCTTTATCGTGATGAATCCGACTTACAGCGGTTTGGCCATTGACTTTGCAACAGACAACAAACAGCATCCTTTGCTGTGGACTGTATCTGCAGGAAATGAGAATCAGAATGTTACATTTACATCTGTAGAGAATCATGCAGGGTATTATCAGCTTTCTGTTACCAAAAAATGGAAAACATATTATTTAAAGGCTGTGGAATCCAATTATATGGAACTGACTCAGGATGCAACAGATGAGGCTACTTATTTTACTTTGCAGTTTACAGGGAAATCTCCGTCTACATACTGGGAAGATCAAACTGTTTATGAAGAGAACAAGGAGCCGGGACATGCGACCTATATGCCGTATGCCTCTGTGGAAGAAATGCGTGCTGCAGACTTTTACAAAACACCGTGGCTGAATCCGGAAAGTTCACGTGTGCTGAGCCTGAACGGAGTCTGGAAGTTTAACTTTGTCGGTGCTCCAGAAGACAGACCAGGAGAAGAAGCGTTCTATGGAGACAAGGCTGATGTTTCTGCATGGGATACAATCTCCGTGCCTTCCTGCTGGGAGATGAAGGGTTATGACAAACCGATGTATATCAATGTGCAGTATGCTTTCCCGGACAATCCTCCGTATGTAAGTACGAATATTAATGGAGTAGGAAAAAATCCGGTGGGCTCTTACCGTAGAACCTTTACTTTGCCGGAAGATTGGGCAGACCAGCGTGTTTTTGTTCATTTTGACGGTATCTATAGTGCCGCATTCGTGTGGGTGAACGGTCAGTATGTAGGATATACTCAGGGCGCAAACAATGCGGCCGAGTTTGACTTGACCAAGTTTGTACGCAGCGGAGAAAATAACATTTCAGTTCAGGTGTTCCGTTGGTCAGACGGTTCTTATCTGGAAGGACAGGATATGTTCCATATGAGCGGTATTCACCGTGATGTTTATCTTTTTGCTACTCCGAAGACTTATGTCCGCGATCATTATATCACCAGCGAACTGGATGCTGACGCACAATATAAGGCCGGCAAGATGAATGTAGCTTTGACGCTGAACAATCGCGATCTGGCTACAGGCGTAAAGAATCTGCAGGTAGATTTGATCGCTCCAGACGGTTCTGTGGTAGCTACCCAGAGTAAGACGGTGAACTTTACCGCAGAGACAGAGGAACAGGTGGTGAACCTGGAGTTTGCCGGATTGACCAATCTGTTGCCATGGACAGCGGAGACTCCGAATCTGTATACGGTTGAGGTGCTTCAGAAGGATGCGGAAGGCAAGGAAGAGTCTGTGTTCTCAACCAAATATGGTTTCCGTCATATTGAAATTAAAAACACTCTGGTTTACATTAATGGCCAGCAAATTTATTTTAAGGGTGTGAACAATCAGGATACCCATCCGGTACACGGACGCTCTATTGATGTGCCTACGATGTTGAAAGATATCATGATGATGAAGCAGGCAAACATGAATACGGTGCGTACCAGTCACTATCCGCGTCAGGCCAAGATGAATGCTATGTTTGATTATTATGGACTGTATGTCATGGACGAAGCAGATCTGGAGTGTCATAAAAATTGGGACGATCACCTTGATGGTAATGGAACGATTACTGAGGATCCGACTTGGGAAGGACAGTATGTGGACCGTACAACCCGTATGGTATATCGTGACCGCAATCATCCTTCTGTTATTTTCTGGTCTATGGGTAACGAATCAAATAATGGCCGGAATTTTACAAAGGCTTTTGCCGAAATGAAGAAGCTGGATAACCGAATCATACATTACGAAGGAGCTACCCGTTACAGCTGGCGCGGAAGAGAGAATACCGAGATCTATTCGGTGATGTATCCTTCATTGGCTGAGGTGACTCAAAATGCGACGGTACATTCAGACGGAAAGCCTTACTTCATGTGTGAGTATGCGCACGCTATGGGTAATGCGGTGGGTAACTTGCAAGAATATTGGGATATCATCGAAGGCAGTCCTTATGGAATCGGTGGTTGTATTTGGGACTGGGTGGATCAGTCTATCTATGATGCCCAGTCTATCAAGACCGACGAATTGACCAAGAATGGTTATAATTACTATATGTCCGGTTATGATTATCCGGGTCCGCATCAGGGTAACTTTGCAAATAATGGTTTGATTACAGCAGACAGAGCCTGGACTCCGAAACTGACCGAGGTAAAGCGTGTTTATCAGTATGTGAAGTTCAAGAACTTTGATCCTGCAACGCAAACGTTGACGCTGGAGAATAAATATGATTTTATTAATCTGAACAATTTTGTTCTGGCATATGAGATATTGAAGGATGGTAAGGTTGTAGAACAGAAAGAGGTGGAGATTCCTTCTGTTGCTCCAGACGTAACAGCCCAGCTGAAAACTCCATTTATTACAAAATTTGAAGAAGGATCTGAATATGCAATAACATTCAAGGTTAATTTGAAAGAAAGTACTTCATGGGCAGATGCCGGTTATATGATGGCCAGCAACCAGTACGTGCTTCAGGAGCGTCCGGAAAAATTGCCAGAAGTTGCCGACGCTTCGTCAAATGATTTGGTTGGATATAGCATTGGAAATGATTATGCGGTTAAAAATGCAAACGTGCAGCTGACTTTCAATAAATCTACCGGATTATTGAAATCTTGGGGATTTGGTGGAATGGATGTCATTACTTCAAATGGAGGTCCTCAATACTCAAATTTCCTGTATATAGAGAATGATAGAAACGGAAATCAGTCAACAGGAGTAGAGAAAGTGGATATGACCATTACGATGGCAGAGGACAAGCAGTCTTGTGTCGTTGAGGTAAATGCGGAAAGCTCTATTTGCCCTCATACCATTATATATACAATCTATGCCTCTGGAGTTGTAGATATTGAAACAACTTATCGTCCTGTGAGCAAAGATTTGCGTCGTATAGGTCTGTATATGCAGTTTGATGATGCTTGGGAGAATGTTGAGTACTATGCAAAGGGGCCTTGGGAAAATTATATCGACCGTCAGACAGGTTCTTATTTGGGACGTTATACAACAACGGTAACAGATATGTTTGAGCATTATCCTCGTCCGCAGAGCATGGGTAACCGTATGGGATTGCGAGAATTGTTATTGACCAATGACAATAACGACACTTTGCAGATACAGACAGAAGGACAGGTGGCTTTCTCCATTCTGCATTATGACGATGCTCAGTTCTCAAGAGGAGAATATACTCCATGGCATCCTTGGAATTTGACAAAGAAAGCAGAAAGTTATGCGCATTTTGACTATATGCAGCGAGGTTTGGGTAATGCGAGCTGTGGTCCTCAGACCATTGAGAAATATTGGTGTCCGTCTTCAGGAGAGTACACAAACAAGTTGCGTTTCACTTTGAAAGGTAAAGGAACATCAACAGGTGTATGTGATGAGGTGGATGCAGATGTTTATCGGGCTGAAATCGAATACAATCGTGCTGCAGATGCCATTATTTGCAAGGATTTGGCTGAGAATGCGATTGTTCAGGTGACTAATTTGGGAGGTGTTGTATTGGATAAGCAAGTGAACACAGTGCCTGGCGGAGTGATCAGCTTGTCATTGAGTGGTCAGCCTTTGGGTACATATCTGGTTTCTGTAAAATGTGGCGAGCAAGTACGTGTACATAAACTTCAGAAATAAGAAATTATTCACAAAAAAAGATGCCGATTTTTTTCGGCATCTTTTTTTATTATGTGGCAGAAAATGTATAATATTGTCTGTCGCAAAAAATGAAATTATGGAAATGAAGGTAGTACATCATGAATCAGACCAACAATTCGTTTTGTTGGCAGATGGTGAAAAGGCTTATGTGTCTTATGAGATGCTTACGGATTCTTTATTGGATCTACAGCATACAATTGTCCCAAAACCGATATCAGGAAGAGGTATTGCTTCTTTGTTGGTTCAGGCAGCCTGTGATTATGCGCGTAGTAAGGGATATAAAATTCGGGCTACTTGTGCTTATGCGCAAGTTTGGCTGGAAAGACATCCCGGGTATGATTACGAGATTTGTGGGGAGGGAGCATCTTGTTCCTTATGAAGAATTTAGTGCATTGACGCGTGTTTTCCTATTTTAATTAGGCGTTATGATAATTTTTTTTCCTGTTTTTCTGTGTGCTTTTCAGAAGTGTTAAAAGTATGTTTTACAGCATATTGCTTGGTGGTTTCGGCGGTAATTCTTATCTTTGCAAAGATTTTCCACTGAATTTTTTTGGAAAATATTTGGTGGAAAAGAAAAAAGTATCTACCTTTGCAACCGCAAACGAGAAACAAACGCCCCTCACG
>OKWR01000916.1_pt1 | contig 23640 bp, 20 predicted proteins | sample 1607101 | NCBI WGS metagenome assembly OKWR01 (sample SAMN04414076, study PRJEB24778) | human gut metagenome | material: faecal | host: Homo sapiens
ATCAAAAGATGATTATGAGCCGATTTAATTTTATGAGAATTAAATTTAGAATTATATGAGCTGTATGCGGTGAAAGTCGCATGTACAGTTCTTAATGGGGGAAGCGGCAGCAATGCCGCCGACCTACATAACAGTTTGTTAGGAATAAATTGTAGAGTAGTTGCGATGGAAAATTCCATTTTTGAGACATTGCTTGAACTCCCTTTTTTTCAGGGTATGGGCCGAAGTGATGTCATTCAGATTATGAACAGCTTGCCGCTCAAGACCAAAAGTGTACCGGCAGGCCGTAATATCGTGATGCAAAACGAAAACTGCCAGCATTTGATATTTATTCTGAAAGGAACGTCCCGCATTGTCACTCAAGCTGAACAACATCTTTTTACAATGAGCGAACGGATCCAAGGACCAGCAGTAATCCAGCCAGAAGCGCTCTTCGGTATTTACCCTCATTACCGAAGTACTTACCAGGCACAAACCGAAGTATGGATGATCAACATTCCTAAATCCGCAGCGCTTCAAATCATTGCCACATATGACATTTTCCGTCTGAATTATCTCAATTACCTTTCCAGTATTATTTTCAAGAAACAGCGCCCATGCTGGAATATTCTTCCAGGCGAATCCCTAGAGCAGAGAATCGTGCGCTTCATCCTACAACATATCCAATATCCGGCAGGAGAAAAAACACTCACAATACGTATGATAGATCTGGCGGATATTCTGAACGACACCCGTATCAATGTGTCACAAAGCCTGAACCGGATGCAGAAAGAAGGAAAACTGATCCTAAAACGAAAAGAGATTATTATTCCCAGCATCGAAAAGCTGGCCGATATAACGAACTGAAATAATTAATATATGAGCAACGAAAAAAATCAGACACGCCACGAGAATCCGTTTTTTAATCAACCATACGGAACTCCACACAATACCGCTCCTTTTCAGGACATCAAACTGGAGCACTACGAACCGGCTATCCTCGAAGGTATCCGTCGCGAGAACGAAACCATCGACAAGATTATCAATAACCCGGAAGCTCCTACATTCGACAACACCATAGCCTATACTACCCCCGACAATATGCTCTCACGCGTCACCGAGGTGTTCTTCAACCTGTTGAGCGCCGAAACCAATGACGCCATGGATGAACTGGCACAGAAAATGTCACCCATCCTGACGGAGCACGCCAACAACATCATGCTCAACGAACAGCTGTTTGCCCGTGTCAAACAGGTCTATGAAAACCACGGCCCGCTGGATGCCGAAGAGCAGATGCTTTTGGACAAGATGTACGATGGTTTCATCCGCAGCGGTGTAAATCTGAGCGCCGAAGATAAAGAGAAGTTCCGTGCCATCAGCAAGGAACTGAGCCAGCTCACACTTCAGTTCTCGCAGAACCAGTTGAAGGAAACCAATAACTTCCAGCTGCACCTGACCGATGAGCAAGACTTGAAGGGGCTGCCGGACAGTGCCATCGAAGCCGCCCGTCTGGCTGCCAAGGAAAAGAATCTGGAAGGATGGGTGTTTACTCTTCATGCTCCGAGCTATTCGCCGTTCATGACCTATGCCGACAACCGTGCCCTACGCGAGCAGATGTATCGTGCTGCGAACACCATCTGCACCAAAGACAACGAATACAATAATCTGGAAATCGTGAAGCGCATCGTCAACCTGCGCCGCGAGAAAGCCCAACTTCTGGGTTATCGCACCTATGCTGATTTCGTATTGAAACAGCGCATGGCTGAAACCAGCGAACAGGTTTACCGCCTGCTGAACGATCTTCTGGAGGCTTATCTGCCTACCGCCAAGGCAGAAGTGGCCGAAATCATCGCACTGGCCAAGAAACTTGAAGGCGACGAGTTCGACTTCCGTCCGTGGGACTTCTCTTACTATTCCCACAAATTGCGCATGGAGAAATACAACATCGACGCCGAGATGCTACGCCCTTATCTAGAACTGGAGCAGGTGAAGAAAGGCGTATTCGGTCTGGCTACCCGACTTTACGGCATCACTTTCCGTGAAAACAAAGACATTCCGGTATATCATCCCGATGTTCATGCTTACGAAGTGTTTGATGAGGACGGCAGTTTCTTAGCCGTGCTCTACACAGACTTCCATCCGCGTGAAGGCAAGCGCAGCGGTGCCTGGATGACTTCGTACAAGGAACAGTGGATCAGCAAAGAGGACGGAAACAGCCGTCCGCATGTATCGCTCACCATGAACTTTACGAAGCCTACCGAAGACAAACCGGCTCTGCTCACCCTTGGTGAGGTGGAAACCTTCCTGCACGAGTTCGGTCATGCCCTGCACGGCATCTTTGCCAACACACGTTTTGAAAGTCTGAGCGGAACTAACGTATACTGGGATTTTGTGGAACTGCCTTCACAGATCATGGAGAACTTTGCGATAGAGAAGGATTTCCTCAATACCTTTGCCCGTCACTATCAGACCGGCGAACCGATGCCCGACGAACTGATTGACCGTGTAGTACGCAGTCGCAACTTCAATGTAGCCTACGCCTGCATCCGTCAGGTAAGCTTCGGTCTGCTCGACATGGCCTACTACACCCTTGACCATCCGTTTGAAGGCGACGTGATGGCCTTTGAACGCGAAGCCTGGAAGCGCACCGTCCTGCTGCCTCAAGAACCGGATACCTGCATGTCCGTACAGTTCGGTCACATTATGTCCGGAGGTTATGCCGCAGGCTATTACAGCTACAAGTGGGCAGAGGTGCTGGATGCCGACGCATTCTCTCTGTTCAAGCAACACGGCATCTTCAGTCGAGAGATCGCTACACGTTTCCGTCAGGAAATCCTTTCCAAGGGAGGTACCGAGCATCCGATGACCCTCTACCGCCGTTTCCGCGGTCAGGATCCAAGCATCGACGCTCTACTTGAAAGAAACGGAATCAAAAGACAAGAACAATAAAGAATCATATGACACAGGAAGATAAACAAACAGAATTGGACCTGCGCTATCTGCGCATGGCTCACATCTGGTCGGAAAACAGTTATTGCAAGCGCCGTCAGGTAGGAGCACTGATTGTTAAGGACAAGATGATTATCTCCGATGGTTACAACGGCACGCCTTCGGGTTTTGAGAATGTATGCGAGGATGAAAACAACCAGACCCTTCCCTACGTACTGCACGCCGAAGCTAACGCCATTACCAAAATAGCACGTTCGGGCAATAACAGCGAAAATGCAACACTTTATGTAACGGATGCCCCTTGCATTGAATGTTCCAAACTCATCATACAGGCCGGTATCAAGCGTGTGATTTATTCACGCAACTATCGTCTGGAAGACGGCATCAACCTGCTTCGTAAAGCCGGAGTGGAAGTATGTTATCTGGAGCTGCCCAATGATTCAATATCTAATGAAAAATAACCAATAAGCTAAAAACACATGAGTAGAAATCGTAGTCCGCGGCTTATGCCTCTTTTCCTGGCATTAAGTCTGGTGGCAGGTATTCTGATCGGAACTTTCTATGCCAACCATTTCTCCGGAAACCGGCTGAGCATCATCAACACCGGCAGCAACAAGCTCAACGATCTGCTGCGCATTATTGACGAGCAGTATGTCGATACTGTCAACGTAAAGGATCTGGTGGAATCTGCCATGCCAAAGATATTGTCTGAGCTCGATCCGCATTCGGCCTATATCAGTGCCCAAAATGCCGAAGAATCCATGGAGGACCTGAAAGGAAGTTTCTCGGGCATCGGAGTAATGTTCGTCATCCGCGAAGACACCATTCACATCATGAATGTAGTCAAAGGCGGTCCTTCCGAAAAAGTAGGTCTGATGGCAGGTGACCGCATCGTGAGTGTAGACGGTAAACCGTTTGTCGGCAAGGAAGTGACCGATGTCACAGCCAAGAAAACATTAAAAGGTCCTAAGGGATCGAAGGTTAAATTGGGTATCAAGCGAAACCACGAAAAGGAAACTCTGTACTTCGATATCGTGCGCGGTGATATCCCGCAGCATAGCATCGATGCTTCTTATATGGTAACTCCGGATGTGGGATATATAAAGGTACGTAGTTTCTCGGAAACCACTTATCCGGAGATGCTGGTAGCCCTGGCCCAGCTCAACCGTGAAGGATTCAAGAACCTCATCATTGACCTGCGCGGCAATCAGGGCGGATACATGCACACCGCCATCCAGATGGCCAATGTGTTCCTGCCGAAAGACCAGCTCATCGTCTACACCGAAGGACGCAAATCGCCGCGCGAGAATTATTTCAGCGACGGACAGGGTAGTTTCCGAGACATTCCGCTGGTAGTTCTCGTGGATGAAGGATCCGCATCGGCCAGCGAAATTTTTGCCGGAGCCATTCAGGACAACGACCGAGGACTGGTTATCGGACGTCGCTCGTTCGGAAAAGGTCTGGTTCAGCTGCCTATCGAATTCAAGGACGGAAGTATCATCCGCCTCACTACGGCACGCTACTACACTCCGTCGGGACGTTGCATCCAAAAGCCGTATGAGAAAGGACACGGCCAGGAATACGAAAACGATTTGCTGATGCGTTATGAACGCGGTGAATTCTTCTCACAGGACAGCATCAAGCAAGGCGGAGAGAAATACAAGACCCGTTTGGGACGCACCGTATATGGCGGTGGCGGCATTATGCCGGATATTTTTGTTCCGGAAGATACGACAGACGTCACCTTATACTATAAGGAAGCGGTTTTGAGCGGTCTGGTACGCCAGTTCTGCTTCAACTACTCTGACCAGCATCGCGAGGAGATCAACAAACTGGAAACAAACAGCGACATTGTGAAATTCCTGGAGAAAAAGAATGTAATTGATCAGTTTGCCACTTATGCATCTCAGAAAGGACTTCGCCGCCGCAACCTGATGATCCGAAAGTCGCGCAAACGCTTTGAGGAAACCATTTACGGAACTATCATCTACAACTGTCGCGACATGGAAGCCTATATTGAATATCTCAATGAAAGCGACCCGACCATCATGAAATCGCTGGAAGTTTTCGAAAATGGTGATGCCAAACCAAAGGCACCCGCCCAGAAAACTAACACGCAGAAAAACAAGAAAAAGAAATAAATCATCCCTATCTCAAGGCCCGGACCGTGCACCGCAGCATGATCCGGGCCTTTTTGAAAAAGCAGATTATCCCATGAACGATAAACAGGAACTGAGAAAAGAAGTCAGAAGAAAAAAACAAAGCAGCCCCAAAGAGCAGTTGGAAAAGTGGTCGCAGGCTGTATGCCACCTGCTGGAGCAAACAGAAGAGTTTCAAAATGCTGAAACCGTATTGTTGTATTACGCTTTGCCCGATGAAGTGGATACCACTCCGCTGATCCGGAAATATGCCGGCTGCAAACAGATTCTGTTGCCGGTGGTGTGTGGCGACGATCTGGTGGTACGCCGGTATCAGAACGAACAAACCCTCTCGGTAGAGAATCCTTTCGGGATTCCGGAACCGGAGGGCGAAGATATAAATCTGAGTAAAACAAACATAGACTTGGTTGTGGTGCCGGGCATGGCTTTTACAGCCAATGGCTGTCGTCTGGGACGCGGCAAGGGTTATTACGACCGTTTATTGAGCCGTCCCGAATTGCAAAGCGTGCATCGCATCGGTATCTGCTTCCCCTTCCAACTGCTATCGGAACTGCCGGTCGAAGCACACGATATCCGGATGCACCGGATCATCTCGGCAAGCGCAGAAGAAAAGTGACTGCTGATATGCGTCCAAGTGACAATACCGCGACGCCAAAAACAGAACTACAGCAACACTAAAGTCTAGTAGAACACAATCTGCGTGATGACCTGCGCGCCCACCGCATCATTAAGCTGCCGCACCAGTTGCGCGCGGTTCATCATCAGGTTCGATTTGAGCGAAGGCGACTTGAGCTGTACATAAAGCGTTTGGTTCTTCACAAAGATATTTCCCGTGTAATAGGAAATCCCCTGCCCCATCACCTGCGGCCACGCCGACACGATACGCCGCTCGTTGAGCGGAGTCTCCAGTCCCTCGCTGCGCAAAAACTGACGCAGCAGGTCACCAAACATTTCGGATTTGTTGCGTCTCATCGGCTGATCTCTCCATTTTGAACGTGAAACAAACGATACTCCTGATCCATATTGCGGAGAATCTGGTCCAGATGGTCGCGGTTGGTGTCGGTAATGAAAATCTGTCCAAAACAATTCTCCGATACCAGACGCACAATCTGCTCCACACGTGTGGCATCCAGTTTGTCAAAGATATCATCCAGTAGCAGCAACGGTGTCGTACGGCTGCCCGTACGCTTCAGAAAATCGAACTGCGCCAGTTTCAGGGCAATCAGGAAGGTCTTGTTCTGCCCCTGCGAACCTTCGCGCTTGATGGGAAAGCCCGAAAGTGTCATCTCCAGATCATCCTTATGCACTCCATGCAGCGAATAGCCCATGACGCGATCCTTGGCCCGGTCACGCCGGATCACTTCCAGCAACGGTCCGCGCTGGCAATGCGACACATAGTGCAGCCCCACCTGTTCCTTATCCTGCGAAATGCGTGAATAAAAACCTTGAAATATCGGAACGAACTCATTCACATACTCCTGCCGGCGGGCATAGATATATTCCCCTTCATGAGCCATGGCCTCCTCCCACAACGACAACAGTTCGGCATCCGGCTCCTCTTCCTGCTTGAGCAATACATTGCGCTGCTGCAACGCCTTGTTGTAGCGCACCAAGGCATCGAGATACGGACGGTCGTACTGCGAAATCACCAAATCCATAAACCGGCGACGCTCCTCGCTTCCGCCCAGAATCAGGTCGGCATCCGAAGGCGACACCATCACCAGCGGAATCAGCCCGATGTGTTCCGACAGCTTCTTGTATTCCTTCTGATTGCGCTTGAAACGTTTTTTGGCCTTGCGCTTCATGCCACAGAATACCTCTTCCGGATCGCCGTTTTCATGCTCGTAAAAGCCCTGGATCACAAACATATCCTGATCATGGGTGATGTTCTGCGAATCCACCGAATTGACATAGCTTTTACAAAAGGAAAGGAAATACACGGCATCGAGAATATTGGTTTTCCCTTCGCCGTTGTGTCCGATAAAACAATTGATTTTAGGCGACAGTTCAATGTCAGCCTCGCGTATATTCTTATAATTGAGGATCGATATTCGTTTCAGTATCATGCCTGGAGGTCGTTAATCTTTGAATCATACAAAATTAGGTTTTATCAAGAATATGTGAAAATAATAAGCCATAAATTTTATAAAACGGGGGATTTTGTATAAATTTGCTTCGCCTTTGTCGCGAACGGCACAAAGAGCGATTCAAAACATGGAAATAATAACAAAACAGTTCTATAAAAATGACAAACAAAACAACTCATGGTCATGATATGGACCATCACCTCAAAAGCTCTGAAGCTTTGATTGACAAGTACAAGAAACCCGTAATGGCCGGACTGGCCGTTGTCGTTGTGGCTGTAGCCGGATTCTTCCTCTACAAGAGCTTCATTCTGGAGCCAAAGAACCAGAAAGCCAACGAAGCCCTGTTCAAAGGCGAGCAGTACTTTGCCATGAACGATTATGACAAGGCACTGAAAGGTGACAGCACCGGTTACAAGGGCTTCATTTACATTGCCGAGGAATACAGCTCAACCAAAGCCGGAAATCTGGCACGTCTGTATGCCGGAATGAGCTATGCGCAGAGCGGCAACTATCAGGAAGCTGTGAAGTATCTGGAGTCATACGACGAGTGCGATGACGAAATGATCACTCCTGCAGCCGTTGGTGTTCTGGGCAACTGCTACGCTCAGCTCAACCAGTTGGACAAGGCTACCGAAACTTTGCTGAAGGCAGCTGAAATGGCCGACAACACGACTCTGTCTCCGATGTACCTGCAGCAGGCCGGTGAGATCTTCGAATCTCAGGGCAACACCGACAAGGCACTGAACTGCTACAAGGAAATCAAGAACAAATATCCTCAGTCTATGCAGGCTGTAGAAATCGACAAGTACATTGAACGTCTGAGCAAATAATCCGTAACTGTATGGCTACCAAGTTTCACAATCTGTCAGAGTATGATCTGAACTCTGTTCCTTCGGCTCAGGGCATGCGCTTCGGCATCGTGGTGAGCGAGTGGAACAACAACATCACCGGAGCCCTGCTTCAGGGTGCCTATGACACACTGACCAAGCACGGTGCCAGCGAAGAGGACATCACCGTGATGACCGTTCCGGGCAGTTTCGAACTGGTGTTCGGCGCTTCTCAGATGGTCAAGAGCGGCAAGATGGATGCAGTGATTGCCATCGGTTGCGTGGTGCGTGGCGACACTCCGCACTTTGATTATATCTGTGAGGGTACCACTCAGGGACTGGCTTCCCTGAACGAGCGCTTCGACGTACCGGTAATCTACGGACTGCTCACCTGCAACAATATGGAGCAGGCACAGGACCGCGCCGGAGGTACTTTAGGCAACAAAGGTGACGAATGTGCCGTAACCGCCATCAAGATGGTGGATTATTACCGCAAGATTAAAGGATAAGCAATAAGCTTGTAGGAATTTAGATAAAAAGAGTATAAAAATTAGAGAATATAGGCAATAAGCTTGATTCTCTTCAAAAAAAATGGTTCTCGTAGGAGATGCACTCCAACGAGAACCATTTTTCTTTATTTTATTGTATCCGCAGCCCCAAACTATCAAAAACAAGTACCAGATCTTTTGGCTCGCGGTCTATCTGAAAACGATAGGTTGTTGACGTAGCCGTTTCTACACGCTCAATCTCTTCAAAGATATATTGCTGGTATCCGGCAGCCTCAACACCGGAACGTACCTCTTCCGGCAAGGCATTCCAATAAGTATCAAACTCTGTACGTAACCACTGATATTTTGAGTTGAAATAAATTTCCGCTTCTACTCCATCCACAAAAGCCGAGACTTCATATCCTCCTACAACCCGCTCACCTTCTATAATGCTGGCTTTCGGATATTTTTCCATAATCAGTTGAGGAAGCTGTGTATTCCACACATTAATATCATCCTCACGGTCACATGACGGCCACAAAACCAGACTTCCCAATAACAATGTTGCAATAAATCCTTTTTTCATCATAATCATCTTATTATTCAGTTTGTAATTCTTATTTATTTATTGTGACATAAAGGAAATACTGAAAATGGGAATAAAATGGGAGAATCCTCCGGCCTGTGTAAATTTCATATATTTTAACCCTACCTTTAATAAGACTGCTCCTCATCAGACGGATAAAACTGACAGGACATTCATCATCTTCCAAAAGCAGAGCGAGTACGGAAGCACCCTGAAAATGCTCAGGGTTACTTCCGTATTCGGATCAAAGCTCCAGTTCGGTAACCACCTCACCATCGAACAGATTGATGATGCGCTCGGCATAACCGGCATCGTGCTGTGAGTGGGTTACCATAACAATGGTTGTACCGTCGCGGTGCAGTTCGCTGAGCAGCTGCATCACCTCCTTACCATTCTTGGAATCCAGATTACCGGTAGGCTCATCGGCCAGAATCAGCTGCGGTCCGGCCACCACGGCACGGGCTATGGCCACACGCTGCTGCTGACCGCCAGAAAGCTGTCCCGGAAAATGCTTGGCACGGTGAGCAATGGCCATACGCTCCATCACCTCCTGCACCTTCTGTTTGCGCTCGGCCGCCGGTACCCCCATATAGAGCAAAGGCAACTCAATATTCTCATACACATTCAACTCGTCAATCAAATTGAAGCTCTGGAACACAAAACCGATGACTCCCTTACGCAAGCGGGTGCGTTGTGTCTCGGTATACTTCGATACCTCTACCCCATCCAGATAGTAAGTACCACTGGTAGGATTATCCAACAGTCCCAATATATTCAGCAGGGTAGATTTGCCACAACCGGACGGCCCCATAATGGCCACAAACTCCCCCTTCTTAACCTCAATATTCACCTTATTCAAAGCCCAGGTTTCCATCTCGTCCATATAAAAGACCTTTCTTAGATTCTCTGTTTTTATCATATACTTGCAACAAAAATCCATTTATTTAATCTCTTAACATACATTCTCTAGTCATATTTAATCACTTCAGAAGGATTCTCATGAGCCACACTCCATACTTGTCGTGCAATACACAACAAGATCAAGAACCAAAGCAAAATGAAGATCACAGCATAAAGCCACCAGGATAAAGAAATACGATCTACATATTGGTTCAACCAATTTTGCATGCCCCAAGTACCTAAAGGAAAAGCAACGACACAAGCTACTGACAACAATAAGAAATACTCTTTCAAAAAAGCAAACATCACCATTAATGCTGTTGCCCCATTAACTTTGCGGATAGCTATTTCTTTTCTCCGATGCTCACAAATCATCGAAATATGTGCAAAGACTCCCATAAACGATACCAATACAGAAGCCAAAGATATAGCTACTAGTATTTTCAGAAGCATATTCTCTGATTTCAAATAATCTTCGTATATATCACTTAAAAAATGTACATTAACATCTGTCTGTGCTTTTTCCAAAACGATTAGAGAATCTACCTGCCGCTTTAGTTCATCCTTATACTGCTCATCAAAACGCACCATGATACTAAGTGGGTTAGAACTATATCCATCATGTGGTTTAAAAATAATCGGAATATTCGGCAGCGTCGGTGACATAACATGAAAGTCTTCTATGACACCAACAATTGTATTATCCTGAATTTGTTTACCAACAGGATTTACCATTCCGAGTCTTTGGGCGGCAGTTTCATTAATCATAATCTCCTTTGAATCCGGATTCTGTGAAAAGAAACGCCCGGCCAATAGACGTATGCCATAAAATTTATAGAATTCCGTTTTTTCCTTAACTTCTTCCATAAACATTGTTTGATCACTTTCTTTCTTCCCCGTCCAAGAATCAATCAGGCTTGACACCCCTCCATAGTTAGGTAATAAAGAAGAAAGCATTCTCACCTCATTAACATATGGTTTATCTGACAACTCATGCAATATTGACTCTTCCAAATTCTTTAAATGCGGATCCTGATAAGACATTCCGATATGTATGGAAAGCAATCCCTTGCTATTAAAGCCATAATCAGTCTGACGCAACAAGTAATCCAGTTGCCCCAATATTACGGACAGTACAAACAGAACCAATGCACAAATTATCAGTTGCCAGACAATACAAATCTGATGAAAAGTAAAGCGACGATGCTGATATTGTATAACCTGTTTCCGTATAATTCGACGACAATAAGTAAAGACAATCCCCCAACCGATTAATATACTTACCGCGACCAAACAACAAAAATAACCGAATGCAGGGCATAAGATACTTTCCTGCAAACCTGTGAGCGCACAAAATTTCCTTTGGAACAGTTCAGCTAGAATCATACTTCCAAAAACGGAAACTCCTAGCAATACGACAAGTTCTGTAACAAATAAAGACACCAAACTGGCCAATCCGGCCCCACAAGTAATGCGTAAGGCAATTTCCCGACGACGCATCCGTATACGAATTATTTGTATGGAAAAGAAATTAATCAAAGCCAACACGACCAATAATAATCCCAGTATGGCAAACATACGAATATAGGAAACCGATATTGAAGCATCTCCTTTCAGAATAGAATTGTGACTTTCTATTAATGGCTCCAACCTGATTCTCTCCTTGTCAGAAATTACATCAAAATCTATCCGATTCAGTTTAGCTTCCACAGAATCCACACTAGCATCCGGAAACAAACGTATACATGTTTGAAAAACACCGTAAGCAGAAAAGTTTCCCCTCATGGACTCATTAAGCCTGTACATCAGATAAAAGGGAAAACAAGAATTCTGTTTCCAACCGGAGATTATTGCTGTCACCTTACGCTTCCCATCACCGCAATAGATTTCCTTTCCCAACACGTCTGTCGAACCGAATATTTTCCGGGCTCCCTCTTCTGTCAGAGCAATTTCTGAATCATATTCCAGAAAATCCCAAGTTCCGGATATCAGCCGGATATCAAACATACGAATAAAGGACTTATCACATCCTATACCTTCATAGTATACAGCCTGATCTCCGGCTTCTTTTTTTAAAGAATAACCTGAATAACGAAAGGCCGAAGCATCCTCTATCTCTGATATATATTTATAAAGGTCTTCTATTTTAAAGGAAATAAATAATTGTTTGCCGTCATATGAATAAACATTGGGAGTTCCCAGATCAACACCCTTATATAGCAAATACATACGATCTGCCCCCCGATGAAAACTATCATAAGACAATTCATAACGAGCCCACACCATAGAAAAAGCAAAGCAGACAAAACCCAAGACCAAACCCATAATACTCACTAGATTCTGAATCCAACATTTCTTCAGATTACGTATAGCCAGTGTTATATTATGCCCAATCATCCGACTCAAAAGTTAACAAGTTAAATTACTTAAAGATAAACTGTTTTTGTTATTTTCAAGGAGTATTCCATTAAAACGAGATTTCTTTTATTATTTATTAATATAAAAATCAAAATTTTGGCTTCCCTATAGAGAAACCATCAAACTTATGATAAAAAGATAAGCTATCATAGAACACAAAAAAAGAAGTCTGATTTATGGTCAGACTTCTGTAAAAAACAATCTTCTCTAAAGTTCTACCTAACAAAAACGTATACCTTGCTTTTGCCCTAAAACGAAATTCCCCAAATTCATTCCATTACGCATCAGATTTGTTGCATATAATGGCTCTCCGACAGCAACTATCCAACATCTGAAAGTATCTCCCTTCTTTAAAAAAGTCTTTTTACAATCCAGGACCTCAAAAATACTGTTTCCCAAACATTTAACCAGACAATAACCTTTTGGGCTCCACACAAGCTTCAGGATCTGTGCACTTTTAATGTCAATGGTTTCCACTACTTCTGCCGCAATTATTCTGTTGCAAAGTTCTTGCCGTTCTAAAAACGAATCATTGTTATCCAAAAAATCTCTCCAATTACTATAGCCTACGAACAAAGAAAGAATGCTTAAGGTTGTTTTACTAGGACTTACCTTTTCATTTTTCAGATATCCCCATAAACGTTTCAACGTAGTAGGACTGATATAGTAATGAATCCGCTTATAAATTTCTGTTGAAAGAAATGTAAAATCTTTCGGAGTCAGGAATCTTCTTCCATACATTTCTTCTATAGAGGTCCTTAACAACAAAATACTTTCATCTACAAATGCCATAATTCTTCCTTACTTTTATCATTAATCTCTGAACAGGAACCTTTTTCCGGTCATCAAATAACCTCATGGCTACAAACTCCATTAACCCAAACAGCTATAGGAGAAGTCCAAATTGGTCCTTTTACTTATTAAGTACCAAAAAGTATGCCAACAAAATTAACAAACTGGAATACAAGCACTTGAAAAATAAGGACTAAAAAAGCGAGTGCATTTTCGCACAAAAAAGTGCGTTATCGCACACATATCCCAACAAAAATATTTTATCTTTGTAATCAGTAAAATAGAAATCTCTTTTTAACCCTACAACAATGCCTATGTTCCAAAATGGGAAAATACTGATAATTGATGATGAGGAGGATATTCTCTTTTCACTAAAATTATTATTGGAACCAATCTTTGAAAAAATCAAAGTAACGACGGATCCGGAAAAGATCCGCTATTTTATGGAAACCTTCCATCCGGACATCATTCTACTGGACATGAACTTCTGCAATAATGCCGTCAACGGGCAAGAAGGCTTTGAATATTTAGGGCAGATTCTGTCGGTCGACCCGAAGGCTGTCGTGGTGTTCATGACAGCATATGCTGACACAGAGAAAGCCGTGCGTGCCATCAAGGCAGGTGCCACCGACTTTATATCCAAACCATGGGAAAAAGAAAAGTTGCTGGCTACCCTCTCCTCGGCACTCAAGCTCAGTCAATCCCAAAAGGAAATCTACCGTCTGCAGGAACAGGTGTCGGCCCTGAAAGAAGGTAATGAACTGCCGGAACTGATCGGAGAATCTCCGGCAATGCTTCAAGTCAAGGAAACCATCCGCAGATTAGCGGATACGAACGCCAATATCCTGATCTTGGGAGAAAACGGTACGGGAAAGGACGTTGTGGCCCACATGGTGAAACACTTCTCACCGCGCCGCCATGAAGCACTGATCACCATTGATCTGGGCAGCATTCCCGAACAGCTGTTCGAAAGTGAACTTTTCGGATATGAGAAGGGAGCCTTTACCGATGCACGCACGTCAAAACCGGGACGTATGGAAATGGCTTCAGGCGGCACACTTTTTTTGGATGAAATCGGAAACCTGTCGCTTCCCATGCAGGCCAAACTGCTCACAGCTCTGGAGAAGCGGTACATCACCCGTTTGGGCTCGGTGGAGACGCGCGACATCGACATCCGCCTTATCTGCGCTACTAATGCCAACCTCACGGCACAGGCTCAGGAAGGCAGTTTCCGTCAGGACCTGCTCTACCGCATCAACACCATCGAACTGCACATCCCGCCTTTGCGTGAACGTGGCGAGGACATCATCCTGCTAGCCATGCACTTTTTGAAGCAGTATAACCGGAAATATAAAAAGAACATTACGGGACTGAGTCGGGAAGCCAAAAGTAAACTGATGAAATACAACTGGCCGGGCAATGTGCGCGAGCTGCAGCATATCATGGAGCGCGCCGCTATTTTAAGTCACAATCAAATATTACGTCCCGAGGATCTGCAATTTTCTTCGGATCAGGGAATAACACAAAAAGAAACTGAATTTGAGGAACTGAATCTGGAAAAACTGGAAAAACAAGCCATAGAGGAAGCAGTGCGCCGAAGTAACGGAAACTTATCCTTTGCCGCAGAATTGTTAGGTATCACACGCTTTGCCCTCTATCGGAAAATAAACAAGCTGAATCTCTAAAAACAGAGAAAACATGAAGAGCTATTTCTTTTATCTGACTTTCCATATAGCAGGAATCATCATATGCAGTATTTTAGGTGTATATTTGGGCAACCATCATCTGTGGTTCTCCATGGCAGGATGTCTCGTTCTACTGTCACTGCTGGCAATAAATTTATATCGCATGCAAATAAAGCAAACCAAAATGCTGCAGCGGATTGTAGAATGTGTCCAGTCACAGTCTCTTTCTGAAAAAATCCATGCCCCTTTTGAAACGCAGGCGATTACCCAAATAGCCAATCAGCTAAATACGCTTCTTCAAAGTCAAAAGGAAAAAATGCAAAAGGAAGAGTCCCGCTTTCTTTATTATAACCAATTGCTCCAAGAAGTAGACACGGCCTTGATTGTCACAGACAATAAGGGGATAATCGAATGGTACAACCATTCAGCTGAAAACCTGTTCGGACAACAAATGTATCTACCGGAATGTATCCATCAAGGTATTGTTGCGGGTCATGACGTTATACATTACGAAAAAGACAGTCGTCAAATGGATCTGGCGCTGTCGCAAAACCGCATGCTGATGCAGGGACGCGAGTGCCGCATCATCAGTCTGAAGAATCTGCACGGCACTCTGAAGCGCACGGAAATGGAGGCCTGGCAGAAACTGATCCGCGTGCTGACGCATGAGATCATGAATTCCATCACTCCGATCATCTCCCTGTCGGACACACTTTGCGAACGGAGCAACGAAGGCCCGCTGAGCGAATCGGCACAGCAGACCCTGCAACAGGGGTTGGGCATCATCCACCGGCGCTGCAAGGGACTGATGGAGTTTGTACAGAATTACCGTAAGCTGACGCGCATCGCTCCGCCTGTTAAGGTTCCTATCGGGATAAACGCCTTTCTGAAAGATCTGCAACGGCTGGTTGGCGGAACAGACATCCGCTTCACGGACGATACGCCCGCCGGCAGCGTCTGGCATGCCGACCGTGGCCAGATGGAACAGGTGTTCCTCAATCTGCTGAAAAATGCCCGTGAGGCCTGCCGCAACTGTCCGGAACCGGAAATCATCGTACACGCCAACAAACAAAAGGAGCGGATTATATTCACCATAAAAGATAATGGAGAAGGCATCCTGCCGGAAGTGCGCGAACGGATTTTCGTTCCCTTCTTTACCACCAAGCCCAACGGTTCGGGCATCGGCCTGAGCCTGTGTCGCCAGATCATTACCCTGCACGACGGCAGCATTCTGGTTCATTCCGAACCCGGAAGCGGCAGTGAGTTTGTTTTGGAATTCACGGAATAGAAAAATTGTGTCCTAATACCAATAAACATTCCGAAAGATTACAGGTCATTATAAAAAAACAGGAATAGCCGTATCCTGCTCTGTTCATCCAGAGTAAGGATACGACTATTCCTGTTTTACTGATAGCATGTTTCCAACTGGAAGCCGTTTTAATAAACGAACTCCATGCCGTCTGTCAGATAACATTCTCCGGCATCGGAACCTACCGGAGTCACCTGACTTACCTTGATCTTTTTTGTAGACGGAAGATAAGTGAGTCTGGCTTTGTAAATGCCTCCCGAACGCGAACTGACAAACTTCACATCCACCGTATTCCCTGTTCCTTCCCAAGAGAGAATACTGCAATCATCCACATTCATTCCCATGGTAATATTGATAATGCCATAACTAAGAGCATCATTCATGTCGGCATTCATTCCCATGATGCACCGGTCATACAGGTTCAGAATCATTTCGGCAGCAATGCCATTCCCTTTCAGACTCCATTTACCGGCAAACGGGGCAGCCTTCCTCAAAATCTTTTCTCCTTTGAATACCTTAATGTCTCCTTCTCCCATAATCAGTTTAAGAGCCGGAATGGTGATCTTCATCGTGCCGTCGGCCAATATTTCCGCACTCATCGGCTGCTCCTGAAAATCATTGTCGGAAACAATACCGGATGCTTTCTTTCCATTTACCTTCATGGAAAGAATGGTATAACTCATCTCCGATCCCCCTTTTCTCACTTTGATGATACCCGGACAAGGATCGCCATCCATAGAATTCGGATCGGAAACCGTATTCCCATAAAAATCAATATCCATATAGATCTCATCAGAATACCACTGTCCCTTGAACGGCTTCACGGTCTGAGGCACGTCAGCCACAGGCATCACAGCAGACACCTTAACCGATTCATTACCGGAAACCTCTGAGGCCATCACCGGATTCTGGATACAAAAACCTGCTCCCAACAGAGCGAATAAAAAATAGTTCTTTTTCATGGTTTTATCAGATTAAAAGATTGTATGAGGCAAACATAAAAAAATAATCTGAAAGTCGGAACATTTTTACAAAACATTTTAACAGAAAAGAGGCTCCGTAATTACCGGATCATAAAAGTTACCGTATAACCGCTCACCGGTCTTTCGGTCAGCGTAAGCATATATCCCTGACGGACCATCAGCTGACGCGACAAGGACAGTCCGATGCCCGAACCGGTTTTCTTGGTCGTAAAGAAAGGAACGAATATCTCACAGGCCACATCTGCCGGAATAGGCAAACCGTTGTTGCTGACATAAAGACCGTCGCGCCAACGGATATCCATCTTCGTGGCACCAGCCTCAAGGGCATTCTTCACCAAATTAATCAGCACCTGCCGCCACATGTTCTCGTCCAGACTGAGGATGACGGACGGCTCTATATTCAGATGCCATTCCAAATCGGGATAGAGCGCCCGAATGCTTTCCACAAAGGGACACAAGACCACCTCTTCGAGATTAGGCTCCTGCAGACTGGTCAGCTTGCGATAGCTGTCTACAAAAGCCGAGAGTCCGCAACTGGTTTCATAAATGGCCCGGATGCCTTCTTCATAAAAACTGCCCTTGATCTTGGGATGATTCAGATACGCCTGACTGATGCTGGAGATAGGCGCTGTGGCATTCATGATTTCATGCGTCAGCACACGTGTCAGGCGTTGCCAGGACTCCACTTCATTTTGGGCCAACAGACGGCTGATGTCCTCGCTCAGATCATTCACCGTACGCTGGAGCGCACGCTCGCCGAAGAACAGTCCCTTGACCGGCAAGCGGTGGGCAAAATCACGGTTGCGCACCGCCTCCCGGAGCAGAAAGGCCCGCTCCTCAAGCAGTTTCTGATGGCGGTAGAACCAGATTCCGGCCCACAGAACAACTATCCCGACAATCACCACACCGTAAATCATCATCGCTTCATTTTGGCATAAAGGGTTTGCCGCGTAATGCCGAGCAGTTCCGCAGCTTTACTGATATTTCCATGACACTTGTCCAGAACCTTGTGCACATGCTCCAGCTCCACCTGTTCCAATGGAACCACCTCCCGACTGTTGTCAATGGCATCCTTCAGCACACGCACCAGTTCTTCATTGTCCCACGGCTTTGTCACAAAATCCACTGCCCCGGTTTTCAGTCCGCGCACCGCCAGTTTCACATCGGCATAAGCTGTAACCAGCACCACAGGGATATCGGGATGTTGGCGGTGAATCATCCGGAGCCAGAGTAGTCCGTCCTGCCCCGAATTCACGCCAAGCGTAAAATTCATATCCAGAAGAATCACATCTATTGTTTCCTGATTCAGCGTCACCATAATGCTGTCGGGTTTGGACAATGTGATAATCCGCTCAAAGACACCGTCGAGACAGATTTTCGCGGCGGTCAGAATCGCCGGATTGTCATCCACAACCAGAATTGTTCCGTAATTTGCCATATATATATAATGAATCGTATAAATTATTGTTTTCCTATCGCGTGCTGTTTCTTAACACAGTTCAAAGATAACAAATTCCGGAATAGCCCCCACCCTGCCATCGTCATTTTAATCGGGCCGGCAACAGTTTGTATGATTATCATACAGCAGAGTGTATGATTATCATACAAACCGCCGTTACGCCCTTCCGAAAGCATGGCCAGCCCAAATTCTCCCCCTACTTTTGTGCGAACCTCAAACAAAAATGACGATGAAAAAACAAACTATTCTATTTCTGATGCTCGCGATAATGTTCGGAGCAACCTCAGCCCAAGGCCAAAGAACCCGTTCCATTTCCGGACTGGTAAAGAATTTTTTTACAAACGAAAATATAAACAATGTCAAAGTATATCTACTCCAAAAGGATAGTGCTGCAATAGACTCCATGAATACCGGTTCTGGATATTTCCGGATACCATGGGAGAAACCGGGGGAATACTTGCTTCGTTTCAAGCACGAAGGTTTTGAGACAGCTTATTATCCCGTAACCATCAAATATTACCGGAGAGCACCGAACACCGACCTGGGATTCTTTTACATGCGCAAAAAATATGAACTGAAAGAACAGGTCATGGATGAGATTGTGGTCAAGGCCACCAAAGTGAAGTTCTACATGAACGGAGACACCGTGGTGTATGACGCGTCTGCTTTCCGGCTGGCCGAGGGATCCATGCTGGACAAGCTTATCGAGAAACTGCCGGGTGTGGAAATCAAGGACGACGGACGCATCTTCGCAAAAGGCAAGTTCGTGACCAGCCTGCTCCTGAACGGCGAAGAATTTTTCGGCAATAACAGCAAGGTGCTTCTGGAAAACCTGCCGGCTTTGACTGTGGACAAAGTCAAGGTTTATAATAAAAAGAATAAATTCAACGAAGCGATGCAGCTCAAGGCCGATGAAGGCGATCTGGTAATGGACGTACGCCTCAAAAAAGAATATTCCACCGGGTATGTCGGCAACATAGAAGGGGGATACGGGACAGACAATCGTTACATGGGACGACTCTTCGCCTCCCGCTTCACGCCTTTCTCACGAATCTCGGTATTCGCCAACGTGAACAACCTGAATGATGAGCGCACACCGGGTGCCAACAGCAACTGGACTCCGGGAAACAACACCAACGGGCTTCAGGAGCGACAAATCGCGGGCATCAACCATTTTCTTACAGACAACAAGATATACAAGTCGAGCACGAATGTGCAGGTCACCCATCACCATGCGGACAACCGGCAGAGAACAAGCGGCGAGAACTTCCTGTCAGAAGGAAATACTTTCAAGGAAAGCTTTTCCAATAGTCGGAATGACTCCTGGCAGCTGAATGCCAGTCATGGGCTGGAGATAAACCGGTTACAGGAAAAGGGAAAGCTTCAGCTGACAACCAATACGTCTTTCTCTTACAACAAGAACAAAACGGACGGGATATCCACGGGAGCGAATTTCAGTGTCAATCCGGAGAATCTGGGAAATGTGATGGACAGTCTGTTCCTGGAAGGAAACAACTTCGATTTCTATAAATATCTGCTGATGAGGGGGTACGCTGATTACATTTATAAGGGTGACCAAATGAACGCCAAATTCAACGGAGTCTTTTCCAAACAGATTGCCCACACTTACGACTTTCTGAGAATATTTCTGGACGGATCCTGGAACAAGGCCGATTATGATATCTTCCAAAGAATTTATTACAACTATCCGAACAACCAGACCGCAACAACCGATTACCGGAACATGTACCGGGATACGCCGCAAAAGTCCTACAATTACTCCGCACGGGCGGAATACCGCTTCTACCTGCCCACACGGACCCAATCGCTCGACCTGACTCCTTACTACCAGTACGGACAGAGCTTCAACTCCGGTAGCGAACGTATTTATCAGCTGGGAGAATATGGCGCATGGGGATTCCCAAACGGGCACGACATAGGCATCATTCCTTCTACAGAGGACTCTCTGTATCAGGTGCTGGACGTTCAGAACAGCTACAATCAGGGACGGCATGACTTCAAACACAAGCCGGGCGTGCGCTTGACATGGGACAACTTCAATACCACGAAGAAGCACAAATGGTCCGTATACATCGAGCCTCCCGTGCGCATCGAGCATTATGCCATGGATTACCAAAGAAACAAGCTGGATACAACCATCACCCGGAATGTCGTTTTCTTTGAGCCGTATGTCAAACTGACTCACAAGACCAAGGACAAGCATGATGATCTCTCACTAAGCTATCACTGCTATTCCTATGCTCCGAACCTGACCAGTCTGGTCAGTGTCGTAGATGACAAGGATCCGATGAACACCATCTACGGCAATCCGGATCTGAAGAACACGATCAATCATTCCTTGACCCTGACTTATTCCAACTTTCTGAAAGGACAGCGCACGGTCTCTGCCAACATGAGCTATAACTACAGCAAGAATGCCGTGATCATGGGATACAGCTACGACCGAAACACAACCAAAAAGATATCCCGACCGGAAAATATCTCCGGGCGCTGGAACACGCAAATGAGTGTGGGCTTCTCCAGCCCGGTGGACAAGCAGAAAAAGATCACCCTGTATACCAATACCAACGCCACTTATGTGAACAGTGTGGATCTCTTCGGCGAAGACCAGACCTACCGGGTGATGCGCTATAAAGTTAAATCACTCTACCTGGCAGAGAACCTGAGAGCGGAAATGCGCTACGACAAATGGTCCGTGGGACTGAAAGGAGTAGCTACCTGGACGCACAGTGATTCGGAAAGAAAAGACTTTGAAACCGTCAATGTCGTGGACTTCAACTATGGAATGACCGGAAGAGTGGAGCTTCCCTGGGGTATGGAAATCAATACTGATCTGACCATGTTCAGCCGCAGAGGATATACCTCGGCAGATATGAATACCAACGAGTTGGTATGGAACATGCGTATCGCCAAAAAGATGATGGACGGTAACCTGTCCGTGATGTTGGACGGATTCGACTTGTTGGGACAGCTCTCCAGTTTACGGAACGTGATCACTGCGGAAGGCCGGACAGAGACCTGGAACAATGTCATCCCCCGCTATGCTCTGTTGCATGTGGTGTACCGGTTTAATGTAAACAAGAAAAAGTAATAAAAAGAAGTATCAACCAAAACATTCATATAATAGCAATAAATTAAATAATAAATATTATGTAAATAACATTGACTGTATTCTGAAAAAGCATAACTTTGCATCATTATTATCGGTGAATACTATTATAATTGAACCCAGTAGCTATGGAAATCCCATACTACTGGGGCTTTTCTGATAAATTTAGAATGTTATAAACACCCCAAATGCCCGATAAGCAAACAAAAGACAATATGAATAATTCAATATAAAAAGTAGAATTAATATTCCATGTCCATGAAATATTTGCTTTATTTCTTCCGTAGATACAAGCTGGCCAGCCTGCTTAACCTTTTGGGATTAAGTATGGCTATTGCCCTATTCTACCTGTTTCAGACACAAACAGAATACAACCGCAATTACAATACCAGCCTGAAAGATTATCAGCGAACCTATCGGGTAGAAACCTCCTCATTTACCTCACTGCCTTATGACTGGAATATCGTGTTTCCGATAGAGATTGTTTCATACTGGCAGAACCTGCCTCATATAGAACAGATCAGCAGTCTGTGCGCCTTGACGGAACAAGTCGAAACGGAATACAAGGGCATGTCCTACCAACTCAGTTATCTGGATCTGGGTTCGAATGCCATTGGTTTTTGGGGAATCAGGATGCAGTCCGATGCAAACAGTGCACAAACAGACCTACCTGAATATATCCTCAGCGAAAAAACAGCCCGAAGGATATTCGGAGCAGAGAATCCCATTGGAAAAACCTTGTTTATTACAGAAGAAAACCGTAAACGTCCGGTAACCATTCAGGGCATTTATCAGGACTTTCCGGACAACAGCTCCATAAAAAACGGACTTATCCGTCGCAGGGAGCATTTTCACTTAGGAAACTGGAGCAATTGGAAGTATGAAATTTTTGTACGTCTGGACGATCCTAAAAACAAAATATCCGTAGAAAAAGCCCTGACAGAAAGCTTCTTTCAGTCTTCTAAAAAAGACTCTTTCCGGTTGCTTCCTGTCCAGCAAGCAAACTTCAGCAAACTTACTCAGGTAAACGGAAGCAGGTATCGTCCTTCAGACCACATGATGTCCATCATCTCCATTCTCGCCCTGCTTGTCGGCCTGTTTAACTTTACGAACTTCTCTCTGGCACAGGCACCGCTACGTATGCGCAGCATGATCACCCGCAAAGTGATGGGAGCCTCCACGGCCAGCCTGCGCCGGGAAATGGTGCTGGAGAATATCTTCCTGTCGGCAGTAGCCTTAGCCGGTGCAGTCTTGCTGATTCTGATCTTTCAGAAAAGTCCGGAATGCATGAATCTGGTTTCAGGTGACATCAGTTTTCAAAATCACGGGCAGCTGACAGGCATTACCTTGCTCACCACATTAGGAATTGGAATCCTGTCGGCTCTGTTTTCTGCCTGGTATGCCACCTCCATTCCATCGGCCCTTGTGCTTAAAGGTTCATTCGGACAGTCACCACGCGGAAAGAAACTGCGCTGGATCATACTTACCGGCCAGTTTGTTGTGGCCTTTGCCATGACTCTGTATGCACTGGTCATGACCGGACAGACACATTATATTTTCAATGCCGACTATGGCTTCAATAAGGATAAAGTGCTCTATGCCCAAATCCCGAATGCGGCCATAAACAAGAAAGATTATCTGAAACAGGAAATTACCCGACTTCCCTTTGTAAAAAGCAGCAGTTTCGCTGCAGATATATTGGGAAACGCCGACCGGTATATGTACTGGGGACGTGGAAGCGGAAACCATCGCATATCTTTCCAGGCCCTGTGTGTGGACGCAGACTTCCTGAAAACCATGGATATTAAGATCGCAAAAGGACGAGATTTCAATCCACAGGACAGTAAAGGTGCCTATATCCTGAACCAAACCATGAGCCGGAAATTTCC
>OKWR01000917.1_pt1 | contig 23607 bp, 20 predicted proteins | sample 1607101 | NCBI WGS metagenome assembly OKWR01 (sample SAMN04414076, study PRJEB24778) | human gut metagenome | material: faecal | host: Homo sapiens
ACCCGCCGAACTGTCCTTGACCAGCTTGCCGTCCTGCCAGTACACATAAGGGCCGGAATTCTCGTTACGTCCTTCCCAACCTCCCAAGGCACAGATTTTATTAAACTCCGGCCATTTGGAGAAAGCATTGTCGGCCGCATGATAGATGACAACACCACCGCCGTTCTGCACATATTCCAGGAAACGGCGGTTCGTCTCTTCCGGCCACGAATCTCCGTTATAGTCCAGCACTACCAACTGGTAAGGGCTGAAGTCGAGCACAAAGCCGGACATGTCCTTACCCTGTTCGGGAGAGACGGCAAAGTCCACATCAAAACGGCCGGAATTTTCCAGGATTTGTTTCAACACAACATGGCTCACCTGCCAGTTATGATTGTTTTGTCCTGTGATCAGTAATGTTTTAATCGGCTTACGCGCCGAAACCGTACAGGCTAACAAGAGAGAAAAGACAACAAAAAGCAGCTTTCCAAAATGTAAATGTCTCATGGTATTTTATGGTTTAAAGATTTGTTTAAGGCAAATGTACTAAATCAATATGAAATATGTACTTTTGTGGCCTTAAGAAAAAATACATCCATGATGAAATATTTATCCCGAATACTATTGATAACATTCGTATTTGTTTTTTCAGCCACTTATAGCCATGCCGATAGCTGGCGTGACAAGACTGAACTGCTCATCTATTCTCCACGCTATTTCGGTCCGAACGCTTTCCCGATCCCGGAAATGAGGGACGGACAGGTGAGCGAACGGTACGAGGTGGAAGTACGGGGCGAATACCATTATTATACGGGTGACAAGCCCTGGGACATCGTGGGGCGCGCCCTCCTGCCGTTCTTCAGGGGGCGCGCGGGAATCGAAGTGAACTGGTGCTTCAAGGAAAAATATAAGATGACGCCGGAAACGCGTGACGAACGCTTTGCCGTGGAGACGGAAAGCCCAATCAAATATAACGGTGATATCGTTATCAGTTCTTTTTTCCAAGTCCTGAAAAGCGAAAAATGGGTGGATGCGACCATCAGTGCCAATATCAAAACAGCCAGTGGAGGCCGCCTGTGCGACGCCCGTTTTACAGATGCCGCATCCTACTGGTTCGACGTAAACGTGGGCCGGAACTTGTGGAAAAGCACCGACGGAAAAGCCTCGATCCGTATGCAGGTGCTCGCCGGATTCTATTGCTGGATGACGAACGACATGGTGCATCGCCAGAACGACGCCATCTCTTACGGGGTCGGGTTCACCGGTAAATACAAAGGCTTCACGCTCGCCACCAACCTGGCCGGGTTCTACGGATACGAGAACAATGGCGACCGCCCCATACACTGGCGCAACAACCTCAGATACGAGATCAAGAAAAACATCATCTCCTTCCGATATACACACGGAATGAAGGACAACCTGTACGAGACTTATTCGTTAGGATATATCCGGTGCTTTTGAGAATCGGGAATTAAAAATTGAGAATTGAAAGTTAAACCAACGGCCTTCGCTCCCTGTTTAAGGGGAGATGAAGATTAATCGGATAGTAAAGCTGAAACTGGTAGATGCCAGACTCTATTTCGTGAGTCTGATCGTTGGGCTGCTGACCGGCTTGGTGGCGGTTCCTTACCACTATCTGCTGCAACTATTCTTCAATATGCGGAAGAACTTCTTCCAGTCCTCTCCTCCCTGGTATTATCATATTGTCTTATTCCTTGCCCTATGGGGAGTCCTCTGCTCCGTCGCCTGGATGGTCAGGCGGTGGCCTTACATCGGAGGTGGAGGCATTTCGCAGACACGGGGTGCGATCAATGGACGCATCGAGTATGCACATTCCTTTCGTCAACTACTGGCCAAATTCGCAGGCGGTATCCTGACGCTCAGCAGCGGCCTCTCGATGGGACGCGAAGGACCTTCTGTGCAAATGGGGTCTTACATAGGCGACCTGGTCAGCAAATGGGGACATATCCTGAGCGGCGAACGTAAGCAGCTCCTTGCCGCAGGCGCAGGTGCTGGACTGGCAGCCGCCTTTGCCGCTCCCCTTGCTGCCGCTACTCTGGTGATCGAATCGATCGAACGCTTCGATGCTCCGAAAACGGCTATCACGACGATCCTGGCCGGTGTCGTCGCCGGAGCGATCGCCAGTACGATTTTTCCGATCAACCCGTATCACGACATACAGGCCATCGTACCCGACCTGTCGATAGGACTACACATCAAACTGTATATCCTATTTGCCGTCATCGTATCGGTTTTCGGCAAATTCTATTCCCTGCTGATGCTATATGCCAAACGGATGTTTCCTGCGATCCGGCAACCCGAATATATCAAGCTGTTAGGTCTTTTGGTCATGGCATACGTCATTTCACTGACGATCACCGACCTGACCGGCGGAGGCGAACAGTTCCTGATGCAGCAGGCGGAAGGCGGCAGCAACAATATCTATTGGATAGCAGGAATGATGTTCCTGCACATGGTGTTTACCGTTTTCTCCTTCTCCTCCGGATTGCCGGGAGGGAGCTTTATCCCGACCTTGGTGACAGGCGGACTGATCGGTAAACTCTATGCCCTCATTCTGGTGCAGCACGGGATCATCGGGATGGAAAACGTGAGTTATGTCATGCTGATCGGGATGGGCGCCTTCCTGATCGCTGTCGTGCGCACTCCTATCACAGCTATTATCCTGATTACGGAGATCACGGGGCATTTCGAGGTATTCTATCCTTCCATCGTCGTAGGTGGACTCACATATTATTTCACGGAACTATTGGAAATTAAGCCGTTCAACGTAATGTTCTATGAAGAGATGATCAACAAACCGATATTCCGGGAGCAGAAGCGGCTGACTCTGGATGTGGAGGTGATGGCCGGAGCCTATTTCGACAGGAAAGAGGTCGATACGCTCGAACTTCCCAACCATTGCGTAATCATGAATATCCACCGCGACCGCAAAGACATCTCCCCCACCGGACAAACCATCCTGCCCGGTGACCAGCTCACTATCGAACTGGATGCTCAAGATATAGAAAAACTGTACGAGCCGCTGGTGAGCATGGCCAACATCTACTAAAATATCCCAGCCGGCAACTTTAAACATCCTTTCGGCCACCTCAATTTATTGGGTGTAAAAACCCTAACAATTTCTTAGGGGAATTATAATCCGGAATTATCAGGTTTTTATGCGAAAGGGACTTCATTTTTTTATACTTTTGTCAGGATAACAAACGCCATATTCTGCCATGAAAGTAATTATCTGTTGTATCTCCTTCCTGCTTCTATCCATATGCCCTTCGCTTCTGGCGATGGAAGGTACGGGAGTCGCACTGAAAGTCAGCCTGTCCGGAAAAATATACAAACGTTTCTCTTTCGTTCTGGAAGAAGATATCCGTCCACGCGACGACTTCAGGGAAGCCGGATGGTTCCTTACCACAGGAGAGATCAACTATCGCATTTTGCCGAACTTACGGGCGGGAGCCGGTTATATGTCGTTAGTCCGCTACAAGGCATCGGAGGAAGTACGCAACCGGTATTACCTGTACGCCTCAGGTTCTCACCGGTTCGGAGCATTTAAAATTGCGATCCGGGAGCGCTTTCAGAGCACGTACAGGAAAAATTGCCTGCATCCGACCAACTACCTCCGCAGCATGCTCACCCTCTCCTACCGGATCGCTTCTTCAAGATTTGAACCTTTCATCTATGTAGAGCCTTTTAACAACGTAGGCTATAACGGGAAGATGCGTGCCGACAAAATCCGCTATTCCGCTGGCTGCGATTACCGGATGGATACCAAAAATTACATCCAACTCTACTACCGCTACCATACTTTCAACGTATACGACCCGATCAACTACCGCCACGGCATCGGTCTGACCTATTCACACCGGTTCTGATTCAGGAAGGTGTGACACGGGTATGATAGAGTGATAGAGAAACGGCGATTCTCTTTCTGCCGTTTTTTAAGGTTGCGCTTTGGCCTCCTCTGTCAAAAATATCACTATCTTTGCCCCCGGAATACCAAAAATGTTCCTTTACATTATTCACCGAGTGCTTGATAAACCTCGTTAAAAACAAGAAATATGCAGAAGACATCTACTGTAACCGTACCGTTCATGCTATTAGGCATCCTGTTCAATATCTGCTTGGTAGCTTCAAACCTGTTAGAAACCAAAGTCATCCAGGTATTCGGCATCACAGCGACTGCCGGACTGATCGTTTTCCCGATCTCTTATATCATCAATGACTGTATCGCCGAAGTATGGGGATTCAAGAAAGCACGCCTGATTATCTGGAGCGGGTTCGCTTCGAATTTCCTTGTAATCGGATTTGCGCAATTGGCGGTACTGTTGCCTGCCGCCCCATTCTGGGAAGGCGAAGAAGGCTTCAACTTCGTGTTCGGGATGGCGCCGCGCATCGCTATAGCGAGCCTGATGGCCTTTCTTGTCGGTTCGTTCCTGAATGCTTATGTGATGAGTAAGATGAAGATTGCTTCGGCCGGAAAGAATTTCTCTTTACGAGCCATCGTCTCCACATTAGTCGGCGAGAGTGCCGATTCGATGATCTTTTTCCCGATCGCTTTCGCCGGACTAATACCGGTAGGCGAACTCTTCATCATGATCGGGACACAAGCGGTTCTGAAATCTCTCTATGAAGTAATAATCCTTCCTGTCACCATCCGTGTGGTAAACTACATCAAGAAGGTGGACGGGAATGATGTATATGATGTTGGGACATCATACAATATACTAAACGTGAGAGATTTATAAATCACAATAGATGTGAAATCATAATTCATGATTCATAAATCCAAACAAATGTGACCAGTCCTCACGGGGCTGAGGCGTATAGGTATGGAATCCAAGTGATTCCGCCGTACGGCAATTAGGGATAGCATCGTCTATGAAAAGAGTTTCTTCCGGACGGATATTGGCGTCTTGCAGGACGTATTCGAAAATTTCAGCATCGGGTTTCAACAGATGGAGGCGATAGGAAAGGTAAATATGATTGAAAAAGTCGGAAGCATGGTGGCCTTTATAGGAGAAACAGGTCTTTTCCGACCAGTCCCAATGAATCTCGTTCGTATTGCTGAGCAGCATCGTATTATAACGTTTCCGGAGGTCGAGCAAAAGATCCAGTTTATAGTCCGGAACATCATCGAGCATGGCGATCCAGGCGGTATCAATCTGCTCGTCCGTCAAAGGCTGTTTGGTCAGATGACGGATACCGTCGCGGAACTCGGCTACCGTGATGGAACCCAACTCGATCTTCATAAACAGATCCTTATGCTGGTAATTATTGACAATCTGCTCGCGTATATTCGCGACCCCCAGACTCTCGAATGCCTCGATACATCGATTACGGGTGAGATTGATAATCACGCCGCCAAAATCTATAACCAAATTTTTTATGCCTTCCATGACCTTCTTTTAATTAAAAATTGACAATTGATAATTGACAATTTTGATTCTAACTATTTACTACCAACGACGGCGGCGACGTCTGTGATGCCGTTGCCGCTGTTTATATTGACGTATCCTGCGATACACCAGCCAGACAAATAACACTCCGAACACGGCAAAGATCAGCAAGACGATTCCAGTATTCAAGTTATCCCCTTTCACACGGCTCCACATCTCCAGAACCAGTTCCGTCCGATCACCGAAATCGCGGATCATGGCGCAACGCTCTACCACCTTGCGGTCGGGATATTGTACCGGATTGATCCGGATACTATCCGCACCGGGACCGAAAAAATAACTCAGGTCGGAAACCTTTTCGATTGTCGAATCGATTTTAGCTTCCATGATTTCAGGAGTCGCAATGGCACTGACATAACCGATAGCGTCCATATTTCGCAAAGCGACGTCCGGACGACAAAGATAATCAATAAAATAACTGGCTGCCTTTACATTACGGGCATATTTAGGGATCGCCCAGCCGTCGTACCAGATATTGCTGCCTTCTCGGGGCACTTCATAATCCAGCTCCACACCGACAGCCTCCGCCTCATCCATCGCCCAGACCGCATCTCCGCTCCAGGTAAAGTTGAGCCAAGCCTTGCCTTTCGTCATCATCTCCTTGCCGAAGTCGGCTTCCCAACCGGCAATGTTGGGTTTCATCTTTTTCAGAAGTTCTTCGGCTATGGCGATCGCTTCGGGAGAATTGTCGTTCATCAGTTGCTCGACCGTCACAGTCCCATCTTCCAGTTCATTCGCATGGGCGTAAATAATGGCCGTACCGTAGGAGTCACGATAGCTGTCTTTCATCAATATCTTGTTTCTGAACTTCGGGTCCCAAAGACACTCCCAGCTTTCGACCTCTTTCTTCTCCACGAATTGCCTGTTATACAAAATTCCTGCCGTTCCCCACATATAAGGGACGACATAGTCGGTTGTTTTCCGTCCCGGCTGGCTTAGCTTGTTCAGTTGCCCGCGGATATAAGGAGAGACATTATCCAGATAATCCGGTGTCTTTCCGAAATTGCGATCTATCGGGACAAGAAGGTTTTTCTTCAACATCCGTTCGATGATATATTCGGACGGACAGATCAGGTCAAAATCTTCATGCCCGCGTTCGATCTTGGTAAGCATGATCTCATTGATATCGAACACCTGGTAGATGATCCGGATATCTTCGCCGGTCTGCTCCTTGTACCAGGCGGGAAATTCGGCCAAGACATCCTCGTCGATATAGTCTGCCCAATTGTAGACTTTCAAAATATGGCTACGCTCCTCATCCGTACGATTGCATGAAGACATAAAAGTCAAAAGAGAGAGGCAACTTGCTATTATTGTAATCAGTTTATTCATTTCCTGCTTTTCTCCATTAGCTTTTGGACTTCTCCGCCCGTTTATTAATCACAATCAAAAGGACAAGTACCGTCACAAAGATGATAGTCGACAGCGGACGCAACTCCGGTGTCAGTCCCCCTTTGCGGGCATCCGCATAAATAAAGGTCGATAGGGTTTCCAGTCCCTCGTTGCCGATCGTAAAGATGGTAACGGCAAAGTCGTCGATCGAAAGCGTAAAAGCCAGTATAAAGCCGCTGATCATGCCCGGACGAATCTCCGGTAGAATCACCTTGCGCAACGCCTGGAAAGGAGTCGCCCCCAAATCGAGCGCCGCCTCATAGACATTCTGGTTCATCTTTTTCAGGCGTGGCATAACACTCAGCACCACATAAGGCGTACAAAACGTGATATGCGCCAACACAACCGTCGTGAATCCCTGAGAGACACCAAAACTCACGAACAGCAGGAAAAGAGAGACACCCGTAATAATATCTGCATTCATCATCGGGATCGCATTCGCAAAGTTCATCACCTGGCGGGTCCGCGACCGCAGGTTGAAAATACCGATAGCAGCAATACTGCCCAACAGCGTGGAGACGGTCGCCGCAATCATCGCAATGGCGAACGTATTCCATAACGCGCTCACCAACGAACGCTGCACACCTCCTGTAAACAGCGAACTATACAGTTTAGTTGAAAATCCCGTCCAGTTACCCAAGACCTTCGCTTCGGTAAACGAGAAAATCATAATAATCAGAATCGGGGAATACAGCAGCGCCAGCAGCAACCACAGATATCCTTTTGCCATCCATTTCGTCATCATATCACACCTCCCCCTTCGTTTGAAGCGCTGTCTTCATCGTTCGTAAAGAGGATGGTAACGCCGATCAGCAACAACATAATCAGAGAAAGCGCCGCACCATAATTCCACATGCCATTATAAATATTTTCCTGCACGGTCGTACCGAACAGTTTGATGTTATTCATCGTCAGCAACTCGGCAATGGCAAACGTGGAAACCGTCGGCATGAAAACCATGACGATCCCGCTCATTACGCCGGGCATCGAAAGAGGCAGGATCGTCTTCATAAAGACCTGAAACGGATTGGCTCCTAAATCTTGGGCTGCCTCGATCAGGCTACGGTCCATCTTTTGCAACGTATTATAAATCGGATAGATCATGAACGGAAGGAAGTTATACACCATACCGAAAACCAACGCCCCCTCTCCCAACGGCAGATTCAGAAAATCGAACAAGGCCACCGTAGCCAGTGTACGGATCAGGATATTCACCCACATCGGCAGGATGAATAGCACGACCATCGTCCGGGAGGTATTGAAACGCTCCTGACTCAAAATATAAGCAGCCGGATAGCCCAGGATGAGACAGGCAAGCGTCGTGATAATCGCAATCCCGATCGAATAGATAAACGTGTTCATCGCTTCGGGATGCACCATGAACTTACGGAAATTAGCAAAAGTGAAGGCTCCGTCGGCATCTGTAAACGCATATAATACGATCAGCAACAAAGGCATTACGACAAAAACAGCCAAAAACAGGGCATAAGGAATCGTCCAGTTCTTACGCCGCATAAAAAAAGCTGAAATCTTACTTATCACTTCCTTCCTTTTTAGTTGATTGAACAATCCGTATATTTTCGGGAGCGATCGTGATTCCGACCCGGTCGCCGTCGTCCCAGACATCATTGGTGTCGACAAAGATATCTTCGTCCCAGTCGGTAAACACTGTCAAATGATAATGGTTGCCTTTGTAGAGGATAAATTTCACTTCACCGGTCAGGCGGCCGTCTTCCTCGTTGTCTTCCAGGATGACGCGGTCAAAGTCTACTTCGACCTGCACCGGTGTTTCCGGCTCAATGCCGGATACCTCTCGGCATTCGAACGTACAGCCTAAAAATTCCACATGCGTGGTATCGACCATCTTTCCTTCGAACGTATTGCAGATACGTTCCTTCTTCATCACGTGGATATCGAAGGGCTTAACCAGCAGACCGACTTCCTGTCCGGCATCGAAGCAATGGTAGTCCTGCACCATAAATTCATAGCCTTCCGGCGTCTGCACCATCATTTCGTAGTGAACCCCCTTGAAAATGGAAGAGGTAACCGTCCCGGTCAGCATGGCGGCTTCAGACGGCTCAAAAATATAAATGTCTTCCGGACGGAGCACAACATCCACCGGGGTTTGTTCTCCGAAACCTTCGTCCACGCATTCGAACTCATGTCCGGCAAAGGATACTGATTTATCTTTGATCATCAACCCGTTCAGGATGTTGCTTTCGCCGATGAAGTCGGCGACAAACGAATTGATCGGTTCGTTGTAGATGTCGATAGGCGTCCCGATCTGTTGGATTTTCCCTTCGCTCATCACGACGATCGTGTCGCTCAGGGTAAGTGCTTCCTCCTGATCATGGGTGACATAAATAAAGGTTATTCCGAGAGACTTATGCATCTCTTTCAACTCCATCTGCATATCCTTGCGCATCTTGAGGTCGAGGGCAGCCAGCGGTTCATCCAATAAAAGCACTTCCGGTTCGTTCACAATAGCCCTGGCAATCGCGACACGTTGCTGCTGTCCGCCTGAAAGGGAATCCACATCACGATATTCGTAATCGGTCATTCCTACCATCTTGAGAGCCTGCTTCACCTTTTTCTCGATTACAGCAGCCGGAAGTTTTTTCAGCTTCAGGCCGAAAGCGATGTTATTGAAAACATTCAAATGAGGGAAAAGAGCGTATTTCTGAAATACGGTATTGACCGGACGTTTATGAGGGGGTGTTTGCGTAATTTCTTTTCCCGCAATGGTTATTATACCCTCAGAAGCAGTCTGAAATCCGGCAATCAGACGTAACAATGTCGTCTTTCCGCAACCGGACGGCCCCAGAATGGTTACAAACTCGCCCTTACGGACAGACAAATTCACATCATTCAATACGGCCTTGTCTCCAAAGAATTTAGACACATGCTCCACACCGATGATGCAGTCAGATTTTTGCATAGACAGATTCCCCTTTACCAATACTGATTAAACATATTTCTGCTTCTTCACGTAAAAAGCGGCACAAAGGTAATAATTAATTGATAATTGAGAGTTGAAAATTGAAAATTACGGTAGAGTCTTACTTCTCGGCAATACCAGATTCAGAACAACCCCCAGCAAAGCCGAGAGTCCGATACCGGCCATCGTGAAGCCACCGAATTCGATAGCGGCACCACCAATCCCGAAAGTCAGGATCAATGAAACGATGATCAGGTTGCGGGTATCGCCCAGATTGGTCCGGTTCTGGATCAGGCTGTTGATACCGACAGCAGCAATCGTTCCGAACAACAACAGCATGATACCTCCCAATACGGCAGCGGGAATCGATTTAAGCAACGCACTGACCTTTCCGAACACGGAAAACACAATACCGCTTACAGCAGCAATGCGGATAACGGCCGGGTCCGTAATCTTCGTCAGCGAAATAGCTCCTGTCACCTCCGAATAGGTCGTGACGGGAGGACCACCGATCAATCCGGCAACGATACATGCCAGACCGTCTCCCAACATAGTGCGGTGAAGCCCCGGATCCTTTACGAAGTCCTTGTCCGTCACCTCATTGATAGCATACACATCACCTATATGTTCGATTACCGGAGCAATCGTCACCGGAATCATAAAAATAACCGCTTCCCACGACAATGAAGGCTTCACAAATTGAGGGAATGCCAACCAGGGAGCTTCTATCACCGGCTTGAAGTCAATCAAGCCGAACAGGCTAGCAGTCAAATACCCGACAATAATTCCACAGAAGATAGGGATCAATCTCAACATTCCCCGTCCCAACATAGAGGCGAGGATAGCGGTAAGCAGAGCTACCAGTGCCAACGGCCAGTTTTCCTTTGCCATATTCACACCTGAACCTGCCAGCGAGAGACCGATCAGGATAATAACCGGTCCGATCACCACCGGCGGAAAAAGCCGTTTGATAAAACCGATCCCCCTCCACCGGACCAACAAACTCATTAATCCATAAACGGTGCCCACGGCCACCAAGCCGGACATCGTACCGGGCAACCCGTACAATTCCGTCGCCTTTATGATAGGCGCCACAAAAGCAAAACTGCTTCCCAGAAAAATAGGGACTTTCCCTCTCGTTACCAGATGAAAGATCAACGTGCCGATACCCGCCGTAAAAAGAGCGGTAGAAGGATCAAGGCCAACCAGCAGAGGAACGAGAACAGTCGCACCAAACGCTACAAACAGGAACTGAACGCCTACTACCGTTTTCTGGATAGGATTCAAGGGTTTCATATTATCCATTCGTTTCTTAATTTACTTTTTGCAAATATAGCACAATCTACACATCTGGCAATTCAATTGTAGAGCAACCATACCAAATTCATTTTTTAGTAATACGATCTTATGAGCTACATAATATAAGGAATAATATTTCCCCGCTATAAGAAAATTTATATACATAGGCATAAAAACATCGGAGTGCCTATTAATTCTATAATCAGTGCCAGTGATTATAAAATCAGTGCCAGCAATTATATAATCACAACCACTGATTATAAAATTACTGACACCGATTACAGAATCGGTAGGCACTTAAGAAAGATTATTCGGAACGGAAAAGTTTTTTTCTCTCCATAGAAATAAGGAATTGCTGCTGCTGGATTTGGTGTGGTTGTCCTAATTCAATTATAGAGAAGCACGATAAAAAAATGTCACTACCTACCTGTGAAAACAAAAAATGATAAATTTACTTTCATTAAAAATTAGTCGTCAAAAATCTTCTCAAGAAGGATGGATATAAACTTGCCGAAGGGAAGGCCAAGAAGTCGATAAAACGAATTCAGGATTAAATGCCCAGTCCTATTGCAAACAGAAAACGCGCGCCGTCCTCGGAACCGAAACAGGAATATTGTGTCGACACCTTATTGATGATCGTCAGCCAGAAGCCTCCGCCGTAAGAGGTATGCCACTTATGGGAATGTTCGCCGGGGAACCAGACACGTCCGTAGTCGAAACCGGTAAACAGCCCATATTTGAGTGGCGTGAACGGATTCTTGATTTTTCCCATGTCCAGACGAAAGTCGGTATGCTGATAAAAAGACTGTTTCCCGATAAAGCGGTTATCCCTGAATCCCCGCAACGTGATGCCAGCTGCCTGGTAAAAGTCGTATTCATTGCTATACAACAGCTTCGCTTCCGCCCCTGTTTCGATTGAAAAGCGGTCCGAACAGCGGAATGTAGCGGAAATATCCAGCTTCGAGTACGGGAAATTGCGTTCCACCTCCTTCAGGTTCATTTTCCAACCGGATGAAGCCTCGATTTCCAGTTCCGGGATAAAGGCGGACGGGGTCATCTTGACCTGCCAGTTAGCCTCTACCCCGGCGAACAGGTTCATCCCGAACACAGGGTGATTGCCCGGAAGTACCTGATTGATATATCGGCCTTCGGTATGTTTTGCCTTATACATTTCGAACGAAGCAGATAATGTCAATTGCTGGTTCTTTTTCATTTCCATGCGGAAAGACGGAATCACCGAATACTGTCGAAGAGTGACACGATTATATGCTTTATCTTCGTCTTTAAAACCTTCCGAATTATTTCCATAGCCGAAGAAGTTGAAGAAATTACGGGGTGAAGCGATAAAGGCGTCCAAATTGAAACTTTTTCGTTCATCATAAAAAGGGAATGTTCCCTGATACATAAACCCGCGCAGATAGTTATATCCGATACGATGCCGAAATGTAAAAGGGGATTGTTTGAAGCCGTACATCGTATAGGTAAAGAAAGCACCCAAACTAAAGCCGACATCCGAATCATAGAAACCCCATGGGGTGAAATCCGACTCCTTATACTTTACTTTTTCGTAGTCATAATTATGAATGGCCGGATTATCTGAAATGATTTTGCGGACACCGGCAATGTCTTTCAGCCGCTTCCGGTCGGACTCGTATGCGTAAATACGAACCTTACGGGTCTTATCCACTTTGTAGGTGTTATTTCCCAGACCGGAAATCAGGTAGACGGGCAATTCTCGATGCGCCTTTCCTATGACTTCATATTCATCGTCCCCGCCCAGGCCATACAGCCAAATCTCCTCCGTGCTGTCGGCAGAATATTTCTTTTGGAAGGAAGGAACGGGACTTCCTTTCGGGTAGACACGAACCAGCAGACTGTCGTGCCCGGAACGTTCAAGTATGATTCGGTCGTCTCCTTCCGTTCCGGTCAGGACAGGTGTACGCTGCAATTTTTTATAATAACGGCGTGCCATATACGGGAGACTGTCTCGACGGATGAGCAGTTTCTTTTTTATGGCCTCCGTCTCGGCTCCCTGTATCTCCGGAGGAAGAGCCCCAAATGCCTCATTGATGACCGAATCGGACAGATTCTTTTGGAGAGCGAGGGCCTGTGTCCTCCATACCGACTCGTCCACGCCACTTACCAACGCCATATCGAGCGTATAGCCAAGCGTGTTTATCTCACCGATATCCTTCGGATGGTTGCTGTAGTTCGTAATAAAACCGAGTCCTAATACTTTCAGCATACGCTTGAAAAGAAAACCGTCGACTTTGGTAAAAGCATGGCTGCGATCGATAACGATCGGATTGAACAGAATGCTGTCGGCAGTATGGATCGCCTGCCAGTTCCAGTTTTCGGGGATTTTGTTCCAATCTCCGATCAACATATCATAGAGACGCTCGGCGATATACCCTTCCGAATTCACTTGATGGGATTTGTCCTGCCGGATCTGGTCGAGTAAAGCACCGGTAGAAAGTATATTTTTCCAAGTGGCGGTATCAGGTACATCCCGGAGGCTGACCAATCTATTGCGAATGCCGGTTCCGTCGGCAATCGTGTCTCCCTCCTCCCCACCTTGCATGAAATAGATACGAGAATTATTGAAGTTCAAGCCTGCCGATTTTGCCATCCGGTCGACCGCAAGAAAGGTATAAGGATTGATAATGGTATAAGCATCCCCGATAAATTCATCAAGATAGGTTCCTTTAAAATCATTTTTATTATACATCTCACGGAAGAACTTGGATTCGAGAAAACTGGTCGAACCTCCCAGCGGTTTGAGCATATACAAGCGATTCCGCCGGTTAGAGAGAACCAAAGCGTGAAAGTCCGCCGCCTGCTCCATGATCTCCATACCACCCTGGAGCGCTTGTAACGTAACAGCATCGGCTGTGACCGGAGTCGAATAGAGTTCCCGGTAATGCACGCCCCACAGTTTATTATACAGACTACTTTTATTCTTCATATCCTGGGGATAGATCGAATGTCTCACAGTGTCCTGCCCCATCGCGTCCGCACCTGTACAGAAAAGGAATGGCAGGACAAACAGCAGACAAGCAAGCATATTCCTGTAATACCGACGTATTTGCTCGAATTTTCTCATTATGAAAATAACATTTAAGCAGAATCAGTTGTTTACTTTATAAAAACGAATAGAAATGGATTTATTAAAAGCTCTTCAATGGCGGTACGCCGTCAAAAAATTCGACCCGTCGAAAGAGGTGGATCAGCAATTAGTGGATAAAATCATAGAGGCCGCCTGGCTGGCCCCCACATCATCGGGTTTACAACCGTTCCAGATCATCGACATTACCAATCATGATTTAAAGAATAAAATCGTCCCTATCGCATTCGACCAACTTCAGGTGGCGGAATGTTCGCACTTGTTAGTATTTGCCGCATGGGATAATTACACAGCCAAACGAATCGATCATATCTATCATTACATCTCGTCCGAGAGGGGACAGAAACCGGATCGCTACAAACCCTACACCGACCGGCTGAAAGATGCTTATCTGAACCGTCCGGCAGAAGAAAATTTCGAACACGCGGCACGGCAGTCTTACATCGCCTTTTCTTTCGCCATGATGATGGCAGCCGAACTGGGAGTAGACAGCACTCCGATGGAAGGATTCGACAATGAAGCTCTGGATGACCTGTTGAACCTACGTGAATTGAAATTGCGTAGCGTTACGATGTTGCCTCTCGGTTATCGGGATGCCGAAAACGATTGGCTGGTAGACTTAAAGAAGGTTCGCCATCCGAAGAAGGAATTCCTGATCGAAATAAAATAATCGAAAAAGATAAACCGCCTGCAACAGCAGTGACAGAGGTAATGATCTGAAAAACAAAAAGGCGGTGTGCAAAACAGCCTTGTTCCTTCACTGGACACGGGAACAAGTACATTTCGACACACTGCCTTTTTGATTCGGTTCAAGAGAAAACGTCGACTTACCCTGGGACTTTTCACCTGTCTAATAGTACATTTCAGGAATCGAAATATTCAACTCTGCATGTAGCACGCCGCTTTTTTCAAACAGGCGAACTTTATTTTCCTTTACTAACCATCCTAAAGCCAAACAAACCAAAGACTCATGATAGTGAGTCATTTCCCCAATCCTCTTCACTGACAAAATTTTTCTTTCTGATAACAAAGACCAGATCTGACCAGCCTCTGAAACAACATCATTCTTAGTCATAGCATCTCACTTATTTGTTATAATATTATTCCTCACCACTTTTCCAGAAAGCCAAATTATTCTTTCGCTTTGAATTGTGAACACTTCCACCCTCCGAATAGTTTAGCAAAACAGCGTCAATCAACATTAAAATGAAAGAAAAAGGATTAACACCTCACAATCGGTCAACTTCTTTAAAACAAAGCCCTCATTAAATATGTTTTTAATCAAGCAGAGCATCAACAAAATAAATACACGACGATATAATATATGCAAAAGCACCCTGAATGGAAACGACTTGTAATGAAAAAAATTAATATTGGATAAAAAGCTAAGGATATGGACAAAATTCATGAATATTCAAATGGTGAACTCACCATTATCTGGCAACCAAATATCTGCCAACATGCAGGAATCTGCGTCAAGATGTTGCCGAAGGTATACAACCCCAAAGAACGTCCCTGGATCAAAATAGAAAATGCGACCACTGCGGAATTGATCGACCAGATCGGTAAATGTCCTTCAGGGGCACTGACTTACAGGATGGAGAAAAAGAAAGAGGAGTAAAATTACTCCTCCAACATTCCTTCCAAATAACGGTCGGGAGCCAACCCTATACTCTGGAGAAAGCCCGCCAGAGCACTATATGTCAAACTGTTCTCCGCCAAGTCTGTCAAGGCAATCCGACGAAGACATTCGAACGGGATCACATAATCCACGTAGGGAACCAGATTCCTCCCCATAAAATCATATCCGGCTTTTATCGGATCACAAAATTGTACAAGCTGCCATTCCTGTTCGGAAGCCCAACGAGGTTCCCGCACTTCCAGACAGGCATTACAAAGCATCGAAAAAAAACGTGAATCCCGCTTGAATCCGGTATGCTCTTCATCGTAAAAAAATTTGTCATACTCCTGCCTCATCTGCGAAACAAACACGCTCAAATTCTCATCCTCATCGTATTTGCAACGAAGCAAATATTTTTCCTCCGACAAACTATACTCACCCAGCGCCCCGTAATCGAAAGTCAACCGCAAGCAGGAAGCCTTCTTTTCCTTCACCCCGGAAGGGATTTCCGGGTTCTGGTAAAAGGAAAGAGCGTACATTTCCATTTCCGGCCCGATAAGCATCCGCCGGTTCTCCCGGAAAAAAGGAATCTGCTGTTTACTAAACTCTTGTTTGATTCCATTTTGCTCTTCATGCAACACAATCGAACGGCGAAGTAGGGATAAACCGTATCCGATTACTTCGTCCGACTTGGCATACAGCAAATTAGGGACACGCAAAACAAATGTTCCCGACGTCTTCGACTCTTTGCATCCGTGAACAAAGGATTCTATTGAAACATAGGAATATAAATCCATCTTTTATGATTTTTTTGGACGCCAAATATACAATTTATATTAGAGATTATCTACCTTTGTTAAAACTTTTATAAACTACATAAAACCAATAGAACAAAATGAAACGTCGTGATTTCCTTAAGACCAGTGTTGTAGCAGGTGCAGCCTTATCTCTGAACTTTGAAGGATTACAGGCTGCTCTCTCTTCGAATACAGTAGCAGTAGAGCAGGCCCCCGATCTGGTAGCAGTAATGGGTGGTGAACCGGAAGTCATGCTCGACAAGGCGTTAGAAGCACTTGGCGGCATCGGCAAATATATCAAGAAAGGACAAAAAGTCGTTATCAAACCCAATATCGGATGGGATCGTACGCCGGAACTGGCCGGTAACACGAATCCGAAATTGGTAAAAGCCCTCGTAAAGAAATGTTTCGAAGCAGGGGCCGAAAAAGTGACAGTATTCGACCATACGTGCGACAACTGGCAGAAATGCTATGAGACAAGCGGTATAGCTGCCGCCGTAAAGGAAGCGGGCGGTATCATCATGCCGGGTAACGACGAGAAATATTTTAAAGAAGTAGCCATTCCCGGCGGTGTAACGCTGAAAAAGACCAAGATACACGAGTCGCTGATCGAAGCAGATGCCTGGATCAATGTTCCCATCCTGAAAAACCACGGGGGAGCCAAATTGTCATGTGCAATGAAAAATATGATGGGGATCGTTTGGGATCGTCGCTTCTTCCACCAGAACGACCTGCAACAATGCATTGCCGATATCTGTACCTGGCAGAAGAAACCGGTACTGAACATCGTAGACGCCTACCGTATGATGCATCAGAACGGTCCGCAGGGAAAAAGTGCAGCCGATGTGGCTACGTTGAAATCGATGATCGTTTCTCCTAATATCGTCGCCGTCGATACGGCCGCCCTCGCTTTGTTCAACCAGGTAAAGAAGCTGGACATGGCTGCCGTCGGACATCTGAGCAAAGGTGAAGCACTCAAATTAGGCTCTACCGATCTGAAAAAAATAAACATCAAACGTATTAAGATCTGATGAAGAAACGGAATTACCTAAAAGGATTGAGAGTTTTCCTCGCAATCCTCTTTTTTGTACCCATACTTTTGTTCTTCGTAGACTTTTCGGGAGTTTTACCGGATAGTGTACACCGCTTGTTGCATCTGCAACTGATGCCGGCCTTGTTAGGCGGAATGATCGGCCTGATCGTGTTCCAGTTCCTGCTGGCACTGGTATGCGGACGTATTTATTGTTCCACGATATGTCCGGCAGGCGTATTCCAGGATATCATCAACCGCCTGTTTTGCATCGGCAAGAAAAAAAAGAAAGGAAGCCGCCGTTTTACGTATCACAAACCGATGAACTGGTTTCGCTACGTGCTGTTGGCAATTACGATGCTCATGGCTGTTTTCGGTTTTAGCGGGTTGTGCTTGCTTCTGGACCCATACAGCAATTTCGGACGCATTGCTGCAAGCCTGTTTCGTCCGGTCGTGATGTGGGGGAACAACCTACTCGCCGATCTATTGATGAAAGTAGACAACTACTCGTTGTTCCATGTGACAATCAGCACTGTGACAGTTTCCGGTCTGATCGCGGCAACCATTGCATTGCTTGTTTTCATTGTCATGACTATTTTCCGCGGACGACTGTTCTGTAATACGATCTGCCCTGTCGGAGCTTTACTGAGCCTTTTCTCACGCTACTCGTTTTTCCGCATAACCTTCGATAAGGAAGCCTGTACACATTGCGGGAATTGCGAACATACTTGTAAGGCGGAAGCGATTGACAGCAAAAATCTGACAGTCGATACATCTCGTTGCGTAGATTGTTTCAATTGTGTCTCTTCCTGTTCCAAAGACGGCTTGCAGTATCGCTTGCAATTGCCGACCGCATCGCATTCCGACCAATCGAAAGCTACGAACAGCCGCCGTACATTCCTGGCCACAAGCGCAACCGTTGCCGCCTCTCTGCCGATCGCCTCAGCGATAGCCGGAGGAGGAAAAGGGAAAATGAACAGAAAAGGCAGAAAAAAATGGCCTCCCCTCACGCCTCCGGGTTCTATCAGCCTGGAACGTTTCAAAGATAAATGTACGGGATGCCAGATATGTGTCGTCCGCTGTCCGAGTCAGGTTTTGCGCCCGACAGGATTGGAATATGGTTTGGATTATATGTTAAAGCCGCGTTTGGCCTATATCAGCAGTTATTGCAATTACGAATGTACGGTCTGCTCCGACGTATGTCCCACCGGCGCGATCAAACCTCTGACTGTCGAAGAGAAGACGACGACACAGGTCGGTATTGCCACTTTCTTCAAAGGCCGTTGTGTTGTTAATACAGAAGAGAAAGACTGTGGTGCCTGTGCAGAGCACTGCCCGACCCAGGCCGTACACATGGTTCCCTACAAAGGGACACTTACGATCCCGCAGATCAACCCCGACCTCTGTATCGGATGCGGCGGATGCGAATCGATCTGCCCGGTACGTCCGATGCGTGCCATCATCGTCAAATCGAACGTTGAACACAAATTCGTCGAGAAGCCAAAAGAAGAGGAAGTCAAAGAAGTCGAGGTAGACGATTTCGGTTTTTGATTAACGATATATAACCGACTATATTATGAGGCCTTATTTGTGAAAGTAAGGCCTTTTCTTTATCTTTGCAGCCATGAAATTCGAATTACAACATAACGATACAAAATCAAATGCAAGGGCGGGTCTGATTACCACTGATCATGGAGTAATTGAAACGCCTATTTTTATGCCCGTCGGCACGCAGGGTACGGTTAAAGGTGTCCACATGACCGAGTTGGAGGAAGATATCAACGCACAAATCATTTTAGGAAACACCTACCATTTGTATCTCCGTCCCGGACTGGAAATATTGGAACAGGCAGGCGGCTTGCACAAATTCAATACATGGAACCGGCCGATCCTGACAGATAGCGGTGGTTTCCAAGTTTTTTCCCTTTCCGAAAACCGCAAGTTGCATGAAGAAGGTGCCATGTTCCGTTCACATATCGACGGCTCCAAACATCTGTTTACCCCGGAAAAGGTCATGGATATCCAGCGGATCATCGGAGCAGATATCATTATGGCCTTCGATGAATGTTGTCCGGGCGATGCCGATTACGAATACGCGAAAAAATCCCTCGGTCTGACGGAACGTTGGCTGGACCGTTGTTTTGAACGTTTCAATTCTACAGAGCCGAAATACGGTTATCAGCAAAGCCTTTTCCCGATTGTACAAGGTTGTGTTTATCCGGAACTGCGCCGAAAGGCTGCCGAGAATGTAGCGAAAAAAGGTGCTGACGGCAATGCGATCGGTGGCCTGGCTGTTGGTGAACCGACCGAAAAAATGTATGAGATGATCGAAGTAGTCAACGAAATCCTGCCGAAACACAAGCCTCGCTACCTGATGGGAGTCGGTACACCGATCAACATTTTAGAGGGAATCGAACGAGGGATCGATATGTTCGACTGCATTATGCCAACACGTAACGGGCGCAACGGACAAATATTTACCCGTTTCGGCACGATCAATATGCGCAATAAGAAATGGGAGAACGACTTCTCTCCTATTGATCCGGACGCTCATTCGGCTATCGATACGCGCTACAGCAAGGCGTATTTGCACCATCTGATCAAAGTGAACGAGATGTTAGGACTTCAACTGGCATCAATCCATAACCTTGCGTTCTACCTGTGGCTCGTAAAAGAGGCACGCAAACATATTATTGCCGGCGATTTCACGACCTGGAAAAGTGAAATGGTCCGTCAGTTATCAAACCGGTTATAAGCAAACTGTCACATGAAATTCAAACTGAAACGGATAGACTGGTATATCATCAAGCAATTCTTAGGTACTTATATCTTTGCGATTGCCCTGATTATCGCTATCTCGGTCGTCTTCGATATAAATGAGAAGATCGACAAGTTCCTGAGTCCGGACGTGCCGTTGAAAGCGATCGTCTTTGACTACTACATGAACTTCATCCCGTATTTCGCGAATCTGTTCAGTCCGTTGTTTACTTTCATTGCTGTTATCTTCTTTACCTCGAAGTTAGCAGACAACTCGGAAGTGATCGCAATGCTGGCAAGCGGGATGAGTTTCCGGCGACTGATGTTGCCCTATGCGATTTCGGCAGGGATCATTGCACTCAGTACATTTGCGCTGAACGCTTATATCATTCCGCCTGCCAACGCCACACGTATCGATTTCCAAAACAAATATATCAAGAATAAGAAGGTAGACTATGTCCGTTCCGCCCAATTGGAGATCGAGCCGGGCGTAATTGCCTATTTCGACCGCTACGATGCGCGTTCCGGGATGGGATACCGCTTCTCTTTGGAACACTTCGAGGACAAGAAGATGATTTCACGTCTCACGGCCAACTCCATCAAATATGATTCGCTCTACAACTGGACCCTGATTGACTACATGATCCGCGACTTCGACGGGATGCGCGAGCATATCACTGAAGGGAGCCGCCTGGACACCACATTGACAATCGTCCCTTCGGACTTCCTGATCTCTGTCAACGACTGCGAGACGATGACTTCGCCAGAGTTGTCCACGTATATCGACCGCCAGAAGAAACGAGGGATCGGCAATATCCAAACGTTCCAGATCGAATATCACAAACGTTTTGCCGCCATCATGGCCGCTTTCATCCTGACCTCCATCGGAGCCTCGCTCTCTTCCCGCAAAATCAAAGGCGGTATGGGATTAAACATCGGTATCGGACTGGCCCTAAGTTTCTCCTACATCCTCTTCACCACCGTCACATCGACCTTCGCCATCAACGGCAACCTCAGCCCTGCTATGGCCGCCTGGATCCCTAATATTTTATATACGTTTATCGCGATTTACTTATACCGAAAGGCTCCGAGGTAAATAGACTCTCATAAAAAAAGCGCCCAGTTTATTTTGGACGCTTTTTCTTTTTTAACTTTTCAATTTTTATTTCTCAAAATTAAGCCCTATTTCAATTTTTGTTGTCGATTCAACTACTGCAGGCAGCGATTTAAATACTCCTTCGATCATTGGTAAGAAGTCTGCCATTTCAGGATTCTGGGCAATACTTTGCATAAGTGAAGCCATAATTTTCTCGTCTTGCAGAATCGGCATAAGCACACTGAATAAAGTTTTCATCAATTCTGTATCTGCATACACTTTCATGCCTCCTTCAGTAATCCCGTATTTTAAAGGAATCCCTTGTGAAAGCATCGGAACGATTTTACCAATAATTCCCTCTAATACTCCTTCCGGTAAATCTGCAATACCAGCCTTTGTCTTGATATTTGCCAAAATAATATCCGGATTAAGGAACAGGCGGAGAGAACCATTACCATCCACTACATACTGTGCAATATTCAATGGCGAGGTAATCCATTCAGAAGTCAGATTATCTGCATTCCGATAGTTTGCAACAATGTTACCGTCTTCCTTAAATGTTACATCTTTTAAAATACCACATAACATCTCCTCTGCCGAAACTTTCTGGTCAGCAGCAGCTGGTATCAACGGCATTCGCATACCCATCGATACTAACTGAATAGCAGTCAGTTTGATAGGTAATGGTCCAAACATAATTTCGAACTTTTCATCCGCATCCCAAGCACAATAAATCGGTTCTTTTTCATAATTCGTACCTTCTAATTGCATTAAATTCCAAGTTCCCAATAAGTCATTTGTAGGGAATTTCACTGTCAAATCCAGTTTGAGAGAAGTGGAATCCGCCTTACCCGAATAGGATATCTCACGTGCATCGTTCACATCTGTTCCTTCAAACGTATAAGTATCTCCGTCTTGTGTCAAAATAATATTCTCAATTAGCGTCGAAACTTCACCTGGAATCACACCCGGAGCTAATGATAGAGATTGATCCGCTTTCGAAGGTATCAAAGCAGACAGATCAAGTGTCCCCACCATTTTCAATGATCCAGTCTTACCGTCCTCTGTCGAAAAAGTAACTTCTTTTCCCGGCATAGCTGTACCACTGTAAACTAGATTCAAGCTTTCACCTTTGAAAACAGTTGTTCCTTTTAATAAAACTGGTACTTCCGGTTCGGTCTTATTTTCGTCATCATCACTACAAGCAGTGAAGATACTTAGCCCGCACAACAGCATACATACCAATAATAGATTTTTCTTCATAATCTTCTTTATTTTAATTGTACATAAAAACAGAGCGAAGATAAATAATCCGGACGAGACTAACAACTTAAAAAAGTAAATGCCGATTATTTATAATGGCTGCAAAACTAACTAATAGCCTCGACTTATGCAAGACAAATAAGTTAACACCGGTTATTCAAAATTGGATAACTGGTGTTATCTTAAAAACAGACAACTCTATCTAAAAAAAACAGCTTACTATTCTACTCAATAATGTCAATTAGGGCCATCCTATCTTGATGATCTCTAACCAACTCGTTTTTGATGCCGAGGTTATATGCCACGACGATCGTCTTCGTTGCGATGAAAACGGTCAATTTCTCATTTATTATTTTAGGCCTTAGCAAAAAACAGAAAATATAGAGTGCCTTTTTGCTCCTATCCGTTCCTCCTATTCGCCAAACAAGCCGTCATGGAAATTGTTAAAACCGACAATATCCCCCTAAAAAACAGCTTATTTAAAGAGTACTGACAATCAACATTATAGTATGTATAAGATTATTAAAAAATATTACCCTTGCGGGAAAATTCATTTTCGTGCCTATGAAAACCGATTTTCATGGGTATGTGTTTCGAAATAGACCAATAGGGATTTTAGTCAATTATTACAATAACAATAAAATGCAGGGGCATATGTCGTCATACATTTGAAGAGGGAAAAAGCCTGTTTTCGATATAGTTCTTTTTGTTATCCCATAAACTATAGAAGATTTTATGTACTTTTGCCTCAGAATATAAAAAACTTAAATAATTCAATTAAATCAACATGAAACGCTTAATGGCTAATCGTAAACAGAAAAAAGCGATCCTGATCGC
>OKWR01000924.1_pt1 | contig 23540 bp, 23 predicted proteins | sample 1607101 | NCBI WGS metagenome assembly OKWR01 (sample SAMN04414076, study PRJEB24778) | human gut metagenome | material: faecal | host: Homo sapiens
ACCTTCAAGTATATGTTTATGTCACATTATGCCACGGAAGTTTGCAAGTGTCCCACTACGCTTCTCAGCAGACCCACAATGTTTCAGTGACCGGAGGCAACCAGAAGCTCTCTTATATGGCTTCAGTCGGCTACCTGAAACAGAATTCTCTTTTCAAAGGACCTAATTACGGATATGACAGGTACAATGGACGACTCAATGTCAGCCACAAGGTTCTGGACAATCTCACTGTAGCTCTTACATCCCAGTTTACACGTAACAATATCAAGGATCACGCGTATTGGACAGAGTGGATTATCGAGCAGTGTAACCGTATGCCGTCAATCTACAATATAATGAATGAAGACGGTACATACAATTATCCTTCAGGATCCAACAGTAACTCTCTCGAAAGACTTGAGACTGGCGGATACCGCAGGAGCGTGAACGATGATATGAGCGGAACGCTTTCAGCTGACTGGACTATAGTCAAAGGTCTCAAACTCTCACTTCAGGGTGGTGCAAGGTATTTGAACAACAACACACACGAAAACCGCAAGGCTTCTGACAATCCGCTCTCAGGAGATACCGAGAACCATATCAGCGAGTCATTTAACCGCAGCACCAAATACACTGCGACTGCGATGCTTTCATACAATACCACAATCGCTGAAAAACACAATCTTGGCGCTCTTGTGGGATACGGCTATGAAGGCGAACATACCAACTGGTTCTCTACTCAGCGAGTTACCGACAATCACGACTACGATGTAATGGTAGGCGAGGTTACCGGTTCTGAGAAAACCCCGATAAAGAATGCCAGCGGCGCATCTGACTGGTCCCTTTATTCTGTATTCGCAAGACTCAACTACAATTATGATGAAAAATATCTTCTTGAGGTCAATCTCAGAAACGACTATTCATCATATTTTGCAAAAGGTAACCGTTCAGGTCTTTTTCCTTCATTCTCAGCAGGTTGGAGACTTTCTCAGGAAGATTTCTGGGAGGATGTCCGTCCATATGTTTCCACAATGAAACTCAGAGGCTCCTGGGGTCTGGTAGGTAACAACCGAATCGGCGCTTACCAGTACCAACAGTCAGTTACAGTGAACCCGAGCGGTATGGTATTCGACAATACATCTGTTCCTACAGCCGGTTTCGCATCTGCGAATCCTGGAATAAAATGGGAAACTACACGTATGACCGATATCGGCCTCGACCTCGGTTTCCTCAAGGACAATCTTACCCTCTCATTCGACTATTTCAACAATACCACACGTGATATCCTCGTAAATCTTTCTGTTCCAGGTATATTTGGAAATGGCGCACCTATTTCCAATGCTGCGGAAGTGAGGACTCAGGGTTGGGAGTTGGCGCTCAACTACCACTTCAAGACCGGTATCGTGAACCATAGTGTAAGCGGCAATGTATCTGACAGCTGGAACAAGGTTCTCAGTACCAAAGGCAACGAACTTCACTATGGCTCTGATGTGACTACCATAATCAAGGAAGGTTATCCTCTCTGGTCTTACTATACGCTCAGAAGCAACGGATTCTTCCAGAGCGATGAAGAGGCTGCTTCAAGCCCTCATCCTGTAGAATGCGAGCCGAAAGCTGGCGATATCAAGTACATTGACAAAAACAACGATGGAGTTATCGATGACAATGACCGTTTCATTGTAGGTAATGACTTCCCGAGATATACCTTCGGTTTCAACTACAACCTTGAAGTCAAGGGATTCTGGTTCTCAATGTTCCTCCAGGGTGTTGGCAAGAGAAGCAGATGGATGAGAGGCGAGTCTGTAGAGGCATTCCACAATAACAATGAAGGACCTGTTCTCGACTTCCATGTTGATCGCTGGACTCCGTCGAACCGCAATGCTTCTTATCCGAGACTCACTATGGGCAGCGAATCCAAGAACAATGCTATGAAGTCAGACTTCTGGATTCAGAATGCAGCATACCTCAGAGTCAAGAACTTGCAGGTGGGCTATTCATTCCCGGAGCCGCTCTTGAAGAAAATCCATTTCAAGGGACTTCAGGTCTATCTGACTTGTGAGAATCCTTTCGTGTTCACCAAGATGAAGGGCGGATGGGATCCGGAATACAATGCAGACGGCTCAGGTCGCGCTTATCCGGTAGCAAGAGTCTATTCTGTCGGCCTCAATGTTAAATTTTAATCGAAGTCACGAGATATGAAGAATATATTTTATAAACTTGCAGTAATTGCCGGCTCGGCCATTACATTGTCCTCCTGCGTCGGTCTTGACACAGAACCGTACGACAGAACTACTGACCTGACGTATTGGAGCAAGGACGGAAGTGCAGCAATCGCTGTCTTGAACAGTTGCTATGCTTCGATGTACAGCTTGTTTGAAATAGTAGAATCAGAAGGCGCTACTGACAATGCTTATGTGAAGTCGCTCACTACGACACAAGCACTCGGAAACGGTTCTCTCAGCACTGACGACGGTTACGTCAAGGGCATTTGGGACCACTACTATGCAAGCATCAGACTGTGCAATGAACTTCTCAACAATATTGACAAAGTTCCCGGTTTGAGTCCGGAGACCAAATCCAGCTATATCGCACAGTGCAAGACTCTCAAGGCGCTGTTCTACTATGAACTCTATACTAAGTTCGGTAATGTTCCATATACAGATAAAGTGTTGACTGTCAATGAAAGTACGACTATCGGCCGTACCGACAGAGCTGTCGTGAAGCAGAAAGTCATCGACCATCTCAAAGCGGCTATTCCTGACCTTCCTGAGTCTTATGGCACCGGTGACAAAGGCAGAATCACTGCGGGAGCAGCCAGGGCGATATTGGCAAAGGTTTATCTTTTCGACGGCGAATATGAAGAAGTAAAAGACCTTACCGAAGAAATAATGAAATCCGGCAAGTACAGCCTTTTTTCAAGTTATTCAGGGCTTTTCGATATTGCCAATGAAGGCAATTCCGAGGTAATCTTAGATGTTCAATACACTCCGGTTCTCCGTGAATGGAGTATGAGGGAAGCTGGTTTTGTGCCACCTTCACTTGGAGGTTATTGTAGCATTGCCCCGACTCAGGAGCTTGTGGACAGTTATATTATGCTCAACGGAAAAGGTATCAAGGAGTCAGGCTCCGGCTACGACACCTCAAATCCTTATTCTGACCGAGACCCTCGTCTTGCCGCTACAATTATATATACTGGAAATTCTTACAGACTTCCGGATGGCTCTGACGCAGTAATTGACTGCAATACAGGAAATGATGCTTATGGTACCACATCTGATGTGACACCTACCGGATATTATCTGAAGAAATGGTGGGATCCTACATATCGTCTGACATTGCTTTCAGGTCTGAATACCATCGTTATCCGTTATGCGGACGTGCTTCTGATGAATGCAGAGGCTCATGCAGAACTCGGTACTCTCGATGCTGATGTCTGGAACAGTACCATAAAGAAAATCCGCGAAAGAGCGGGATTTACAGATGCCGGTGCTCTGGATTTCAATGCTTCGGCTGACAACAAGGCCATTATTCGCAATGAACGTCGCTGCGAGTTGGCATTTGAAGGTGCGCGACTTAAAGACATCATCAGATGGAGAATCGCCGAGAAAGTGCTGAATGGCAATGTGCACGGATTCTATACCGGTGCGGCAGTCGGAACTGACGACGGATATGTAATTCTCGAAAAGAGAACATTCAATCCGGACAAGAACTACTATTGGCCAATCCCTCAGAAAGACATTGACCTGAACAAGAATCTCGACCAAAACCCTAATTGGAGCAGAAAATGAAAAAGATTTTGATAACATTGTCAGCACTGGCATTCGCTGTTCTGCCTGGCTGTCAGAAATATGAGTACAACACGGACTTCACTATGCCGACTGAACTTGTCAGCCCTGCTACTGTAAGTCTTGATGTAACATCTTCTAATAAAGTGGAACTCAGCTGGAACGGCGGCGGTGCGGCTGATGGAGGTGCGCTTCTGTACAATGTCCTCTTCGATAAGGAAGGAGGAGATTTCTCGGAGCCGATTGCTATTATGCCGAGTGACCTCGGTGCAAGGAGTACTCTTACAATGACTCATGCTCAGCTGAACACGCTTGCTCGTAAGGCTGGTGTAAAGCCTGAACAGCAGGGTAGTTTTATCTGGACAGTGACCGCTTCCAAAGGCGGTGTGACCAAAATGTTCGACGGCCATGCTGACCTGAAAGTCATAAGAGGCGAGGGTATAGACAATATTCCTGAACACCTGTATGTAAGTGGTTCTGCTGCCCTCGAAGCTGGACAGGAATTCAGAAATGAAGAAGAAGGTCTGTATATCATTTACACGGAACTTGGTGCAGGCTCACTCTGCTTTACTTCTGAAAAAGATGGTGGATTCAAGTTCTTCGCTGAAAAAAGCGGAAAACTTAAAGAAGGTGAAGGTACATATGATGTGGCTGCTGCTCCATCTACCTCTCTTGCACGAATTACTGTCAATTTCAATACTCTCGGTATGACAATCGAGACTGTCGATAAGAATGTAAGAGCAATCTGGGGTGCCAACTACGCCGATATCGCTGTGCTCGAATATGCTGGCAACGGTAAATTCATCGGTGACGGCGATGCGATTTTCCTCGGACCTGGTAGAGACGGCACACCTGACTGGTGCTCTTGGGTAGAGGAACGTTATTACTTCATCGCCAAGGTCAATGATGAAGAAGTTTGCTGGGGTTCAACATTCGGTGGCGGAGCCTGGACTCCTGATGGAACTGACGCATACTGGTATGTGGTGGAGAATCCGTGGGAACAGTGGAGTAATCTCTGGAAGATGGATCATGCCTTCGATATGAGTCACGTGACATTCACAATCGACACCAACAAGGACAATCACATGACCCACTCATACACGGGTGGAGCCATCTCTTACGAACAGCCGACTGCTGCACCGGAAACGCTTTTCCTCAATGGAACTGCTGCTGAGGCACAGAATCAGGCTATGACCAAAGACGGTGACAAGTTCGTAATCTACAATAAACTCGGTGACGGTAATATCAGTTTTGTCGATGGCAACGGAACGAAGTATTTCGCAAAGGACGAGAATGACCTCTTCATTGGCTCTCCTAAGACTACTGTCAATGCGTCTGAGGACGGCTGTATCACGAGAATCACTGTGGACTTCTCTACGAAGAAAGTGAAGTATGAGAGCATAAGTTCTGATATCAAGCTTGTATGGGCGGCAGTTGCTCCTTCAGAAATGTTCAAACTCTCTTATCAGGGACTTGGCAAATATGCAGGAGAAGGTGAAATCGTATTCTTGGGCCCTGGTAGGGATGGTACTCCTTCTTGGTGCACATGGGCAGAGGAAAGATATTACTTCCTTCTTACCATTGACGGAGCCGACAAATGCTGGGGAAGACTCGACAGTGTAAGCGGCGAAAACCGTCCTGACGATGCATCATCTATAGAGCCTGACTACTACAATCTCGGCGAGTTTGGCTGGACATTTGCGTCTGACCAGTGGAATCATTGCTGGAAAATGGCGAGTGCTCTGGATGAGAGCTATGTGACGGCAACCATAAACACTGCAGATATGTCTCATTCTTTCATCAAGGCTTCAGTGGACCCTGTTCCTCCTACAATGGCTCCTGCGGACTTGACTCTCAAGGGAAGCGGTGCAGAGAAAGAGGCTGCGTTCAGAAAAGTCAGTGACGGCGTGTTCGAGGTTTTCACCAAACTCTCTGATGGCGAGATACATTTCACTTCCGGCAACAAGAATTACTTTGCCGGTGAAGGAAGCGGTCTTCTTCAGGGTGATGGCAATACTTCAGTAACTGCTGACGGAACAGCTATGGCTGAGAAGATTACGGTCGATTTCCAAAACTGCACGGTGAAGATTGAGCCTGTAACCAAGCTGGTGGCTATCTTCGGCTGCAACAATGTGGAGTTCCTTACTTTCGGTTACGAAGGCAGTGGAATGTTCAAGGCGCAGGGCCATGTGGAGTTCATTGCTCCCGGAGACCCTAAATACGGCCTTGCTACCTGGCTCGCTTGGACAGAGGAACGTTATCGTTTCATTGTCACCATCGGTGGTGTTGACAAGTGCTGGGGAAGACTCGCTGATGTGGACGAGAACATAATTCCTGATGATCCGACATCTGTGGATGCGAAGTTCTGGCAGATAGGAGAGTTTGAAGTGGGAGGCCAGTGGGGCAATCTCTGGAAATTCGCAGCCAACATTGACAACAGCGATGTGGAAATTGTTATCAATACTGATGACAATGGAGTTATGACTCAGACTGTTACCAAGAAATAATATTAACTTTACACTCCGCCCAGTATCTATGAAAATCTACTGGGCGGAGTTGTGTTATTACAGAATATGGCAAAGCAAAGATTATTGACAATGATTTCCGCAGCTGCGGTATGCCTTTCAATTTTTTCCTGTAGTAAAGACGTGGAAGATTGGAACGGAAATGACAATGGAGGTACCAAACCTAAGCCGGAAACAGTAATTGATTGGAAATCAAGAGCGAAGGAAACTTATCTCAGCATTGTTCGTAACTATAGAATCGGTACTGGCAACGCTGCCGGGCTGTTTAAGGAGAATTATCCTGTCAGTTCTGGAGACGGTCTTGCATCTTTTCTTTGGCCGTACGATGGGATGGTGTCAGGCCTTGCTGCTCTCAACAGGCTCGGCGAAGATGTCGGGTATGTCGATGCAGTGGAAAATTTCCAGAAATATTATCGTACGTATGGTACTGTGGCAGTAGGTGGCTACGGATCTTCTACGGATGGGACCAATGGCGGTGGAGACCGCTTCTACGATGATAATTCTATTGTCGGAATAGAACTCGTGGAGGCCTACAGACAGACAAAGGACAGCAAATATCTTGACAGGTGCTCGCAAATCGTGAAGTTCCTCTATTCGGGCCGCGACGATACTTTCGGTGGTGCTCTATGGTGGAATGAGAGTTACAAGAATGTGCCCGGAAATGACAATTCCAACAAGCCGGCCTGTGCAAACGGATTTGCAACCTGGTTCCTCTTGAGTTATTATGAATTCTGTCCTCAGTCAGAGAAAAAACAGGTCTTGGATATGGCTAAGGAATTCTATGGATGGCTCTATGAGAATCTTCGTGACCCTATGGATAATGTTTATTGGAACAGCAAGGGCGCGGACGGTGTCATCAACAAGACCAAGTGGACATACAACAGTGGTGCTATGATTGCTTCCGGCTTGAGGCTTTATAAGATTACAGGAGAAGCGAAATATCTTCAGCAGGCTAAAGATACTGCGGATGGGGCCTATAAGAACTTTGTGCGGAATAACAACGACTTGTTCAGTTATCCCCCTCATGACCCGTGGTTTACTGTTCAGTTGGTAAAGAGCTACATTGAACTTGAACCTGAGCATGCTCCTTGTAAATCCTATATAAAGACATTTATCTCTTATGCGGATTATGCCTGGAAGCACGCGAGAGGTCAGAATGGGCTTTTCTATGAGGACTGGAGCGGAAATAAACCGAATCCTGACAGGGACAAGTCTCTGCTGATGCAGGCTGCCGCACTCGAATCTTTTGCTGTAATAGCTTTATATACAGGTAAATAATGAAAAAAACAATAATAATACTATCAGCCTTGGCATTGGTCTCTTGTGGACATAAAGATGTTAGAGACGGTTATATGTCCAGGGCGCGGGAATCATTCCAGAATGTCTGGGAGCATTATCGTGTGCCGGAATATGGACTGTTCTCTGAATATTATCCGAATACATTCAAACCGGATTTGAACTACTTTGACGATGGCACCCACCAGGCGCAGGAATCAAGCTTTCTCTGGCCGATGAGCGGTGTGTTTTCATCTGCCGTGCTGATGGCCAAGGCTGATCCGCAGACATACCGTCCATATCTCGATTCAATGGTCGTGGCAATGGAGGAATATTATGATACTACGCGTATTCCTTTTGCATATCAGGCATATCCTGCGAGGTTTGACAGAGTGGACAGGTATTACGACGATAATGGACTTGTGGGTATAGATTACATTGATACATACGCGGTTACGAGAAATCCGGCTCATTTGGAGAAGGCGAAGCAGATTCTTTCCTTTATCCTGAGCGGGTGGGATGACAGGTTCGGCGGTGGAGTTCCTTGGGTGGAAGGCAAGTCAGACCAGAAACCTGCCTGTTCCAATGGAAAGGCGATGGTTCTTTCTCTCAAGCTGCACGAAGCGACAGGAGATGAGTACTATCTGGAAACAGGAAAGCGCTTCTACAAGTGGATACGCAAGATGCTGCTTGACCCAAATACGGGAATTATTATGAATGCGTGGCTTACTGAAGGAGAAGGTCGTGCTCAGTTTGATCCGTACACTTATAATACCGGTACATCCATTCAGGCAGCCGCTTATCTTTACAGGGTTACAGGTGAGAAGTCTTATCTGGACGAGGCTGTGAAACTTTGTGAGGATTCTTCAAAGTATTTCTTCCATTATACTGACAATGGAATTCCATACACTGACAATATTCCTTGGTTCGATGTGGTGCTTTTCCGTGGATATCAGGATGTGTGGGAAATAACTGGGGATACTAAATATGTGGACATTGTCCTAAAAGCTCTTGATTATGCTTGGGATAATGCCCGTGACGCTGCCGGTCTTGTCTGCAATGACTGGACCGGAAGAAAAGATGAAACGAAAAAGCCTAAATGGCTGTTGGACTCTTCCTGCATTACTGAATTCTTGGTGAGAGCAGCCATCATCAAAGGCGAAATTGACATAAAATAACACGATATGAAAAAGATTTTTACACTGATTCTCGGAGCGGTCGCTCTTGCATCCTGCTCGTCCGGAGTCAATGAAGAGATTCTCGGTTATGTGAATCCGAACATTGGTACAGTCCATAGCCGCTGGTTTGTATATACTCCTGCGTCCGTTCCTTTCGGAATGGCAAAACTCGGCGCTTCTACAAATGGTACTTATGGTAATGTCCAGGGCTGGGAAGCAGTGGGTTACGAAGATAATCACACATCTATCGATGGCTTTCCGTGCTTTCACGAGTTCCAGGTGGGCGGACTGTCTCTGATGCCTGTCAATGGTGAGGTAAAGACTACTCCTGCAAGGTTGGAAAATCCTCAGGACGGATGGCGTTCTACATTTGACAAGGCAGAAGAGGTGGCTGGTCCGGGCTATTATTCGGTTCTGCTGAAAGATTATGGCATTCGCGCAGAACTTACTGCTACCAAGCGTGTCGGCTTCCAGAGATATACTTTCCCTGCTTCTGAAAGTTCTCACATTATTTTCAATGTAGGAAATCGTGAAGGGGAGAGTGGAAATGTGCGGGATTCTTATGCTGTGTGTGAAGGCAATGTCGTTTCTGGCTACATTGTCACTGAACCTGAGTATGTTAAGAAATATCAGGCAGGAGCTACTGTATGTATGTATTTCTATGCAACTCTCAGCAAAGCACCGGAGTCTGTGTCTGGTTTTCAGTATTATGGCTCGGAGTTGAAAGAGGGGAATTCGATACAGGGACCTGGAGCGGTTCTTGTGCTTGATTTTAAAACTGAGGAAAATGAGCAGGTCGATGTGAAACTCGGTCTTTCATATACTTCTGTAGAAAATGCCAAGGCGAACTATATGGCCGAGGCTGCTGGGCTTTCATTTGATAAAGCGAAAAAGGCGGCAGCGGCTGACTGGTCTGAACAATTATCCAGAATCGAGGTGAAGGGAGGAAGCGAGGAAAGCAGAATCAAGTTCTATACAGGATTATATCACTGTCTTCTCGGTCGCGGACTTGCAAGTGACGTGAATGGCGCATATCCGAAAAATGACGGAACTGTAGGTCAGATCGAACTTGGAAAAGACGGCAAACCTGTTCACAACCACTATAATACAGATGCGATATGGGGTGGCTACTGGAATCTTACTCCGCTATGGGCATTGGCCTATCCGGAGTATTACAATGACTGGTGCGCGAGCCAATTGCTTGTTTACAAGGATGCCGGCTGGCTTGGTGACGGTATTGCCTGCAGCAAATATGTATCAGGCGTAGGTACCAATATGGTCAGCATTGCTCTTGCGGGAGCTTATAACAGCGGAATCCGCGATTTCGATGTCGAGACAATGTATGCTGCAGCGAGAAAAGACAATCTCGAATGGCGTGACCGTATCGAGGGCGCAGGCAAGATGGATGTGCGCAGGTTCGTGGAAGAAGGATATGTCCCGTATGTGGATGACCCCGGATTTGTAGCTTACGAAAAAGGCGCGACTTTCTCTGTATCACATACTTTGGAGTATAGTTTCAGTGCTTATGCTACGGCGCAGCTTGCCAAGCAGCTTGGCCATGAAGAGGATTATCGACAGCTGATGGAACTCTCAAATGGCTGGGCAAAGGTTTTCGATGATGATCTCAAACTTGTCAGACCGAGAGTTGTAGGCGGAGAATGGATCGATAATTTCGACCCGTATGAGTCTTGGAGGGGTTTCCAGGAGGGTAATGCTATGCAATATACTTTCTTTGTGCCTCAGAATCCGGATTCTCTCATTGCCCGTATGGGTGCAGAGGAATTCAATGCCAGACTTGACACGATATTCACTCAGGCGCGTAAAACTATCTTTGGCGGCGGCAAAGTGGCCTTTGCATTCTCCGGACTAAACAGCCCGTACAATCACGGAAATCAGCCGAGTCTTCATATACCTTGGCTCTTCAACTTCTCAGGTAAGCCGTACCTGACCCAGAAATGGACAAGACTTATCTGTGATGAGTTCTATGGCACGGACGGAGAACATGGTTATGGCTATGGACAAGATGAAGATCAGGGACAGCTTGGCTCTTGGTATGTTCTTTCGGCAATGGGGCTGTTCGATGTCCAGGGTGGCGCTTGCAGTGAGCCTACCTATCAGCTCGGAAGTCCAGAATTCGATGAGATTACAGTTCGTTTGAGTAAGTTCAATACTAAAGGCGGCACATTCAGAATCCGTACGAAAGGGAATTCTGCTGATGCAATGTATGTGCAGAATGCTACATTCAACGGCAAGCCTCTCGACAGATGCTGGCTCTATCGTAGTGAGGTGTTCAATGGTGGCGAACTTGTGCTCCAGATGGGTACAGAGCCTTCAGATGTATGGAATAATTCAGAACCACCTGTTTCAGAGTAATGTTTATGAAAATGCTTCATTTGACGATTTTGGTTTCATTCCTGTTCCCGCTGATTGCCTGCGGGAATGGGGATTATGAACAGTGGAATGGTTCAGGCGTTCCCGGTAATGGAAATGGCAATAATCAGGAACAGGTTACTCCGTCGGCGAACCGATGGGCCGAGTTTGCCGATTCCTGCACATTTGTCCTTGTGGAGAACTATCTTGACAAGAATACCGGAACGTTCTGGTCTTCGGTTCGTGACATTGACCATGACAGCGACTATATATATTGGCAGCAGGCGCACGCAATGGATGTCCTTTTGTATTCTTGGCGTAGAATCAAGGATGCGAATCCGGAACTTGCCGGAACATACAAGACATATTTCAGAAAGTGGTATGACAATGATGCGAACAACTACAATAACTCACACGACAGTGAAGGGGAGTATGGCGGATTCTACAATGACTGGACAGACGATATGGCTTGGATATGCCTTACGTTGCTGCGGATGAGCGACTTTACCGGCGAGGCTCTCTATGCTTCTACTGCTAAGGAAGTTTATGACCACTATATTAAAACCAGGATGACAACGAGCGCAAAAGGCTCGTGCCTGCCGTGGACAAGCCGCGATGAGGATAAGACCAATTTCAATGCCTGTACCAATGTTCCGTCCTGCCTTGTGGCGGCTCTTCTGTATAACAGATTTAAGAAGCAGGCCTATCTGGATGATGCCAAAGCTCTTTATTCTTTCAATATAAAGAATATGCCCGATGAGGAAAGGGTGGAGGAACCGCCTCTTTCTTATACTCAGGGAACGTTTGCCGAGGCAGCAAGGGTGCTTTTCCATATTACGGGAGAGCAATCCTATATGGACAAGGCTGCTCAGGTGCTTCTGTATGGCTTGGAAAGCAACAGGACCACCAATGGAGGACTTCTCAGAAGCGAGGGTGAAAACATGGACCAGAGTATTTTCAAGGCAGTTTTCATTCCCTATGCTGTGAATTATGTTCTCGACGCGGACGCAGACGTGAACAATGCTCGTCTAATCAAAGAGAAATTGCTGAAAAATGCAGAGGCTCTGTATAAACATATTGACAGAACATACTATCCGTCTATGTTCTGCAATTACTGGTGGGGTGAGGCTGTTCCACAGGGCAGCAGGGTGTCAATGGGGGCACAGGCAAGTGGCGCATCTCTTATAGAAAATGTGGCAAGAATGGTCGAAAAATAGTTATATTTGTATGAACATTAAACAATGCCCAATATGAAACTTGACCATTCGTCAAACATTCCTTTGCACAAACAGGCTGAAGATTTGCTTAGGACAATGATTCAGCAGGATGAATACAAGAGTGGAAAGCTCTTTCCGAACGAAGTGGAACTGTCCAAAAGTCTGAACATTTCTCGAAACACATTGCGTCAGGCTATAAACAAGTTGGTCTTTGAGGGACTGCTTGTGCGTAGGCCTGGTTACGGCACGTGTGTGGCTCCGCAGGATGTGATGAGCAATGCGAGAAACTGGATGAGTTTCTCGCAGGAAATGGCTGCTCAGGGTATGAAAGTTCAGAATTTCGAACTTCATCTGAGCTGGCGTGTGCCGCCGCAGGATGTCCTGGACTTCTTCGGATGTCATGAGAATGAAAGATTGCTCTGCCTGGAGCGTCTCAGGGGTAAACCCGAGTTGCCTTTTGTGTTCTTTGTTTCATATTTCAATCCCTCAATACCGATGACTGTATCGGAGGATATGAGTCAGCCGCTCTACGAAATTCTTGAAAGCAAATACGGCATCAGGGTGAAAACATCCAAGGAACAGATTGCTGCCCGTGGCGCTGTAAAATCGATTGCAGAGAAACTCGATGTCGCGGAAGGCTCTCCGATTCTTGTGAGAAAAAGATATGTTTTGGATGTCAATGATATCCCAGTGGAGTATAATATCGGATATTATAGAGCCGACTCGTTCACTTACTCCATAGAATGTACAAACGATTCGATTACAAATGAAAAATAATATTTCCAAAATACTCCCGGTGTTGTTCGGATTCTTCGTTATGGGATTCTGCGACGTTGTGGGAATAGCCAACAGCTATGCGAAGATAGATTTCGGCTTAAGTGAAACTGTTGCAGGTTTTATCCCGTCAATGGTTTTTATCTGGTTTCTTCTGCTTTCAGTGCCGGCAGCAATGCTGATGAACCGTCTCGGCCGTAAGAAAATGGTGCAGTTGAGCAATTTTATTACTATAATAGGTATGCTGCTGCCATTCATAAGTTATAATCTGACGACGTGTCTTTTAGCATTCGCTTTTCTCGGAATCGGAAATACGATGCTCCAGGTCTCTCTGAATCCGCTTCTTACCAATGTCGTAAAGGGCGATGCGCTTACGAGTTCCCTTACAGCGGGGCAGGTAATGAAGGCAGTGTCATCCATTTGCGGTCCTTTTATAGCTGCTTTTGCAGCCGGAACACTCGGTAACTGGAAATATCTGTTCCCTATTTTCGCTGTTGTTACGCTGATATCCGCTGTTTGGCTGATGACTACACACATTGAGGAACAAAAGTTTGAGCACAATGCCGCTTCTGTAGGTTCGGTATTCGGTCTGCTTCGAGACAAGACTATTCTCTTCCTGTTCCTCGGAATCTTTTTCATTGTAGGAGTGGATGTTGGCGTGAATACGCTGTCGCCGAAACTGCTTATGGAAAGAGCAGGCTGGGCTGTAGAGAATGCAGGTCTCGCTGCAAGTATCTATTTCTTCTGCAAAACTGCCGGAGCATTCATCGGCGCTTTCGCATTGGCTAAAGTCAATGCCGTGAAATATTTCAGATGGAATATTGTCATTGCCGCAATGGCATTGTTGCTGCTTTTCTTTGTGGACGGCACTGTTCCGATGATGGTACTGATAGGCGTTGTCGGCCTGTTCTGCGCAAGTGTGTTTTCTATTATTTATGCAGCTGCAATGCAGGCAAGACCTGACAAGGCCAATGAGATCTCCGGTCTGATGATTACCGGTGTCTCCGGCGGCGCTGTCATTCCGCCTCTTATGGGCGCAATGACAGATATGATGGGCAGACAGGTGGGTTCCATTATAATAATAGGTATCTGTATGCTCTACCTGCTCTGGTGCTCATTCCGCCTATCGGAGTCGTAATTGTAGCCAATCTCCGCTATTGCTCAAGACGGTATTATTTCGTAACCTAGTCGACTGCATGCCACTCAGCCACATGAAGTTGACATCATGCTTGAGCATTGCCTCCATCTTGCGGCCCGAGTGGATGTTCTGGAGATATGCGTAAAGGATGACCTTCAGCAGCATGCGGGGCGCAAAGCTGCTTGCCCCGCCCCTTTGTATGTGGCTTCGATTGCGCTGATGTCAAGATGCTCAACTATAGCATCAAGGACGCACTGGATCATTTTCAGGGATAAAGTCACCGATACAGGGAGGAAAAAGAAGAGAATCGTTCTGATTGTAAGATTTATACGCTACCTTTGCCATGTCAAGAAAGTGGAGTTCATGTTATGATTTCACACTTCTAATATAGCAAAACTTTCTGATATAAACAATAGCTATTCTTTTGATAATCAAATGAATAGCTATTGTTTATGCTCTATTTCAGCGATCTGGCTATTAGCCTCACCGCGATCCATACATATAAACGGAAAAAGGATTTCTATATTCAGTGCTTTTGTAATTTTTTCTATGTTGCAGAGAGTGATATTCTTTTCAGCACGTTCTATCATACCAATATATGTTCGGTGTACTCCTGCAAGTTCTGCAAGTTTTTCTTGAGATAGACTTTGGCTTATTCGATATTTCTGTACATTCTTGCCAAATAGGAGCAGAATTGGTTCTTTATTCATTGATTAATAGCTATTATTGAACTTTATTAACTGATTGCAAATTTATTGATGCTAACCAAAGTCATCAACATACTATAGTTAGCATCATAGATTACTTTTTAATATGAAATTGAAAGTGAGATAATTCAAATAAGAACAATTTGTTTGTCGCGCTGGTGCTTTATGGCCTCAGATGGCGTGGTTTGTTTGTCTAAATTACGGTTTTTCCTTAAATCCGTTAGTCACAACATTCATTTGACTCACCAAGCATATATTCATATTTTGTACCTTTTAAACTTTTTCTATCAAACTCTTTGCGATATTCCATAATATAAAAACCCACAATATCCGGATATGTGAATAAATAAGTGCGACATACTTTTTTGAAAAGTAATAGCATACTCTCATTGTCCATAAAATCAAACATCCAAGTCAGTAATTGATCCACCTCATCCTTTGTAGCCTTTCTACTGCATATATCATTGACTAATGGTGTGTATTCTACTATCGCCCTGTTTTGAATGTCAGTAATGGCCTTTGCTAATTCTGAAATATTTACCATTAAACTATCGCCAAACACTTTATTCATTATTGTTATTTTGAAATAGTTATCTCCCAATGCCCGCCGAAGTCGGCCCCTACACGCTTGATAATCCCTTGCTTTTGTAGTTTTTGCATGTGATACTTGACTCCGTTCTCTGTAATGTTGCTTATATTCGCTGCAATTTCCTTACGACTTGCATTAGGATGATTATGGATGTAATCAATAATTGAGATCTGCACATCTGACAGTGTCTGGGTAGTTGTCTGGGTAGTTGTCTGGGTAGTTGTCTGGGTAATGCTGTCTTCATTTGAAAAAACATCAACAGAGAAGACCGTCAGTTTGGAGACATTAAATTCAGCCTCTTTATTACCATTCTCACGCAACATATCCTGCACTCGCTTCACACCCTGATTGAACATATTGACATATTTCATTTCCTTCATTGCCTCCGCCACAATTGGGTTACGATAATCATTCACCATCGGAAAATTTTCCGGTCTGGCTTCACCGTAAAGGCCACCAGCATTCATTATCTCAATGTGATCGTCAAACTGATACAGACGGATTGGCATATTTGATTGGTAATCTCGATGCATGCAGGCATTCATCATCAACTCTCTCAATGCATTGTTTGGGTAGTTGATAATCATTTTCTCCCGAAACAGACTGGCTGAAACCGGGCGCTGTGTTATGATAGCATCGCTGACAAAAGATTCCAATGTTGGTAACATACTGTATAACGGTCCTTGAAAACGCTTCTCATTAAGAACTTCTCCTCCCTTTTCTTTGCCGACAAAACGCACATACTGAACATAAGCACCAGGCATATAATAGCGAGGATTCTTGCCAAACAAAATAATAGCAGCATAAGTAGGACAATCATGTGTACGATCATATAAACGAACCGATGCCATTTGTTCTTTGATATCGCGAGTATCCTGATTCAATATGTCTGGATCTACAACAGACGGAAGGTATGTGTTTTTTATGTAATCAAGTTCCAGATCATCGAGCGTAGAACCCAGGCAAGGTGTGGCATCAAAGGTTGCCATATATGCGGTACGCCTTTCAGTCAAAAGACGTTCTTCAGCTTCGCTGGCTATATCACGCCTCGGACCGATACGGACGAATACTCTACCTCGATAACGAACTGGAGGAAGCAATGATGGAGACACCTCTGCGACCAGTATGTCGCCATCAGGGAACTCTGCTCTATCCACTGCCATTACAGGCAGTGGCAAGATATTGCCGTCTGAACGTATTGCAGCAATCTTTTTCAACAAATCATCGGTCACTTTTAAGCCTGACAAACGACCATCATCATACACTCCGAGAAGCAAGTACCCTTTCTTGCGCGAATCTGGCAAATCGTTGGCAAAAGCGCAAATTGCCTCGCAAAATTTGTCCATATTGCCAGTTGAAGTAGTCCGTTCCACTCTATATGTCTCAGTACTATGCAACAGAGATTGTATTTCGTCTTTTGTTATCATCATCTGCCGTAATTATTTTTGTGTCTCTATTTACTTTCTTAATAACTCATCAACAGAAACCTCCAGCAGCCTTGCGATCTTAACAAGAGTCTGTAAATCGGGCTGTGAACTGTTCGTGCACCATTTGGAAACAGTTGAAGGGTTTACTCCTAACTGCTCACATAGCCATTTATTTGTTTTTTTCTTTTCAACTAAAACTACTTTCAGACGGTTGATATCAGTTTCCATGTCATCCAAAATTGTTATTGTACGGCAAATATAGTGAAAGTTCTTCACATGCAATAACTATGATTGATTATTTGTTTTTATTAGCTAGTTTGTGTTATAAGAGTTTGTTTGTCCACCAACTCCTACCATCGCCCCAGCCCGTTTCAGATGGCGTAGTTTGTTTGTGTAAATTTCTTTATTCGAGGATTAAGTGGCTGATAATCAATGTTAATTAATTTCTTCAACGAGGAGGAGTATTAGTAGGTAATTGCTTAATAATTAAATAGTTAAGGCGGAACATTATTACAATGGGCCGCCTTTTCTTGTTTTTCAAAAGGCGCGTTACAGGTAGCTGTGGCGCGATTGTTTATTGCGAAAAATGCCCGGAGTGTCTATTGTCAGAACCCTTCCGGACCGCCGTTCTGGTCCAGCAGGTCATGGTAGTCTCCATCTTGAATGGCATCACCCACAGGGTCTGCATTGCCGCCCTTCTCAATGAATTCCTTCGTCCTCTTGGCGGCATTCGGGTCGGGTTTCCAGTCACCGGGCCCGTCGATGTGCCCGCCGATATCCATCTTCTTTGCCTCTTCCGGAGTGAAGACTTCCTTGTAAGACTTGGGCTTGTACTGGTTCTGTTTGGCCCGTTTTTCCTGAGCGTCAGTTACAGCACTAACGATGATATAGGTCAGAATCAACACGCCAATGGTAATCCAGGCCCAGCTGCTGGACTTCCGATACCAGGGCTTCTCGTTATGATTATTTACTTCTGGCATATTCTCTACATTTATCTTTGACAGCTTCCAGTTCTCGACTGTAATCGGGATTATGGGTGTAATTCACCAGCGGACGGTATTTGTCGATGAGTTTCTTCTCCACATCATCCATGGTCTCAGTAGAAAATGCAATGAAGTTGACAGTGAGCGATTCTCTCATCCATTGCCGAATGGCCTCCGTGTCCTCCGGGCTGAATTTGAAATTAGTCTGGTTCTTCTTTCCAACCAGCGAACCTTTCGGAGGCAAATACCCCCAGCATTGCTCCAATGCTCCGAAAGAACGTTGCCGCTCCAATATGATTCAGTTCCTGTTTCCAGAAACGGTTTCGGAGAGAAGTGGATGCCTGGCCGATATAGATGACGCCATCCTCACGGACCTTCCCATACTTTGCCGGTAAGCGGACACTTTTACGGAGCTTGATGCAATACAGCCCCGGCACATCAGGAACCATCTCACCAGACAGAGCGCCGACGGAAACAAACTCTCCCTGCAGCAGTTTTTTCTCTGCACCGTTGAGGGCTGAACCTTTATGGCGCTTATACGCCGATACGACAACGCCTTTGTCAGAAGGAAGCGCAAGTTGGCCACCTGACAAGAATGCGCCCGTCGTGTCCATATATCCAAGCACCTTCCGCGCAGCCCGTTTCCTGATGCTCGGATTACTCAGTCCCTTGGAATCCAGATAACGGTCCACAAGGTCATTCATTTGCTTTGTAGTCATAATCTTGGGGTTACACCTGTAAATTTAAGCATAACTCTCCGAATCTCAATGTCCCTCTGCGATATACTTTACTTTGTCCCTGTACTACCTGCACTATCATCACTACCTACACTACCTGAACATGTTTTGCGCGGACGTGGGTATAAGCCGCGTGCATCTCAACCGCAGGTTCATGAAGACGATGAGGCACAAGACTCGGGACTGGATGACGGGATCGTAGAGGAAGCTGCACCGGAAACTATTTTGCCGATGGATGACTAGTATGAGTCGTGATTCCACCATATTGTCACTGGTCTGGAGGACTGTCGAAAAACACTGTGTTTTTACAATGAAATTCGAGAGGTCTTATACGAATTTGTCGCTGAAGAGGAACTGGAACAGTCCGGTGAACAGGATTCCATTATTGTCCCTGTAAGGCATAATGTCGTCTTTGACGATAACAATCTTCGGGAAGGAATCATCAATGCGTTTGAGTGAATTCAGTTTCTGCTCACGTTTTTCTCCGGTTTCTATCTCGTAGGCCGACTGAATATAGTACTTCTCGTTCCCATCAGTAGCAATGAAATCTACCTCATATTGTTTGTATTCAGACTTGCCATCGACCATTTTACGGTGCTCAACGACTCCCACATCCACCACATAACCACGGTACAGCAATTCATTGAAGATGATGTTCTCCATCAGATGTGTCTGCTCCAATTGGCGGTAATTCAGCCTCGCGTTTCTAAGACCGACATCTATCGAGTAGTATTTCTTGATGTTCTCGTAATACTTGTTGCCCTTGATATTATAACGTCGGGCTTCGTTGAACAAGAATGCCTCTTCCAGATAGCCGATATACTTTGCAACTGTGTCATCTGTTATCTTGATTTTGCGGACACTTCCCAGCGTATTGGTGATACGTGTCGTATTGGTAAGGGAACCGATGGATGAGCATAAGGCATCGGCTATGGTTTCAAGCGCTTCCCGATTTTCAACGTTGTGGCGCTCGACTACATCGTCCAGATAGGTCTTCTTCCACAGTTTCTGGAGATAGGTGGTCTTCTGTTCAGCCGTCGGCATTTTCCTAAGTGCGGGAAGTCCTCCATAAGTGTAATACTCTTTCCACAGGTCATTGACACTTTCCTGTCGGTCCTGACAAAATTCGCGGAAAGTGAACGGAAGGACGCTGACCTCGTCGCTGCGCCCGCGGAAGATGGTATTGATTTCGGTAGAAAGGAACTTTGAATTGCTGCCGGTGACATACACATCTACATTCTGACGCTTATTAAGGCCATTGACAATCCTTTCGAATCCATCGACCTCCTGAATTTCGTCCAGGAAGACGTAGTAATTCTCTGTCTGCGAGACAATTCTGGAATAAAGGTATTCTTTCAGCTTCTCGCGGTCCAGTAGTTCCTGGGAAGTGTCCTCATCCTCAATATCAAAGGAAATGATGATAATGTTATCTTCGGGAACACCTTTGGAGAGGAGATAATCCTTATATATGGGATTCAAGAGGAAGGATTTACCGGAACGCCTCGGTCCGGTAACCGCTTTAATCTGCCCATTATCCCTCCTGACAATCAGTCGGTTAAGATACAAATCCCGTTTTACGTAAGCATTCATAATATTCTACTTTCGAAATCTACTGCAAATTTACAGTAAATTTCGAAAACACCAAAGGTCAATTCTCAATTATTGGCAGTTTGCCTATACATCTCCTCCGTATTGTAGCACTTTTCTGACGACGTTATGCAGAGACATACATCCGTATGCATATTGATTCCGTTATCGAGGACAACTACCACAGGATAAAGGACGATATCAATGACACTCCAGTCGCAAGGAATTGTCGTGGATGGCGGGGCGGAAGAAGTCTCGACGGATGCAGGTCAACCGCAGGCTCATGAAGAAGATGAGGAACAATGCACTGGGCCGCCTTTTCTGGTTTTTCAAAAGACTTGCCCGCTGTTTTATTTCTGATTTGATATTCTTTCCAACCGTGATGTGATGCCCTGCTTATACGTTTCCTTGCACTCGTCATCCAGAAACGACATGTCAATCATGTCGAGGAATTTCGGTAGGAGTTTTCTGTACTTTTCTAGCATATTGTCAAATACCTTGGGCGCAATACCTGAAAGTGTCATGGCGCTGACGAAATCGCTTTTCTTTAACCGCTTCTTCCGACCATTGAGTGTGAGCGCCATTTCTTCGGTGTCTTTAGGATTCACCATTGAGACATTCAGGAGGTCGTATGCTGGGGTTAGAAACCACTTTCCTTTTGGTGCATACAGCGAGAAGTTCTTCAGATGCATATCATTGTTTCCTACCAGCCAACTGAAGAATACTTGTTCATAGAAATCGGTCAGATCCAAAAGTGGCACATATGAATATTTGGCGATTACCTTGGCAATCTGTTCATACGAACTCTTGTACTTGTATTCCGTCTGTCTCTCTGTAAGCTGGCACATGTCCTCCATCGGAATCTTACTTCCGTCTGATGTCCGGTCTATCCTTTTGGTCAGGTAGCCCAATGTGCCATCTTGAAGTCGTATTAGAGAGTGGGGCGCAACCTTTATCTTTGCGATTTCGGCCAAATGCATTGTCAAGTCTTCATTTTCGGGAAGATTCTTGTATGTCTGGGTCTGTGGCTTGAAGATATAATCGCCCCAAAGTCCCACTATGGTGAGTCTTCTTGACCCTTCATGCCTGTCGAGATGGAGAGACAGTTTCGCCTGAACTCCGGTCAATGTTGTCTGAGACTTTATCACCTGGGCAGCCAGGGTATCCAAATCATTGAGTGAATATGGCAATTCCGGTGCATTCTGCATCCCGAAGAATTTCTTGGCGCAGCCTTTATGGAAATCCACTTCTCCGTCCACTAGTTCCTTATAGCAATATAGACATTTACTCATCGCTTTCCTCATTTACAGGTACGACACTTACCGCTCCGATGCAGTCTTTGCAACAGAGTAGGAGCAGGGACATCCTGTCCAATGAACTGATGTCCGAGTTTCTTAAGGCCACATCAAGCAGCCATCCTTCAGGAATGAGACCATCGAAGAACGGAAACAGAATTTTGGATTGATAAGGCTTCTCAGAGAGTGGCAGTGTAAGACTCACTGGATCTGAACCCTTATTGTCTAAATATTCCTTATTGTAGCGGAATTCATAACCGGATTCTGTTTCAGTAAGAATACCGGCAAGGTTGTCCTTAAAGTAAATCTCAGCTTTTCTCATTCAATTCATCTGTTCTTACCGGTGCGAGCTCGTAGCCGAACATTGCAAGCACCTGATTAACCTTATCCATCCTGAGCGTCGGTTTTCCTTGCTCAAGTTGACGCACGAAATTAAGTCCGACGCCGCATTTCAGGGCGAGGTCTTCCTGTGTCAATCCATACTCCTTGCGGAGGGATTTGAGTTTTGCAGACAATAGTGTCTTCATAATATAATTACATCCTATCGGATGCAAATATAGTAAACTTTTATGAAATTATATTACATCGAATGTAAAATTCTCCTCCGATCTAAAATTACATCGTTTCGGATATAGAAATGCGCCATTATAGGATGTCGGTTCTTTTACGGAACAGACCGGCTAGAAGTCGCCGAAAACATGACGTGGTTAGGTCAGTTTAAGTATCAGTTGTATGTAAATCGGCAACCGCAGTTGCCGATTTATCCTCAACAATCAAGAATGTATTATAGAATCTTCTCTATATGACATTGCGGCACGTGCTCCTTCCAAAAAGTCACATATACATGATTCCACGGCATCATCATGTTCCTCTGGATTCTCGATTATCCCCTGCGCATATTCTCTTGCCTGCTCAAGAAGTCCAGGATACATTTGACAGAACTCCTCAAAGTTTAATTTCTGATTATTCATATCTCAATACGTTATTTGGTTAAAAACTCTTCATAAAGAATATCGACAATTACATCTATGTTCATCCTAATTTGCTCATACACATCGATTTTGACCATATCTTTAATGATAATATTGCATAATTGTATATCATCCTTCTCATTGTTTGCGTCTGGATTTACCTTAACATAATGCCTGATATCATCATTGATCTTGCGGGTGCAAAATGGCCATTGCGCCATTAGGAATTCATACTGACATCTTGACCAGAACTGATATTTTGCGAATGCATCTACCCATTCCCTTAGCTGGGGCTTTGTCGTGACGGGTATTTTCTTATACTTCTCATCTCTTCCAAATGGTCTAATCTTCCACTCTCGTCTAAAATAGGGCAAGATGTCGTATTCCTCATACGTATTCTTATTAATGTCCATCAGCAAGACTTTGAATTCTTTATTCTCCATAAATCAATTGGTTTATTGTGCAGCCATATACATAGCCTTGACAAGCCTACCGAAATCTCGGGGAATCTTCACCTCGCCAATGTGACTGACGACGTTAACAAGACGATTTTCATTCACATAGTCTTTATAAAACGAGTTCTCAATGGAACTATATTTCTTAAACTCAATCATAATGCGAATAGTATTTCTTTTAAACAATCGGCCCTTGCAAGCCTTCAATATTTTCCCTTGGATAAGCTTAACCGCGGCAAAGATATAGAACAAATGCCAATTGTAAAATATTGATTTTCAATTACTTTTTCGCTATTTACATAGTATGTTAACTAATTACGTTACAGTATTATGTATTATCATTAGTGTCCCGTTAAAATGGGACGAGTTAAACAATTAATCAAAAAGCCCCGGAATCAGGGGATCATTTAGATCTTTGACATCATTGAAATTAGTCTTGTCGAACAGGTCACGCAAGTGGGTTTTGTCAGTCAATGATATGCTGAGAATTTGCAAAACTTCATAGGTTGAACGTTTCAACTTCATATCATGTTGGACAATAGCCACAA
>OKWR01000926.1_pt1 | contig 23493 bp, 20 predicted proteins | sample 1607101 | NCBI WGS metagenome assembly OKWR01 (sample SAMN04414076, study PRJEB24778) | human gut metagenome | material: faecal | host: Homo sapiens
AAAATGATTTGATTTTATTTGGCGGCTTACGCCGCCAAACTCTGCGAGGCTTTTTGGACAAGCTGAGCCCAGCCGGGAAACCGGCTGGGTAAATTTTTTGAAAAACCGTAAATACCTCTTGACAAACAATACTACGCAATGTATAGTATTACTCGAAGGGAGGTATTCCATGGACATTCAATTGAAACGCGGCCTGCTGGATGTGTGCGTTCTGGCGGCCATCAAGGATGAAGACAGCTATGGCTACCAGATCATCAAGGACATTCACCCCTATGTGGAAATTTCCGAATCCACATTGTACCCCATTCTGCGGCGCATGGAAAACGCCCAGCTTTTGACGGTACGTTCTGCCGAACACAACGGGCGGCTGCGGAAATACTACCATATCACCCCGGCCGGATTGGAGCGGCTGGAGGCCTTCCGGCAGGAATGGCAGGAAATGATGGCAATTTATAAATTTGTGACCCGGGAGGAAACGCATCATGAATGAGGGACTATATCGAAATTTCGAATTGCAGCAGCTGCTCCAAATGGAGTCGGAGCTCCTTGAGAAAAAGAATTGGCAGGACCTTCTCCGGGAGGAGCAGCCCCGGAAAAAGAAAAAGGGCTTTGTAAGGAGGAACGGAAGATGAAAAAGCAGGAATTTCTGGATGCTCTGGGTGCCGGGCTTTCCGGCAGCAGCGATGCCGAAGAGGTGCTGGACTTCTACCGGGAGATGATCGAGGACCGGATGGAGGACGGCATGGAGGAAGAGGCTGCGGTGGAGCAGCTGGGGGCCGTAGAGGACATTCTTGCCCGCTGCGTCCAAGGGCTGACGGTTCCGAAAGCGGTTTGTGAGACGACTGCGGGCAGCGGCATTTCCCGGGTGGAGATCCGGGAAAAGGAATTTGATGTGACCGTCTGCGAGGGCACGGAGGATACCTACCGCCTGGAGGAGAGCAGCGAGGGCTATCACGATGTGACGCTGGAAAATGGGGTGCTGCGCATTGTCCGCAACAAGCGGCAGCCGGAGCGGCGGCTGTTCTTCTCCACTTCCGGGGAGCTGACGCTGTACCTGCCCAAGGGACAGATACAGGTCCTGGATGTGACCACGTGCAGCGGCGATATGGAAGTGCGGAAGGATTTTGAAACCGTTCATGTCACCGGGGCCAGCAGCGATGTGACATTGTCCGGCAGCTATTCCGGCAAGGTCGCAATCCAGACAGCCAGCGGAGATGTGACGCTGGAAGGCATATTTGCCGGGCCCCTGGAGCTCCAGACGTCCAGCGGCAGCCAGGAGCTGAAGGGACGCTTCCATTCCGGAAAACTGCGCGCTGCCAGCGGCGATATCGAGATCGCCCAGGCCGGTGTCACAGAAGATCTGGCGGTGGAAACCGCCAGCGGCGATGTGGAGCTTACCAATGTGAAGGCCCGGGAGCTGCGGCTGCGCAGTGCCAGCGGCGATATGCAGCTGGAGCGGATCTGTGCAGAGCTACTGGCAATCGAAAGCAGAAGCGGCGATCTGGAGCTGCAGCAGGTGCTTGCCAAGAAGGAGTTCCTGTGCAGGAGTACCAGCGGCGATATCTCTCTGACAGGGTGCGACGCTCCCAAGATGGGCTTTGCCACGGTTTCCGGCGACATCACCGGCAGTCTGCTGCACGGCAAGCGGTTTTCCAGCCGCACGGTCTCCGGCGATATCCACCTCCCCAGCGGGACGTCTGAGGGAGAGTGCACCATCTCCACCGTCTCCGGCGACGCAAATCTGCGGGTGGAGGAGTAAAAAAGAAGGCTTTTACGGGGCTGTTAGAAAAGTGTGTCGCTGCGAACCAGTGACCGATGTCACTGGTGTGGCAGCCCCCCGGTTGAATGGAAACAACTTGGTTTTTTACCAAGATGTTTGAAAATCCGGGGGATTGCCACACCAGCGTGCGCGCTGGTTCGCAATGACAGAGCGTTTTCTAACAGCCCCGCATTTTTGAATGAATTGTTAAATCATAAAATTCCTCTTGCAAATTCAAAAAAAATTGCTAGAATATTACGTAGCTTGCTACGTAAATCAAGGGGGTGATTGTGGCATGTTAACCTTTGGCCGCATCTTCCGCAGCCTGGACTGTGCGCTGGGGCAGCGGATGGATCAGGCCCTGTCCGGCATGGACCTTACCTTTTCCCAGGGCCACATCATGGGCTACCTCGCCCACCGGGATACACCGCCCTGCGCCAAGGACATTGAAGACCGGTTCCATCTGAGCCATCCTACTGTCTCCGGGCTTCTTTCCCGGCTGGAAAAGAAGGAGTTCATCCAATTGCGGGAAGATCCGGAGGATCGGCGGCGAAAGCTCGTCTACATTCTGCCCAAAGGACAGCAATGCAACGAAACCATGTACGCCGTCATCCAGAGCGGCGACAAGAAGCTCCTGGAGGGCTTCACGCCGGAGGAGGAGGCGCAGTTCCGAGAGTACCTGCTCCGGGCACTGCACAACGTGTCTCCGGATTTTGACATCGAGAAAGTGAAAAAGGAGGAATCTCGAAAATGATAAAACGTTTCGCCCAGTGCCTGCGCGAGTATAAATGGACGGCACTGGTAAGCCCCGTCTGCATGATCGGCGAGGTGGCCATGGAAGTGACCATCCCCCTGGTTATGGCAGACCTGTATGACTACGGCATTGCCGTGGGCAATATGACTGTGGTGTGGCAGAAGGCGCTGCAGCTGCTCATCTGCGCCATTGTGTCGCTGATGTTTGGCGTTATGTCCGCCAACTATGCTTCCAAGGCGGCCACGGGCTTTGCCCGGAATCTGCGCCACGATATGTACTACCGGGTGCAGGATTTCAGCTTCTCCAATATTGACAAATTCTCCTCGGCCTCCATCGTCACCCGGCTGACCTCGGATGTGGCCAACATCCAGATGGCCTTCCAGATGATGATCCGTATGGCCATTCGGTGCCCTATGATGCTGATCCTTGCCATGGTCTCCTCCATGCGCATCAGCCCCAAGCTCAGCACCGTGTATCTCATTGCCATTCCCATTCTGGCCGCCGTGCTGCTGGGCATTGTGCCCCTGGTCTTCAAGATTTTTGACCGGGTGTTTAAGACTTATGACCGGCTGAATACCGTGGTTCAGGAAAACGTCCATGGCATTCGCGTGGTCAAGAGCTTCGTCAGAGAGGACAAGGAGGTCAGCAAGTTCAAGACCATTTCTGGGTCTATCTACGATGATTTCTGCAAGGCAGAGCACATCCTGGCTGTGAATGCCCCGGCCATGCAGATCTGCGTCTATGCCTGCATTCTGACCATCTCCTGGGTGGGCGCCAAGATGGTGGTTGCCTCCGGCAACAATGCCGCCCTGGGCCTGACCACCGGCGAGCTCAGCTCCATGTTCACCTACACTACCCAGATTCTTTCCAGCCTGATGATGCTCTCCATGGTCTTCGTCATGGTCATCATGTCCCGGGCACCCATGCGCCGCTGCTATGAGATCTTGCGGGAGGAGCCCAACCTGACCTCTCCCGAGAACGCCGTGGAGGAGGTAAGCGATGGCTCCATCGATTTTGAGAACGTCTCCTTCCGCTACTCCCAGAAGGCCAAGCGGCCCGCGCTGCAGAATGTGAATCTGCATATTCCCAGCGGCGCTACCGTGGGCATCCTGGGCTCCACCGGCTCCTCCAAGAGTACCCTGGTGCAGCTGATTCCCAGACTGTACGATGTGACCGAGGGCAGCGTCAAGGTGGGCGGCATTGATGTCAAGGACTACGACCTGGAGGTGCTCCGGGACAATGTGGCCATGGTGCTGCAAAAGAACACTCTGTTCTCCGGCTCCATCAAGGAAAACCTGCGCTGGGGCAATGCCAACGCCACAGATGAGGAGCTGATCCACGCCTGTAAGCTGGCCTGTGCCGATGAGTTCATCACCTCCTTCCCGGACGGCTACGATACCCACATCGAGCAGGGCGGCAGCAATGTCTCCGGCGGCCAGAAGCAGCGGCTGTGCATTGCCCGTGCCCTGCTGAAAAAGCCCAAGATCCTGATTCTGGACGACTCCACCTCCGCTGTGGATACCCATACGGACGCTATGATCCGCAAGGCCTTCAAGGAAGAAATTCCCGGAACCACCAAGCTGATCATTGCCCAGCGTATTTCCTCCATTCAGGATTCCAACATCATCATTGTCATGGAAAACGGCCAGGTTGCCTGTGTGGGTGACCACGAGACCCTGATGAAGAATTCCGACTTCTATCGGGGCATCTACGAATCTCAGCAGAAAGGAAGTGAAGACTGATGCCCGGTCCCGGACAAATGCGCGGCGATGGCCGCAAGGCGGCAAACCCCGGAAAAACCCTCCTGCGTTTGCTCAGCTATATGAAAAACTATACCCCGCTGCTGGTATTCGTCTTCCTCTGCATCATTGCCACCTCTGTGGCCCAGGCTCAGGGCAGCCGTGCCCTGGGACCTCTGGTTGACGAATATATCCTGCCCATGGTGGCCACCGGCTCTACGGATTTTGGCGCTCTGAAAGCCTACCTTGTGAAGCTTGCCTGCATCTTCGCCTTTGGCGTTGTGGGCACCTTCCTCTTCAACTACCTGATGGTCGGCGTGACCCAGGGTGTGCAGAAAACCATCCGTGACGACCTGTTTGCCAAGATGCAGCACCTGCCTCTGCGCTACTTCGACAGCCATGCCGCCGGTGACATCATGTCCCGCTACACCAGCGATATCGATACCCTGCGGCAGGTGATCTCCCAGTCCATTCCCCAGTGCGTGTCCTCTGCGGTGACGCTGGTGGTGGTGCTGTGGAACCTGATCGATACCTCCTGGATCTTGACCATTGTCATGTGCTTCACCGTGGGCCTCATCATCTATGTGACCAAGGAGCTGGCAGGCAAGTCCGCAGGTTTCTTCATCGGCCAGCAGCGTGCCCTGGGCGCGGTCAACGGTTATATCGAGGAGATGATCTCCGGCCAGAAGGTGGTCAAGATCTTCAACCACGAGGAGGTCTGCAAGGAGGACTTCGACAAGCTCAATGAGGAGCTGCGGGTGAACGCCTACAGCGCCGGCAAATTCTCCAATATGCTGGGCCCCATCAACAATAACCTGGGCTATGTGCAGTATGCGGTTCTGGCGGTTGTAGGCGGACTGCTGTGCATCAAGTCCAACAACTCCCTGCTGACCCTGGGCAATCTGATGGCCTTCATGGTGCTCTCCCGGAGCTTCAATATGCCCATCTCCCAGATCTCCAACCAGATCAATGCCATTGTCATGGCTCTGGCCGGTGCCGAGCGCATCTTCGCCCTGATGGACGAAGAGCCCGAGCGGGACGAGGGCTATGTGACCCTGGTCAATGCCCATGTGGATGCGGACGGCACCGTCCACGAGTGCCCCGAGCACACCGGCCACTGGGCCTGGAAGCACCCCCACCAGAGGGACGGCTCCGTCACCTATACGGAGCTCAAGGGCGACATCACCATGGAGCACGTGGACTTTGGCTATGTGCCGGAGAAGACCGTGCTGCATGACGTGACCCTCTATGCCCATCCCGGCCAGAAGATTGCCTTCGTGGGCGCTACCGGCGCCGGGAAGACCACCATTACGAACCTCATTAACCGGTTCTATGACATTGCCGACGGCAAGATTCGCTACGACGGCATCAACGTCAATAAGATTGCCAAGCCCGATCTGCGGCGCTCCCTGGGCATTGTGCTCCAGGAGACCAACCTGTTCACCGGCACCGTTATGGAGAACATCCGCTATGGCAAGCTGGATGCCACCGATGAGGAGTGCATCCGGGCGGCCAAGCTGGCCAACGCAGACGGCTTTATCACCCGTCTGCCCGATGGCTACGACACCATGCTCACCGCCAACGGCGGCAACCTGTCCCAGGGTCAGCGGCAGCTGATCGCCATTGCCCGGGCGGCTGTGGCCGATCCCCCCGTTATGATTCTGGATGAGGCCACCTCCTCTATTGATACCCATACGGAGGCCCTGGTGCAGGCCGGCATGGACGCTCTGATGAAGGGCCGCACGGTGTTCGTCATTGCCCACCGGCTGTCTACGGTCCGCAATTCCGACTGCATCATGGTCCTGGACCATGGCCGCATCATCGAGCGCGGTACCCACGACGATCTGATCGCCCAGAAGGGCACCTACTATCAGCTCTATACCGGCGCATTTGAGCTGGAATAAAGCCCAAATAACGGAAAACCCCCGCCTCGTGACTTGCGAAGCGGGGGTCTCACTATGTTGTGGGGGCTTAGAGAACGCCCGTATATCCGGCCAAAACCAGGATGGAATTGTATACGCCGTCAATGTGGCTGCGCTCGTAGCCGTGGGAGGCGTAGACACCGGCGCCGATGAGGCCGTGGCGGATGTCGTAGCCCGCGCGCAAGGTGGCTTCCACATCGGAGCCGTAGTGGGGGTATACATCTACGGCATAGTCGGCACCTGTCCGCTTGGCGGCATCGATGAGCTTGGAGACCACCTCGTAGCTGTAGGGGCCGCCGGTATCCTTGGCGCAGATGGAGACCTGCCGCTCGGTGCAGTCCAGACCTTCGCCCACGCAGCCCATGTCCACGGAGATGGCCTCGGTGACACCGGCGGGAACGCTGGCGCTGCCGCCATGGCCCACTTCCTCATAGACCGTGATGTGGGCATAGAGCTTCCGCTCCGGCTCCACGCCACTGCCCTTCAGGTACTTGGCAAAGCCCAGCAGAATGCCCACAGACAGCTTGTCGTCCAGGAAGCGGCTCTTGAGGTAGCCGGAGGCGGTGCGGCGGGTGCGGGGGTCGAAGCACACAATGTCGCCAATGGAAATACCCAGGGCCTTGGTCTCCTGGGCAGAGGACACGTTCTCGTCCAGGACGATTTCAATGGTATCATAGGTGCGCTTGGTGTCGGAATAGCTGCCGTTGACGTGGACGGAGGCGTCCACCAGCTGGCAGGTGCCCTCGTAAATTTTGCCGCTGCGGGTATAGACCTTTACGTTCTCCGCCTCGGCATTGTTGGGGCTCATGCCGCCCAGGGGGGTCAGCTTCAACCGGCCGTTGCCCTTGATCTGGCAGACCATGGCACCCAGGGTGTCGGTGTGGGCCTCCAGCAGCAGGGCATTGTCCCCATCCTTGCCGCCCAGCTCCGCCAGAACGCCGCCCTTGGCGGTGATTCTGGCAGGGCAGCCCAGGGCCTCGAAGGCATTCTTCACCCATTGGGCCGCATTGGCGGTAAAGCCGGAGGGAGAATCCACTCCCAGCAGCGCGGCAGCCTGCTCCCAGGCAAAGTCCGCGTAAGATTTATCAATCACGATAGTTTCCTCCTAACAGAATATAGTGCCAAACTCCGGCCACCTCCCGCATGAAGTGGTTGATTTTCTGAGAAAGACGGGAGGTTTTTGCAGGAATACCCACGAATTCTACGCCGTTTTTTTTGGCAAACAGGCTGGCCCGGAACAGGTGATACTCGCTGGAGAGCACCCCTAAGCGGGTGGGGCGGGTGCCGGTACGTGCTTCAATCAGGTCCAGGCTGTAGCGGATGTTTTCCCAGGTGGATTCCGCCCGGTCCTCGGTCCAGATGCGGTTCCCGTCAATGCCCAGGTTGGTCAGCTCCACATACATGCAGATGGCCTCGCTCATGGGCTCGTCCTTGCCCTTGCCGCCGGAGACCACGGCGACGGTGTTGGGATGGGCTTCCAGATAATCCCGGGCGGCGTAGATCCGGTCCCACAGGGAAACGGAGGGGCCGTCATCCCGGACCTTGGCCCCCAGCACCACCACATAGTCCACGTCCTGGTCGGGGCTTCCAAAGCTGGCCCTGATGATGATACCCTCCGTCACGCCGCAGATGAGAAGACCCACAATGAGCACGGCGGTGACGCAGCGGGTGAGCAGCTTTGCCGCTTTCGGGAACCGCTGCCCCAGAAATGGCATGGCCACATAGAATAGAATCAGCGCCGCCAGACACAGGCACACCAGGGCGGTGAAGCTGTAGCCCGGCAAAACGAATTTGCAGAAATAATAGACGGTGCCCAGGGGCAGCAGCAGCCACAGAGGCCACAGCCGATTTCTTTTTTGCTGGTCCATTTAAACGCTGATCTCCTCGATTTTTGCCAGCTCCTCAGGGGTGAAGCTAGTGTTCGCTGCGGCTTTGATGTTGTCCAGAATCTGGCTGGGCTTGGAAGCGCCGATGAGCACGGAGGTGACGGCCTCGTGGTTCAATAGCCACGCCAGGGCCATCTCCGCCAGGGTCTGGCCACGCTGGGCGGCCAGCTCGTTCAGCGCGCGGATTTTGGGCAGCTTTTCCTCCACGGCGGCTTCCTTCAGGAACCGGCCGTCGGTGCGGATGCGGCTGTCGGCGGGGATGCCGTTTAAGTACCGGTCCGTCAGCATACCCTGGGCCAGGGGGGAGAAGGTGATGAGGCCCTTGTGGAGCCGCTGGGTGGTTTCCAGCAGACCGTTGTGCTCAATGGTCCGGTCGAAAATGGAGTAGCGGTTCTGGTTGATGACGAAGGGCACATGGAGCTCATTCAGAATGGCCGTGGCTTTCTCCAGCGTCTCGCCGTTGTAATTGGACAGGCCCACATACAGGGCCTTGCCGCTGCGGACCGCCTGCTCCAGAGCGCCCATGGTCTCCTCCAGAGGGGTATCGGCATCCATGCGGTGGTGGTAGAAGATGTCCACATAGGGAAGTCCCATGCGCTTGAGGCTCTGGTCCAGGCTGGCCAGCAGATATTTACGGCTGCCCCAGTCTCCATAGGGGCCGTCCCACATGGTGTAACCCGCTTTGGTGGAGATGATCAGCTCGTCCCGATAGGGGGCCAGATCGTCCCGGAAGATCTTGCCGAAGTTCTCCTCGGCCGCCCCGGGCTGGGGACCGTAGTTGTTGGCCAGGTCGAAGTGGGTAATGCCGTGGTCAAAGGCCGTGCGGCAGAGATCACGCATATTTTCGTAGGGAGCCGTGTCGCCGAAGTTGTGCCAGAGCCCCAGGGAGAAGGCTCCCAGCTTCAAGCCGGAAGCGCCGCAGCGCCGGTAGGGGATTGTCTCATAGCGGGAAGAAGCCGCCTGATACATGGAAATCACTCCTTCATTTTGATTTCCCTTATTATAGTATAATTTTCGGCGCATTGCAACAGAAAAGCTTTTCCCCTTAACTGCAATTTCACAAGGAAAACCCGCTTTTTTCACGTATCTTTATTGATTTTTCCCGGATTGACAGCAGGAAAAAATGGTGGTACTATTTGCGCCTGATAAAGCATTTTTGGGGAGGAAGACATATGCCGAAGGATCGGACAAGAGACATGACTGTGGGTGCGCCCATGCCCATACTGCTGTCGTTTATTCTGCCGCTGCTGCTGGGGCTGCTGTTTCAGCAGTTCTATGCCATGGTGGATACGGTGGTTGTGGGCAATTTTCTGGGGATGGAGGCCCTGGCGGGGGTTGGCTCCACGGGCTCCATCAATTTTCTGGTGCTGGGCTTGTGCAACGGCGTCTGCGCCGGGTTTGCCATTCCCGTGGCTCAGAAATTCGGCGAGAAGGACTTCGACGGCCTGCGCAATTTCGTGGGCAATATGATCTGGCTGGGCGGCATCATTGCGCTGGTTGTCACGGCGGTCACTACCATCGGCTGCCGTGCGATCCTCACCGCCATGAATACCCCGGAGAGCACCTTCTCCTATGCCTATGACTATATTTTCCTGATCTTTCTGGGCATTCCCGCCACCATGCTCTACAATCTGCTCTCCGGCATTCTCCGCTCCCTGGGGGACAGCCGGACGCCGCTGATGTTTCTGGTGTTTTCCAGCCTGCTGAATGTGGCTCTGGACATTGTGTGCGTGGTGACCCTGCAAATGGGCGTGGCCGGTGCGGGCTGGGCAACGCTCATCAGCCAGCTGATCTCCGGGCTGCTGTGCCTGCTGTATATGGACAGGAAGTTCCCCATTCTACACCTGAAAAAGGAAAATCTTCTCTGGCGGGGCCACTGCGTCCGGCGGCTGCTGATCATGGGCCTGCCCATGGGGCTGCAATACTCCATTACCGCCATCGGCTCCATTCTGCTGCAAACGGCGGTCAACGGTCTGGGCGCCGTGTCCATGGCCGCCGTGGCGGCCTCCGGCAAGGTGACGAATCTGTTTGCCTCGCCCTATGATGCCATGGGCACCATGGCGGCCACCTACGCCGGGCAGAACCTGGGCGCCGGAAAGCTGGACCGGGTGCACCACGGGGTGAAGGACTGCTGCATTCTGGGCGTTGCCTATTCCCTGGCGGCCCTGGTCGTCATGTATTTCCTGGGTGCCCAGATGACGGCATTGTTCCTGGACTCCAAGGATGTGGCCTCCTCGGCCCAGATCCTTCCCCTGGCCCGGCAGCTGCTGGTGACCAATGCGGCGTTCTATATCCCCCTGCTGGGGGTGAACCTGTTCCGCTTCACCATCCAGGGCCTGGGCTATTCCAATCTGGCCGTCATTGCCGGTGTGTCCGAGATGATCGCCCGGGGCGCTGTGGCGGCCCTGGTGTCCGTCTTCGGCTTCACCGCCGTCTGCTACGCCAGCCCCGCCGCCTGGGTTCTGGCGGACTGCTTCCTGATCCCTGCCTATTTTGTCTGCATGAAGCGCCGCACAAAAGAGGCCGCGGCGGCGCGGGAATAAAAGGACCTTGCCTGCCCAATGAAAAATCCCGCCGTACAGGCGGGAGACAATTGACAAATCGGGCAAATTGGGGTATAGTAAAGACACAAAGGGTGCTGCCAGTAGGTCGGCTCCCCCTGTATCACAGAGAAGTAACCGTGACTTTGGGGAAAGTGGGACGGTTACTTCTCTTTGTTATTCTGGAGAACCAGAGCAATGACAGTTAAAATGACCATGCAGAATTGAAACAATTCACTCCATGAAACACCCATGACCGCCACCCCCTCTCTTTCGATTGGGGGCAAAGATATGTATTCACCCCCGAAAAAGAAAACCGGGGGAACCGCCTACCGGGGTACTACTGGTAGCACCATCGACAGCATAGCACAGGTTTCTGAAAATTGCAAGCAAAAAGCGGGATATATCGTGCGGAAACGCAGCGATATATCCCACTTTTTTATTCCGCAATATGCTCGCAGTAGATGCAGCGGTGGATACCTGCGGCCTTATCCGTCAGGCGGAAGATCTGGGGCAGCTCCTGCTCGGTGGCGGAGATGCACCGGGGGTTGCGGCAGACCAGGTCGTAGCGCAGCTCGCCCCGGATGGGCTCCCGGGCGGGATTTTCTTGGGCCTGCTTCAGGAGCTTGAGAATCAGGGCCATGCGCATGTATTTGCCGTTGAGAGCCTGGCGGAAGTAGGCGGCTCTGGGGTCATCGTCCACGGCCACGCTGATCTCGTTGACCCGGGGCAGGGGGTGCAGCACGCACATCTTTTCCTTGGCCAGCTTCATTTTTTCGGTGTCCAGGATGTAGCTGTCCTTCAGGCGCTCATAGACGGCTTGGTCGGAGAACCGCTCCCGCTGGATGCGGGTCATGTAGAGCACATCCAGCTTGGGCATGGCCTCCTCCAGAGAGGTGACCTCCTCGTAGGGGAAGCCGCTCTTTTCCAGCACATCGTACTTCACATAGCCGGGAAGCTTCAATTCCTCCGGAGAGATGAGCACGAACCGGATGTTTTCATAGCGGCACATGGCCTCAATGAGGGAATGGACGGTGCGGCCGTATTTCAGGTCGCCGCACAGGCCGACGGTCAGACCGTTCAGCCGTCCCATTTCCCGGGAAATGGTCAGAAGGTCTGCCAAGGTCTGGGTGGGATGGTTGTGCATCCCGTCTCCGGCGTTGATGACGGGTACGGAGGCATTCCGGGAGGCGACGAAGGGGGCTCCGTCCTTGGGGTGGCGAATGGCCATGATGTCGGCGTAGCAGGAGATGATTTTCGCAGTGTCTGCCATGCTCTCGCCCTTGGCGGCGGAGGAGGAGTTGGCAGAGGAGAAGCCCAGCACGCTGCCGCCCAGCTCCAGCATGGCGGCTTCAAAGCTCAATCGGGTGCGGGTGGAGGGCTCATAGAAAAGGGTTGCCAGCTTTTTGTATTTGCAGCTGTCCCGGTATTTTTCCGGGTGTGCCGCAATGTCCTTGGCGGTGGCGATGAGCTCGTCCAGCTCCTCTACGGAAAGGTCTAGGATGCTGTTAAGACTTCTCATGCTTTGCCTCCGTTGACTGCCAGATAGGCCTTGATCCGGGCTACATTCTCAGCCATTTCCGGCTTTTCTTCCAGATATTCGATGATATCGTACACATCCACCACGGAGTAGACAGGGAAGCCGAATTCCTCTTCCACCTCTTCCATGGCCAGCTTTTCGCCCTTGCCCCGCTCCTTGCGGTCCACCATGATGAAGGTGGCGGCAACTTTCACGCCCTCCAGGTGGCTGAGAATGGCCATGCTCTCCCGGATGGCGGTACCGGCGGTGATCACATCCTCGGTGATGACCACTTCTTCCCCGGCCTGGGGCACATAGCCCACAAAAACGCCGCCTTCGCCGTGGTCCTTGGCTTCCTTCCGGTTGAAGAAGAAGGGCACATCCAGCCCCTGCTTGCTCAGGGCTACGGCGGCGGACACGGCGATGGAGATGCCCTTGTAGGCGGGGCCGTAGAGGACGGCCTTCTTATCGCCCAGCTTTTCCCGGTAGGCCCGGGCATAGAATTCGCCCAGGGTGGCGATCTGCGCGCCGGTTTTGATATCACCGGCGTTGATGAAATAGGGGATCTTCCGGCCGGATTTGGCGGTGAAATCACCGAATCTCAGCACACCGGCCTTTTCCAGAAATTCAATAAATTCTCTTTTGTAGCTTTCCATAAAATGTCCTCCTGTTAGCCTACAAATTCAGCCACGCAGCGCTCGTAGGCGGCTACGGGGTCTGCTGCGGCGGTGATGGGGCGGCCTACCACGATGTAGTCGGAGCCGATGGCCTTGGCGGCGGCGGGGGTCATGACCCGCTTCTGGTCCCCCGCATCTCCGTCGGCAAACCGAACGCCGGGGGTGACGGTGATAAAATTCTTTCCACAGGTGCTGTGGACTTTTTCCGCCTCCAGGGGGGAGCAGACCACGCCGTCCAGGCCTGCATTCTTGGCGGTCTCGGCGTAGTGCATGACCACCCGGTCCATGGGCTCATGGATCATCAGGTCCCGCTCCATGGCCTCCTGATCGGTGGAGGTCAGCTGGGTCACGGCAATCAGAAGGGGACGGGTGCCGTCGGGCCGGGTCAGGCCCTCCAAAGCGGCTTGCATCATGGCGGTGGTACCGGCGGCGTGGAGGTTGGTAATGTCCACATCCAGGTTCCGCAGAACGGCCATGGCCTTCTTGACGGTGTTGGGAATGTCGTGGAGCTTCAAATCCAGAAAAATCTTATGCCCTCTGGCCTTGATCTGCCGGACGATTTCCGGGCCTTCGGCATAGTACAGCTCCATGCCGATCTTCACAAAGGGCTTCTTGCCGGTGAACTTGTCCAGAAATGCGAAGGTTTCTTCTGCGCTGGAAAAATCGCAGGCTACAATGACGTCTTTCCCCATATTACTGTGCGCCTCCTATAATGTCGCTTAAATTCTCAATTCTGTAATTTTCCATGACCCTTGGCAGGTCCTCGATGATCTTCTTGCAGGCCCAGGGGTCAACCAGGTTGGCAGCGCCAACCTCTACGGCGGTGGCCCCCGCCAGCATCATTTCCAGCACATCCTCGGCGCTCTGCACGCCGCCCATGCCGATGACCGGAATTTTGACCGCGTGGGCCACCTGGTAGACCATCCGCACCGCCACCGGGAAGATGCCGGGGCCGGAGTAGCCGCCCATGGTGTTGGCGATGACGGGCTTTCTGCGCCGCAAATCAATGCGCATACCAAGCAATGTATTGATCAGGCTGATGCCGTCGGCCCCCGCGTCCTCGCAGGCCTTGGCAATGGACACAATGTCCGTGACGTTGGGGGAGAGCTTGACGATGACGGGCTTGGCGGTGACGGCCTTGACGGCTTTTGTCACCTCTGCGGCAGCCTTGGGGTCTGTGCCGAAGCTCATGCCGCCGCCGTGGACATTGGGGCAGCTGACATTGACCTCCAGCCAGCCCACCTGCGCCTGAGCGTCCAGCTTTTCGCAGGTATAGGCATAGTCTGCCACGGAGAAGCCGGACACATTGGCCATGACCGGCTTGTGGAAAACCTGGGAAAGCTTCGGAAGCTCATTCTGGATTACAGCGTCTACCCCGGGATTTTGCAGGCCCACGGCGTTGATCAGGCCTGCGGGGCACTCGGCGATTCTGGGGGTGGGGTTTCCGAACCGGGCTTCTCTGGTGGTGCCCTTAAAGGAGAAGGTGCCCAGGATGTTAATGTCGTAAAGTTCCGCAAATTCGTAGCCGAAGCCGAAGGTGCCGGAGGCGGGAATTACCGGGTTATCCAGTTGGGTTCCGCAGAGATTTACATTCAATCCCATAGAATTTCCTCCTTTTTCATGACGGGGCCGTCCTTGCAGATGCGCTTGTTGCCGGTGAGGGTTTTGCAGGAGCAGCCCATGCAGGCCCCGAAGCCGCAGCCCATGCGCTCTTCAAAGCTCATCTGGCCGGAGGTGTGGCTGGCCTTGTACAAAGCTTTCAGCATGGGTTCCGGGCCGCAGGCGCAGAAGTGGCTGTAGCTGAGATTTTTCAAAGCATCGGTCACAAAGCCGGGGATGCCGTAGGAGCCGTCCACCGTGGTCACGTACACGGTGCAGCCCAGGGCCTTAAATTCTTCCTCATAGAAGATTTCTTCCCGGGTGTTGAAGCCCAGAATGACCTGCACTTCCTTGCCCATGGCCCGCAGATGCTTGGCAAGACCGTACATGGGGGGCACACCCACGCCCCCGCCGACCAGCAGGGGAGCTTCTCCCACAAGGCCCAGGTCATACCCGTTGCCGAGCCCTGTCAGGATATCCAATTTTTCCCCCGGGGTCATGGCAGCCATCTGGGCTGTGCCGTGGCCCACTACTTTATACACCAGGGTCAGCTTGCCATCTTCCCAGTCGCAGACGGAAATGGGACGGCGGAGGAACTTGCCCGCAAGGCGGATGTTCACAAACTGCCCCGGGGCGGTGATGGCAGAGGTGTCCCCGGAGAGCGTCATGCGATAGACGCTGGCGGTCAGAGCCTCATTGGTGAGAATTGTAAAAAAACACAGTTTCATCATATCAGGCATCAATGGTGGAGATGGTCAGGGTGGTCTCTTCCAGCACGTCCAGCAGCACCTTCACGGTGTCTAGGGCGGTGAAGAGGGTCACGTTGTATTCGGTGCAGATCTGGCGAATCTGAATGCCGTCGGAGGCGTTGGAGCCGGGGTCACGGGTGTTGATGACATAGGCAATGTGGCCCTGGCGCAGGGCGTTGGGAATCTCCTCGCTGCCGTCGCTGATCTTCTGCAGGGCGTGGGTGCGGATGCCGTGCTCCTTCAGGAACTTGGCAGTACCGGTGGTGGCCTCGATGTTGAAGCCCAGCTGGTAGAACCGGCGGATCAGGGGCAGGGCCTCCTCCTTATCCCGGTCAGCAATGGTGGCCAGGACCGTGCCGTAGTTTTGCAGGTGCATGCCGGAGGCCTGCAGGGCCTTGTAGAGGGCTCTTGTCAGGGTCTTGTCGTAGCCGATGGCCTCGCCGGTGGACTTCATCTCGGGGGACAGGTAGGCATCCAGGCCCCGAATCTTATTGAAGGAGAACACGGGGGCCTTGACGTACCAGCGGCTCTTCTCCGTGGGGTAGATGTCGAAAATGCCCAGCTCCTTCAGGCTCTTGCCCAGGATGACCTCGGTGGCAATGTCTGCCAGGGAGTAGCCCGTGGCCTTGCTCAGGAAGGGTACTGTCCGGGAGGACCGGGGGTTGACCTCGATGATATACACACGGTCTTCCTTGTCCACAATGAACTGGATGTTAAACAGGCCCTTGATGCCGATGCCCAGGCCCAGCTTCTTGGCGTATTGCAGAATAATGCCCTTGACCTTGTCGGAGATGGAGAAGGGAGGATAGACGGAGATGGAGTCGCCGGAGTGGACGCCGGTGCGCTCTACCAGCTCCATAATACCGGGGACGAACACGTCCCGGCCGTCGCAGATGGCGTCGATCTCCACCTCCCGGCCCTGGATGTACTTGTCCACCAGCACGGGCTTGTCCTCGTCGATTTCCACAGCGGTGCGCAGGTATTGCCGCAACTGCTCTCCGTTTGCCACGATCTGCATGGCCCGGCCGCCCAGGACAAAGCTGGGGCGCACCAGCACGGGGTAGCCGATCTCCTTGGCGGCTGCAATGCCGTCTTCAATGTTGGTCACGGCCTTGCCCTTGGCCCGGGGGATGTTCAGCTCGTTCAGGAGGTTTTCAAACTGGTTCCGGTCCTCGGCCCGGTCGATGGCGGCGCAGTCCGTGCCGATGATGGTCACGCCCCGCTCCATCAGGGGGTCTGCCAGGTTGATGGCGGTCTGGCCGCCCAGGGAGGCAATGACGCCCTCGGGGTTCTCGAAGTGCAGGATGTTCATCACATCCTCGGGGGTCAGGGGCTCAAAGTACAGCTTGTCGGCGGTGGTGTAGTCCGTGGAGACGGTTTCGGGGTTGTTGTTGATGATGATGGCCTCGTAGCCCTCGCTGCGGATGGTGTTCACGGCATGGACGGTGGAGTAGTCGAATTCCACGCCCTGGCCGATGCGGATGGGGCCTGCACCCAGGACCACCACCTTCTTCTTCTCCGTCAGGCGGGAGTCGTTAGAGCCGGTGTAGGAGGAGTAGAAGTAGGGGATATAAGCGCCGGTGTGGCAGGTATCCACCATGCGGTATACGGGGAAGATGTCCTTCTCGCAGCGCAGGCGATAAACCTCCAGCTCCTTCATGCCCCAAAGCTGAGCAATGAACTTGTCGCCGAAGCCCATGGCCTTGGCCTGCTTCAGGGTTTCTGTGTCGCCGACGTTTGCTTTCAGCGCCATCTCCATGTTCACGATCTTCTCAATGGAGCGGATGAAGAAGGGAGTGATCTGGGTCACCTCATAAATTGCGTCCACGCTGACATTCCGGCGCAGCAGCTCGGCCACGGCGAAGATGGTGTCGTCCCGGAACTGCTTGAGGTACTCCAGAATCTCGGCGGTATCCATGCGGTCGAATTTCGGCATATAGAAGTGGCATACGCCGATTTCCAGGGACCGGACGGATTTCAGCAGGCACTCCTCCAGATTGGAGCCAATGCCCATGACCTCGCCGGTGGCCTTCATCTGGGTGCCCAGGGTGTTGGCGGCGGAGGCGAACTTATCAAAGGGGAACCGGGGCAGCTTGGCCACCACGTAGTCTAGGGAAGGCTCAAAGGCTGCGGTGGTGTTGGCAATCTTGATATCCTCCAGGGCCATGCCCACGGCAATCTTGGCAGTGACCCGGGCGATGGGGTAGCCGGAGGCCTTGGAGGCCAGGGCGGAGGAACGGGAGACCCGGGGGTTGACCTCAATGAGGTAGTATTCGGAAGAGCTGGGGTTCAGAGCAAACTGGACGTTGCAGCCGCCCTCGATTTTCAGCTCCCGAATGATCTTGATGGCGGAGTCGTTGAGCATCTTGAGATCGTGATCGCTCAGGGTCATGATGGGGGCCACCACCAGGCTGTCGCCGGTGTGGACGCCCACGGGGTCGATGTTCTCCATGCCGCAGATGGTGATGGCGTGGTCGTTGGAGTCCCGCATGACCTCAAACTCGATTTCCTTGTAGCCCTTGACGGACTTCTCAACGAGCACCTGGTGGACGGGGGAGAGCTTGAAGGCGTTCAGGCCGATCTCTTCCAGCTCTTCTTCATTGTAGGCAAAGCCGCCGCCGGTGCCGCCCAGGGTGAAGGCAGGACGCAGTACCACGGGGTAGCCGATGTGCGCTGCGGCCTGCTTGGCTTCTTCCAGGGAGTAGGTGATTTCGGAGGGAATGACGGGCTCGCCGATGGACTGGCACAGCTCCTTAAAGAGCTCCCGGTCCTCGGCCCGTTCAATGGAGGTGGAGGAGGTGCCCAGCAGCTGCACATTGCACTCCCGCAGCACGCCCTTCTTCTCCAGCTGCATGGCCAGGTTCAGGCCGGTCTGGCCGCCGATGCCGGGGACGATGGCGTCGGGCCGCTCATAGCGGATGATCTTGGCAATGTATTCCAGGGTCAGGGGCTCCATATAGACCTTGTCCGCAATGGCGGTATCGGTCATGATGGTGGCGGGGTTACTGTTGCACAGGACCACCTCGTAGCCCTCTTCCTTCAATGCCAGGCAGGCCTGGGTGCCGGCGTAGTCGAATTCCGCCGCCTGCCCGATGACGATGGGGCCGGAGCCGATGATCAGAATCTTCTTAATGTCTGTTCTCTTTGCCATAATTCATTTCCTCCATAATGCTGTATCTAAATTTTTCTTACTTTGCCAGATAGACGGCCTGGCCGTCGTGGAAGGTTGCCATGCACTTTCCGTGGACGTTCCAGCCTGCAAAGGGCGTGGCCTTGCCCTGGGACAGAAAGTCAGCCGGGTCTATTGTGTACTGGGCATCCAGGTCCCATACGGAAAAGTCATTGCCCATAGGGATAGCAAAGCGCTTTCTGGGATTCCATACCAGCTTGTTTACCAGCGCTTCCGGGGTGAGAAGGCCTGTGCGGACCAGGTAGGTGTAGAGAATGGGAAAGGCCGTCTCCAGGCCTACCACGCCGAAGGCGCTCTTTTCCAGCCCCCTTGCCTTTTCCTCGGCGCTGTGGGGAGCGTGGTCCGTGGCAATCATGTCGACGGTGCCGTCGAGCAGTCCTTCCAGCAGGGCCTCCCGGTCCTCCGGGGAGCGCAGAGGGGGATTCATCTTGAAGCGCCCGTCCTCCTGCAAAAGGCTGTCGTCCATTACAAGGTAATGGGGGCCGGTCTCACAGGTCACGTCCACGCCGCTTTTCTTTGCCTGCCGGATGAGGTCCACACTCTCCCTGGTGGAGATGTGGCACACATGGTAGCCGCAGCCGGTTTTTGCCGCCAGCTCCAGGTCCCGGGCGATGGGGCCCCACTCGCTTTCGGAGCAGATGCCCCTGTGGCCGTGGGCCTTGGCGTAAGCGCCGTCGTGGATGTAGCCGCCGCGCAGAAGTGCGTTGTCCTCGCAGTGGGCAACGATGAGCTTGCCGAGGTCCTTGGCACGTTTCATGGCCTTCTCCATCATCTCGGGGCTCTGCACCCCCCGGCCGTCGTCGGAAAAGGCGATGACCTGCGGGGCCAGGGCCTCCATGTCGGAAAGAACCAAACCCTGCTCGCCCTTTGTAATGGCGGCGTAGGGGTAGACCGCGATGACGGCGGATTTGCGGATGGCCTCCAGCTGGGGCTCCAGGTTTTCCGGGCTGTCCGGCACCGGGTTCAGGTTCGGCATGGTGCACACGGCGGTGTAGCCTCCCCGGGCCGCTGCCCGGGAGCCGGAGAAAATCGTCTCCTTATAAGAAAATCCCGGCTCTCTGAAATGCACATGCACATCACAAAAGCCGGGAAAAACGGAATATTGGGACGAATTGAGAAAAGAAAAATCCTCTTTCTTGAAAACAGCGGAAACGCCGTCCAAAAAAGAGGAAGGGAAAGAGCCATATGCGGTTGCCTTCAGCCGAGATTCCATGGTCAGTCTCCTTTCACCTAAAAAAATATCCTGCCATACGGCAAGACAGCATTCACGGTTCGTCGCCGTTTTTCGATTTATTCTAGCATAGGGAGCGGCTTTTGTCAACCGGAAAATTGATTTTGTGAAAAAAAGTATTTTTTTAAACAACGGGGCTTGCAAGCGGCCCCGTTTTGCGGTAACATATACCCGTAAATTTTTATCAATAGAAAGGACGTGTCCTGCAAATATGATTAAAGTTGACATTTCCCACGTCTGGGGCCAGATTGCTCTGCCCGATCTTCTGGCCATGGAGAAAGAGGTCGCCCAGGCCCATGCCACCCTGGTGGACGGCACCGGCGCCGGCAATGATTTCCTGGGCTGGCAGAATCTGCCTACCCGGGAGCCCACCGAGGAGATCCTGCGCATCCAGAGCGCTGCCCGGAAGATTCGCAATGACTCCGATGTGTTCGTGGTCATCGGCATCGGCGGCAGCTACCTTGGCCCCCGGGCAGCCATTGAGCTGCTGCAAGGCCCCAACCACAACATGGGCAAGGGCAAGGGTGACCCCCAGATCTATTTCGCCGGCAATGGCCTGAGCACCCGGCACTGGAATGAGCTGAGCCGCCTGCTGGAGGGCAAGGATTTCTCCATTGCCATTATCTCCAAGTCCGGCACCACCACCGAGCCCGCCATTGCCACCCGTGCTCTGCGGGCCAAGCTGGAGGAGAAGTACGGTGTGGAGGGGGCCAAGAGCCGCATCTATGCCATCACCGACCCCTGCAAGGGCGCACTGCGCCAGATGGCCAACGAAGAGGGCTGGGAGACCTTTGTGATCCCCGCCAACGTTGGTGGCCGGTTCTCCGTGCTGACCCCCGTGGGCCTGCTGCCCCTGGCTGTGGCCGGTGTGGACATCATGGAGCTGATGAACGGCGCTATGGACGCCAAGGAAAGCTACGACCTGCGCTCCTTCGATAACCCCGTGTGGCTCTATGCCGCCGTGCGGAACCTGCTGTACCGCAACGGCAAGTCCATGGAGATCTTCGAGAGCTTTGAGCCGGGCTTCAAGATGTTCGGCGGCTGGTGGCAGCAGCTCTTTGGCGAATCCGAGGGTAAGGACGGCAAGGGCATCTTCCCCGTGACCGCCGAGTTCACCGCCGACCTGCACTCCCTGGGCCAGATGATTCAGCAGGGCCAGCGGAACATCTTCGAGACTATGGTCCGCTTCGATGCCCCCGCGGAGAAGATGGTCATCGGCGGCGACGAGAAGAATCTGGACGGCCTGAACTACCTGGAGGGCCGCACCCTGGACTTCGTGGACGAGAAGGCCTTCCTCGGCACCCTGGCTGCCCATGTGGACGGCGGCGTGCCCGTCATCACCATGGACTGCGGCGAGCTGAACGACCGGAAGGTAGGCGAGATGTTCTACTTCCTGGAGCTGTGCTGCGGTGTTTCCGCCTACATCCTGGATGTGAACCCCTTCAACCAGCCCGGCGTGGAATTCTACAAGCGCAATATGTTCAAGCTCCTGGGCAAGCCCGGCTACGAGAGCAAGTAAAAGGCATTTGTCATTTTGTAAAATTCCCTATTGCAAAAAAGCGAGTTTGCTGGTAGAATGATACCAAGCCAGATTTATTTTGGTATAGCAAAGGAGGAAATTCCGATGATTCATGTAATTATGGGCCTGAAGGGCTCCGGTAAGACCAAGAAGCTGATCGATGCCATCAACGCCGCAGTGGCAGATGCCCACGGCGATGTGGTCTGCATCGAATACGGCAAGAAGCTGACCTATGATGTTACTTACAAGGTGCGTCTGGTGGACTCCAAGGAGTACGGCATCAGCTCTCCCGATATGCTCAAGGGCTTCCTGAGCGGCCTGCACGCAGGCAACTTTGATATTACCAACGTGTTCATCGACAACCTGTATAAGACCATCGGTCAGGATCAGGCTGCCAACGAGGCCTTTGTGGATTGGGTGGCAGACTTTGCCAAGGAGAACAACATGGAGATCACCATGACCATCTCCGCCGACCCCGAGACCGCTTCCGAAGGTATGAAGAAGTACCTGTAAGGAGACGAATCCTCCTGCACCGCCGTGCACGCAGCACGGCGGTGCTTTTTTGAGAAAGGAAAGCGTATGAAGGAGATAAAAAGAAATCCGGGCATTGATTTCCTGCGGCTGCTTGCCATGTATCTGGTGGTGGTATACCATCTGCTGTTCCATGGCGGAATCCTGGATGCCGGGCAGAATTCCGGGGCGGCCCAGCTGCTGCGGGTGCTGACCCTTTGCGCAGTGGACAGCTTTGCCCTGATCAGCGGCTATGTGGGCTTGCGGGAGGAAAAGCCCCGGTTTCCTGTAAACCGGATGGCCAGACTCTGGCTGCAAACCCTTTTTTACAGCCTGCTGATGCTTTTGGCAGCTGCCTGCGTTTACCGGCCAATCCTTTCGAAAAGCAGTCTTCTGCGTGCACTGCTGCCGGTTGCCTCGGATCAATATTGGTACGTCACGGCCTATATGCCCCTGTGCCTTATGATGCCCTGGTTGAATGCGCTTCTGTACCGCCTGGACCGGCGGGAGCTGGGGCAGCTTGCAGCTGGGCTTACCGGGCTGTTCTGCCTGTACGGAACGCTGGCCAATCCGTTATCGGAGAATTTTCGACTGTGGGGCGGCTGCCATTTTTCCTGGCTGGTCATCCTCTATGTGGTGGGTGCCGCCCTGGGCCGGGATAGGTGGCTTGAAAAACTGAAAACCATCTGGGTGGCGGCTGCTTTCCTTGGCTGCTGGTCCTGCCTGTGGCTGACAAACCGGTTCGGTGTGCTGTCCGGATTCCAGCTGGAGCGAAACAGCAGCCCTCTGGTACTGGCGATGGCGGTGTGCCTGATGGCTCTGTGTACCAGAATCCGTTTTTCCACCGGACTTCAGAGGGTGCTGGCCCGGATGGCACCGGCTGCCTTTGGCGTGTATCTGATGCATGACAACCCGGCCTTCCGACAGGTTTTCATCAGCGGCAGGTTTGCATTTCTGGCCCGGCTTCCGGCATGGGCGATGATCGGTGCGGTTCTATTTGCGGCGCTTGTCATTTTCTTGCTGGGCATTCTGGTGGATTCCGGCAGAATGAGGCTATTCTCCCTGCTCCGGAAGAAAGATTTATGAAACAACAAGCAGGTGCCTGGGACATTGCCCCGGGCACCTGCTTGCGGCTCCTGATCATGAAACGGATCTTGCTATGCAAATGGCACACAATATTTTTCCTGCGGCGGGGACGCTCCTGTGAGTATGCACCGAAATGGGGAATAAAGATCGGAAAAGTGTGTAAAAATGCAGAAAAACAGCGGAAATGAAAAAAATTCTTGCTTTCTATATATGCCTATTATATAATATACAGGTTTATGACTGATTGGATAGAATAGAGAGGAGTACGTTATGCAGAAAGAGACGTTGCAAGAGAACAAAATGGGCGTTATGCCGGTGGGAAAGCTGCTGGTAAATATGGCCCTGCCTATGATCATTTCCATGCTGGTCCAGGCGTTTTATAATATTGTGGACAGTGTGTATGTGTCCCAGGTGTCCGAGAGTGCGGTCACGGCGCTTTCCCTGGCATTCCCGGTGCAGAATATGCAGATCGGCTTTGCCGTGGGCGTTGGCGTGGGCGTCAATGCGCTGCTGAGCCAGAGCCTGGGCCGGAAGGATCAGGAGAGCGTCAACTGGGCTGCGGGCCAGGGCGTATTTCTGGCGCTGGTAGCTACGGCGCTGTTTATGCTCTTCGGCTTCTTCGGTGTCCGGCCCTACTACACCATGCAGTCCACCGTGGCGGAGACCGTTGAGGGCGGCATTGCCTATACCAGCATCTGCTGCATCTTCACCGTTGGCGTTTTTATCCAAGTCCTCTGCGAGCGGCTGCTCCAGGCCACCGGCCGGGCCATGCAGACCATGATCCTCCAGGGCACCGGTGCCATCATCAACATC
>OKWR01000929.1_pt1 | contig 23456 bp, 23 predicted proteins | sample 1607101 | NCBI WGS metagenome assembly OKWR01 (sample SAMN04414076, study PRJEB24778) | human gut metagenome | material: faecal | host: Homo sapiens
TTGTTGCTCAGGAACTTATAAATTAATTTAAATCAAAGTGTTGCGGAATTAAGGGGTATTAAATATTTGGTATTAATTCCCAAATATACACATATTTTTGTTTGTAGAATTCAATACATAAAATTTTCAATCAACCATTTTCCTTTTTTAACACTTAATCATTAAAGACTTCCCGAGGCTTCATTACCGGAAGAAGCATTGTTTCCCCCACTCTTCACATCATCATTCTGTATACTGCGCTCAGTCTTTTTCACCTGCGCCTTCAAATCACCGAAACGCCAGTTCACACTGCAACCGAAATTCATGGCCGAGTATTTGCTCTTACTCTGCAACCGAAAAGTTTCCGTAAGCGTTTCATGAGTTGTGGTCTGATACTTGTTCAAGAAATTATTGGCATACAGGGACACATTCAGACGCTTCTCGTTCAGGAACGAACGACTCAGATTCAAGCCGTAAAAGTAATAAGAAGCCCCTTCGCCTTGCAGAGTCTGCCGCGGAGTGCTGCCTCCTCCAAATATACTCAGGCGCAGATCCCAAGGCAGGGTCTGCTGCGCATTCAGAAAGAGATTTCCGGAAAGGCCACGATTGTCCACAGACAGTTGTGCACTATGTATCACGGAATGCACTCCGGACAGATTCACCGACAAACGGGTCTTGCTTCCGGGATTCCAGTTGGCCCATAAAGACAGTGTCGTCTGATGAGTTTTTCCCACATTACCGTAAGTGGTTTCCTGCACTCCTTCATTCATAAAAGAGTAAGATTCTATGCCGTTGCCCACATAGCGATAAGATAAATCGGCATTTATACTGAATTTTGCTGAGAAATAGCTGTAGGACAGTCCGGTAACATGTGCCTTTTCAGTGTCCAGATCAGGATTACCATAACGCACGGACGCCGGGTTACTGGTGTCACGGAAAGGATTTAGATACCAGATTCCGGGACGGTTGATGCGCATGTTATAATTGAGTCGCAAAGTAGAAGTCTGGCTCAGCATATAGGACAGATTCACACTGGGCACCCAATCGTTGAAACCGGCCTGAAAATCCCGTTCGGGTAGCAAGGCATATTTCACATTCATAAATGTGTGCTCATAACGCACTCCCGCACGCAATCCCATCTGTTTCCATTTGAGTTGGTAATCGGAATAAGCGGCCAGAATATTCTGGCCCTGTTCATACTGCGAGGTAAGTTGCTCCTGCTCTACCATTGCCCCATGACCATCTTCCTCCAATGACCGGCTGTCGCTGCTGTTCTGGCGGTAAATATATTTCATTCCGGCATCAAAAGAGTGCATCTCATTAACCGGAAGCACATAGTCTACCTGAGCGGTATGTTCTGTCGTGTGAGCCTTATTGTCATGCGACTGTCGCCGAAGGGTATAAGGCACATCGGTAATTTCTTCGTAACGGGTATCCATCTCATCTCTATTGGGTGATGCGTTCAGTTTATAAGAAAGAGTGAGATATTCTCCGGGCTTGCGGAACGTATGCTGATAATCCAGATTCACCCCCAAGCTCATCCAACCGTTCTGTGCGTCGGTCAGCATCCGGTAACGGTAACGCTCGGTCTGGTCGGTCCGCCTCATCTGAGTCAAGGTATTTCCATCTGCAGAATATCCCCCATCGAAAATATTGGCCGAAAGGGTAATCAGATTCAGGGTATCAATTTCATAACTGGCCTCCAGGCTTCCGAACTGGTAGGAACCATCCGACTTGGACGTTCCGTCCTGAAGCAGATGACGGAACTCTTCGGAGGTGAAATCTTCGCGCTCACTGGTGTTATATCCGGTTGGGGTATTGTGATAGGTATAGGAATAGTTTCCGCTAACGGTAAATTTTCCCGCCTGTGCCGTGACATAAGCATTACCCCCCAAACCCGTGTTGCGTGCCTGTACTCCCAGTGTGGCATTATAGCCCTGCATCCGGGCGTCGGTAGTCACAATATTCAGAATGCCGCCCACCCCTTCGGCATCATACTTGGCACCGGGATCGGTAATCACTTCAATGCGCTTGATGGTGCTGGCCGGAAGACTACGCAATACTTCCTTAGGGTTGTTGCTCATTAGAGTATTCGGTTTTCCGTTTACGTGTACCTTGAAACTTCCCGAACCATTTACCTGAATGTTGTCTTCGCCGTCTACGGTCACCAAAGGCACCTTGCGGAGCATTTCCAGCGTGGTGTTGGTCTGCGCGTCGGGATCATCCTCTACATTGTAGGTCAACCGGTCTATCTCGGCCTTGACCAGAAGTTTCTGTGCCACAACCTCGGTATTTTTCAACACCTCGGCGGTTTCTGAAGTATAAAGCGTTCCTAAATCGATCTTTTTTTGCGAGGCGGTACAGGTAAAGTCACGGACAAGAGTGCGCTTTCCCATTGAAGAGATGGAAATACGATAGCTTCCTTCTGCCGGAAGAAAAAGCTGAAAGGTTCCGTCCAGACCGGTCACTGCCATACGCACCACTTTTTGGGGAGCTTCGGGACGCACCACCCGAATGGTGGCATAGGGTTCTTTTTCCTGTAACAGAGAGTCAACAAGCACCCCTTTTACCTGAAAGACAGTATCGGAATGCTGTTCCGTATTTTGAGCACGGGATTGGGTAACATTCAGACAAAACAGATATAAGGCCGTAATCAGGCTTTTTTTTACAATTCTTTCCATAATGATTCTTGAAGTGTGTGATGTTTTGAAATTACTGACGGCAAAGTAATTTATTATTGTCAGCAAAATAATTTATTACTGACGGCAAAGTAAAAACCGGCAGACGCGACATCATTCAAACAGTCCTAGATCGGTTTGAAAACATTCCTATGATTTAAACTTGAAAATCAAGCCAAAATTAAAAATATTTTGGGAGAAAGGAAAGAATCAAAGCTTTTTCTTATATCATCTCTTATAAAAAAAATCACAGCTCAGCAGGAGAATATCCCAGGAAATACAGAATCCCGTCCAAACCGGTAATATTAATGGATTGCGGAATATGATCACGCACTTTTTTCTTGGCGTGATAAGCTATCCCCAATCCTGCGGTCTGAAGCATGGCCAAATCATTGGCACCATCACCTACGGCAAGCGTTTCATTCAACGTAATCTGTTCTTTTTGGGACAGTTCTTTCAATAGAGCAACCTTTCGGGAACTGTCCACAATGTCACCTAAATGTTTACCGGTAAGCCTACCGTCCCGGATTTCCAATTGGTTGGCATATACATAGTCCAAATGAAACATCTCCTTCAACCGAAGCGCAAAATAAGTAAAACCACCGGAAAGAATAGCCACCTTACACCCATGACGCTTCAATCCTTGCAAAAGTGTCTCCAGACCGTCCATCAACGGCAAACGGTCGGCAATCTCCTGCAACACATGCTCATCCAACCCCTGCAATAGCCGCAGGCGCTGACGAAAACTCTCCTTGAAATCAAACTCTCCGTTCATGGCCCGTTCCGTAATCTGGCGTACATAGGCTCCGACACCGGCACATTCTGCCAGTTCGTCCATCACTTCGGTCTTTATCAAAGTGGAATCCATATCAAAGCAAGCCAATTTCTTCGGAGTACGATAACTGGCTTCTGTCTGTAAAGACAAGTCTATACCATACTGCTGGCTATATCGGATTAAATCCTGATGCAAAAGCAACAGATTGGATGGACAACCGCAAAAAAGCAGTTCCCAAGCCTGCAATTCAGAAACGGGCGACAAATCCGTATTCCCTTTGTCTGACGCAATCAAAGAACGACGCGAAAGAAAGAACAAACCATAACGCTCCAGCAACCCCATCACGGGAAGCCAGAATGCGGTCTGCTCTTCTCTCGCCAACAGAATCAGTACATAGCGGTCTGACTCTGGACTCAGTTCACAATCCTTTATCTGCATTAGTTTTTATACGTTGGAATCAATATAGTATTTATAGGAATCACGGAATCAATTCACCCGGAAATGATCATCTCCAGTACGAAAGAATTCAATAATCTGATCGGCGGCAGCTACTCCTGCTTTCAAATTAGCCTCAGCGGTCTGTGCTCCCATCTTTTTGGGAGTAGAAAAATAGCGATCTCCAAATTTAGAGTTCAATATTTCATGCAAACCGGGCATCACATCAGTCATATAACAGAAATCCTGACGGATCGTCATCAGCCGGAGAAGATCTTCTTCGTTCATCACTTCCTTGCGGGCCGTATTGATGAGCAAAGGATCATGAGGCATCAGATTCATCAGGTCAAAATCTACAGACCGACGGGTTTCTTCAGTCAGAGGTACATGAATGGATACAATATCACAATAGCGATACAGATCCTCCCGACTGCCGACCATAATTACATCATCGTGCTTCATCTTCTCGGGAGCACAATAGGCATCATAGGCGAAGACTTCCATATCAAAGCCCTTGGCAATTCGAGCCACATTGCTGGCCACATTGCCGTAGGCATGCACTCCGATGCGCTTGCCTCTCAACTCATGTCCGCTGCTTCCTTTCATAAAATGACGGTAGGACATAAGCATCATGGCAAACACCAGCTCTGCCACTCCATTGGCATTCTGACCGGGAGTATTCATAGCTACAACGCCATGCTTTGTGGCCGCATCCAGATCAATATTATCATATCCGGCACCGGCGCGTACTACAACCTTCAGATTAGGAGCATGCTCGAAGAGCTGTTCATCCACACGGTCACTACGTACAATCAAAGCATCAGCTTCTTTCACGGCATCAAAAAGTTGACCAGAGTCTGAATATTTTTCCAACAGAACAAAATCATGTCCAGCCTGTTCAATTTTTTCTTCTATGCGGTTCACGGCATCAGCGGTGAACGGCTTTTCTGTTGCTATCAAAATTCTCATAACCTACTACAATGAAACATTAATGATTCTTTTCAAAGTCTCTCATGCAAAGCACCAGATCGCGTACTCCCTCTATCGGCATGGCATTGTAACATGAAGCACGGAATCCGCCTACGGAACGATGTCCCTTAATGCCCACCATTCCCCGTTCTGAAGCAAACGCCAGAAAATCCGCTTCCAGATCACGGTACTCATCAGACATCACGAAACAGATATTCATCAACGAACGGTCTTTCTCACGGGTCACAGTAGCCCGGAACAGTTTATTCCGCTCTATCTCACTATATAACATTTCCGCACGGACCTTTGCCCGACGCTGCATTTCTGTCACTCCTCCTTCCCGCTTCAGCCATTTCAGATTCTGCAAAGCGGTATAAACAGGTAATACGGGCGGAGTATTGAACATAGAACCTTTTTCGACATGAGTACGGTAATCCAACATGGTAGGAATCGGACGATGAACCTTACCTAAGGCCTCATCACGAACAATCACAAAAGTCACTCCTGCCGGACCGATATTTTTCTGGGCTCCACCATAAATGCAATCGTAACGAGAAATATCTACCGGCCGGGAAAATATATCAGAAGACATATCGGCTACAAGAGGTACCCCAACCTGAGGATCGGCATGTAACTCTGTACCGTAAATCGTATTGTTTGTTGTAATATGGAAATAATCAACATCTTCCGGCACCTGATAATTATCGGGAATATAAGTATATCCATCCGCTTCTGAAGAAGCCACTTCAATCACCTCGCCAAAAAGACGAGCCTCTTTCAGTGCTTTTTTAGCCCATACTCCACTATTCAGATAGGCTGCCTTCGTTTCCAAAAAATTGTAGGGCACCATGCAGAACTGCATACTGGCACCTCCTCCCATAAAAAGAACAGAATAACCGGACGGAATAGAGAGCAACTCACGAAACAAGGCCACCGCCTCGTCCATCACAGCAATAAACTCGCGGGAACGATGACTGATTTCCAATAAAGAAAGTCCTGAACACTGAAAATCTGCCACTGCCTGAACAGTATTTTGAATTACTTCATTAGGAAGAATAGAAGGTCCTGGATTAAAATTTGTCTTTTTCATAACTCGTGTTTTTTAAGGGATTAGTATTGACCGGATTATAAAGGAAAAGTATCTGCGGCTCCGGCTTTTGTCGAGATACGCACCATAGTATGTGTTTGTGGCTCACTGCATCAATATAATAGAAAAAAATCCGTCATAGAGAATAATAATGATATACTATCCGAGACAGTGAGAAACCTGTTTTATCAAATTTGTATGAAATATTCTAAGTCTATTTAGTTTTATGGCTCATCATAAGCGATATGCAATAATCATCATTATTATTGATAAATGCAAACAAAAACAGGAATAAAATCACTTTTTATTGCATTTTCCTATAAAATACTTTATTTTTGTGACTATAGCTTAATATTAAAGACAATATGACCATGAAAAAAATTGCATTGATTGTCTGCGCGTTGGTTGCTTCATTGACCACACAGGCACAGAGTGAACTTTATAAAAAAATGTCTCAGGTATCAGGCATTGAATCTTTTTACTACACACAGGAGCTGATGCGCAACCCCAACTGGAAGAATATTGATAATCCAGACATCAATTTATCAAGTCTGCCTTGGACGGGTGTGTATACTATAGAATATCTTTCGGCCACAAAGCGCAGAGTCATCCGTAAACTGAGAAAGGCTCAGGAAAAGAGACAGGAAGAGGAACAGAAAGACTCTTGGAAAGAAAAGCAGAGCGCACTAGGAGTTATCCGGGAAAAGATTCCGGGATCGGACTATAAGGTACTGATGCAAATCAATAAAGGTGACCGAAATATATCGGTCTATAAAAAAGGAAACCGTGACTATACCTTAGTCTACGACAATAAGGACCGTTATACGCTGATCCGTATGCAGGCAGACATCCCGCAGGACCTCCTGAATAAGATTTTCATTCAATAGTTCATTCCTCAGGAAAATGATACAAAAAAACTCCGGAGCACGCTCTGACGTGCTCCGGAGTTTTTTTGTATCGTTCACAACGGTTTTTACAAGTTTGCCACATGTTGCAGCAGTTCATACACTCCGCTGCACAGTCCCAGCACCACGATGCCGGCCACACAAACGGTCAGACAAACGGTGCTCAGCAGACCGCTCTTGAAAGTCGGCACGGGAGAATCGTTCGGCGTGATGTACATGGCCTTCACGATGAGTAAATAGTAGTACAGCGAGATGATGGTGTTGACCAACGCCAGGAATACCACCAAATAATAGCCCTGATGGAAGGCGGAAGCAAACACAAAGAACTTGCTGAAGAATCCTGCAAACGGCGGGATACCGGCCAGTGAGAACAGGGCCAGTGTCATGACCAGTGTCAGACGCGGATTGGTCTTGTAGAGTCCGTTGTAAGCCTCACGGTCCACCAGTCCGCCGGTGTGCTGCTCCACATTGGTGATCACTCCGAACACGGCCAGATTGGCCACGATATATACCACGATGTAATAAACCAGTGAGGCCATTCCCTGCCCGTCGCCAGCCAGCACAGCCAGCATGATGTAACCGGCCTGAGAAATACTACTGTAGGCCATGAAGCGCTTCAGGTCGCTCTGCAGGATGGCAAAGAGGTTAGCCACGGTAATGGTCACCACAATCACTACACTCAGCAGCAGACTCCAGTCCTCTACCATAGGACCGAACACGCGCAACAGGATGTTCATCAGCGCAAAGGCTGCGGCTCCCTTTGAAATCACAGACAGGTAGGCACTGATCGGAGTAGGCGCTCCCTGATAGGTGTCGGGGGTCCACATGTGGAAAGGCACCAGGCTCAGCTTGAAACCCAGTCCGGCAAAGAAGAACACCATAGCCATGATCTGAAGCGGAGTGCCGGTCAGAGCATTCTCGATATCGGCAAAGTACATGGTTCCCACAGTACCGTAAATCAGCGAAAGACCATAAAGCATCAGTCCGGAAGAGAACATGGCGCTCATGATGAACTTGGCTCCAGCCTCAGCACTGTGATGCTTGTATTTGTCAAAGGCCACCAGACAGGCCATCGGGATACTGGCCAGTTCCAGTCCGACATAGAACATGAGGAAGCTGCCGGCGCTCACCATGAAATACATTCCCAGCAGGGTACTGAACGTGAGCAGATAAAACTCACCGGCTTTGTGACGTGTGTCTTCGCGACGGATCCACGGACCGGCCTGAAGTATCACGAGCAGGGTACCCACCGTAAGGATGGTCTTCACCACGGAAGCCATCGGAGTGGAATGATACATGCCTCCAAACAGCACCTCATCGGAAATCGTCAGATTGGATGCGATGTGCACCACCAGCAGTCCGAATGCCATGAACTGAAGGATGCGGTGGTTGGGCTGCCGGATAATCAGGTCGCCTAAAAGAAGGATGATGATAATGAAGGAAAGCATCACCTCCGGCTGCATATGTAAGATAGTTGCTAAATCCATTTTCTTTTAAGGTATGATTTGTGAAATAATCGGTTCTACACTCTCACTGATCACATGGCTCACCCAATATGGAGCCAGACCGAGGCCGGCAACGCAAACCACCAGACAGATCACGGCAAAGCGCTCGTCCCAAGTGGCGTCGGTCAGCTTCAGATGCTCCGGATTCTTGCAGGTGCCGTACAGGATCTTTCCGACCACACGCAGGATATACACGGCTGTGATGACAATACTCATCGTGGCGATGATGGTACATACGCGGTGGAACAGGTCGGCATTCTGGAAGGAACCGACAAACACGGTCATCTCGGCCACGAAACCGCTCAGGCCCGGCAATCCCAAGTTGGCCAGACCGGCAATGACATAGCCCACAGCCAGGAACGGCATGATTTTCATCAGTCCGTTCAGCTCGCGCACGTCACGGGTGTGCGTACGGCCGTAGATCATACCGATGAGGGCGAAGAACAGGGCGGTCATCAATCCGTGACTCAGCATTTGCAGGATGGCTCCGGTACAGCTCACACGGGTCATCATCAGCAGGGCGAAGAGCACCAGGCCGCAATGACTTACGGATGAGTAGGCGTTGATATATTTCAGGTCGGTCTGTACCACCGCACTGAAGGCACCGTATACCACGGAAATGGTGGTCAGCACCAGGAAGAAGTCTCCCCAGATGGCAGCTCCCTCAGGCATCAGATACATGGCGATGCGGAAACAGCCGTAGCCTCCCAGTTTCATCAATACTCCGGCATGGAGCATGGATACAGCGGTCGGCGCGGAAGCATGACCGTCGGGACTCCAGGTATGGAAGGGGAACAAAGCACCCAGCACACCGAATCCCACAAAGATCATCGGGAAGAAGATGCGCTGCATCTCTGTCGGAATGTGCAGTTTCACCAGTTCCAGCAGGTTCATGGTGGTAGCTCCGGAACCATAGTAGATACCGAGAATACCCATCAGCAGGAAGGCGGAACCGCCCATCAGCATCAGCGTCAGTTTCATGGCGGCATATTCTTTCTTTCCGCTACCCCACACGCCGATGAGCAGATACATCGGAATCAGGGCCACTTCATAGAACATAAACATGGTAAAGAGGTCGGTAGAGATGAAGAATCCGAACACTCCGATACTCAAAAGGGTGAACCAAAGGAAATATTCCTTGGTCATCGGCTGGATCTTCCAGGAAGCAAAGGTTCCCGTAAACACGATGATGGCACTCAGAAGAAGCATCACCACCGAAATACCGTCCACGCCTACCGAATAGCAGATGTTCAGGGGAGCATACCAACTGACACTGTCGGTAAAGAGCATCTCCTGGGTGTTTCCGCCCTGACGCACGGTCACATAGGTATAGGTCAGCCAGGCGGCCAGAAGGAGCAGTGCGGACGAACCGCAGACCATCACTCCGCGAACCTGGTTCACGCTGCGGCTGATCCAGAGGCCGAGCAGCATGAGCAGGGGTATCAATACAAAAAGACTTAATATATTCATACGAGTAACAGCATAAGAGTTAATACAACAATTCCGCCCAGGAACCACAGGGTGTAGGTCTGGATGCGACCGTTCTGCAACGGCTGTACCTCTTCGCCCAAGGCATTGGTGGCCCAAGCCAGGAAGTTCAGGAACTGGTCAATGACATGACGGTCAAACCAGGCAAGCGGAGTAGATACGCAGCGGAAAATAATCTTTTTGGTCACGAAGAGCCACAGCTCGTCCATGTAGAAACGCTTGTAGGCGGCACGGTGCAGCTTCGGGAAAGTGCGCTGCAGGGCATCGGCCACAGGCTGCTCCTCGCGGAGATACATCCAGGTGGCCAGGGCAATGGCAATCAGAGCCACGATAATGCTGGTTCCGGCCACACTCCAGTCGAGGTGGATGTCGTAAGCGGTTCCGTCGGAAGAAACGAAATGTCCGAAAGGAATGAATCCGGCCACACAGGTGATGGCTGCCAGAATCATCAGCGGCAGGGTCATGGTGAGCGGACTTTCATGCGGCGTGTGGGCGGCATGCAGTTCCTTGTTTTCCTTGCCCCAGAAGATACAGTAGTACAGACGGAACATATAGAAAGAGGTCATACCGGCAATAAAGGTCATCACACATCCGATAACCGGGCTGAACGCGAAGCAGGCGGTCAGGATCTCGTCTTTGGAGAAGAAGCCGGAGAAAGGAGGAATACCGGATATGGCCAGACAGGCAATCAGGAAAGTCCAATGCGTGATAGGCATGTATTTGCGCAAGCCTCCCATGGTGCTCATCTCATTGCTGTGTACGGCATGGATAATGCAACCGGCTCCCAGGAAGAGCAGCGCCTTGAACATGGCGTGTGTGAAGAGGTGGAACATGGAAGCCATATAGCCCAGTCCGCCTTCGTGTGGGTGTGCCGAAGTGCAGACACCCAAAGCTACCATCATGAAACCGATCTGCGAAATGGTGGAGAATGCCAAAACACGCTTAATATCGCTCTGCGCACAGGCTACGGCTGCGGCATAGAAAGCGGTGAAGGCTCCCACATAGGCCACAATGTGGAGGGTTTCGGGAGCACAACTTGTGTATAGCGGAAACATGCGGGCCACCTGATAGACACCAGCCACCACCATGGTAGCGGCATGGATCAATGCGGATACCGGAGTAGGACCTTCCATGGCATCAGGCAGCCAAATGTGCAACGGGAACATGGCGCTCTTACCGGCACCACCCACAAACATCAGACCCAGTGCCCAAGGCAACATCATACCTCCCTGCACCAGCATCTGTAAATTTGGTGTAAAGGTGAAGGTGCCCATATAATATCCGTAAATCAGAATACCGATCAGGAAGCCCAGGTCGGCAAAACGGGTTACGATAAAGGCTTTCTTTGAAGCGGAAATCGCCTCGGGCTTGGTGTAATAGAAACCGATCAGCAAGTAGGAAGAAACACCCACCAGCTCCCAGAACACATACATCTGGAAAATATTGGTAGCGACAACCAGACCGAGCATGGAAAAGGTAAACAGCGACAGATAGGCATAGTAACGCTGAAAACCGCGCTCCCCCTTCATGTAACCGAAGGAATAAAGATGCACCATCAGGCTCACGGTAGAGATGACCACCAGCATCATGACCGAAATCGGATCAAGCAGAATACCCATATCAATGTGCAGGGTCTCGGTGAAGGGCAGCCAGGTAATATGATAAGGAATCAGTGTGGCATACGTTCCATCCGTCGTACGGGGCGCACTGAAATACTGGTAGGCTGTGAGATAACTGAGCACAGCCACCACACCCAGCACCAGAGTTCCGATAGTACCGGCCAGTCGGTGCGACATTTTCATACCGGCCAGGGCCAGAAGCAGGAAGCTCAGAACGGGCAGGGCGAGAATTAATATTGTATATTCCATATTGTTCTTACAATTAGCAGTTCAGATTGGTTATCCTTTCAGTTCGTTGATGTCATCGGTCAGTACGTGCTTCACATTACGATACACATTAATGATGATAGCAATAGCCACAGCGGTTTCGGCTGCTGCAATGGCAATGCCGAACAGACTGAAGAAATGACCTTCGAGCGCGTCGGGATACAAATAACGGTTGAACACGGCAAAGTTGATGTTCGTGGCATTGAGAATCAACTCCACGGAAATCAGGATGGCCAGCAGATTCTTGCGGGTGAAGAAACCGTAAATGCCGCAGAACAGCATCACGGTGCTGACAATCAGATAGTGTATAACATGTATTTCCATAAATCTGTGTCTTTGTTTTTATTTCTGTTTCCGTGCAATCATGATGGCTCCGATCATACAGGCCAGCAGCAGCACACTCACCACCTCAAACGGCAGTACAAACTGATATTTGTCGGCTCCGATCAGGGCATGGCCGATCTCTGTGGCCGGAAGCTCCACGCCTTGCGGAATGGTAACCAGAGCAAAGTGATTGCTCACGAGCAAGAAGATGACCAGTCCCGCACCCACCAGACAGGTTAGCAGCACTGTCAGGAACTTGGCCAACGGAATCTTATAGCGCATATTGCGGTCGGACTGGGTGAGCAGAATGGAAAAGACATAAAGCACCACAATACCGCCGGCATAGACAATAAGCTGCACAGCACCTAAATAAGTATATCCCAACATGGAATAGATACCACCGGTGCCGAAAAGTACAAACAACAGGTAGGTGGCCGAACGGACAATACGACCTGTGGTGACCGCCATCACCGAAAAGAAGATGATGACTGCCGCAACGACATAAAATGCGATGTCTAATAGTGATATGTCCATAATCTTTATTTTTTAGGGGCACAGGATGAGCCCTCATTGTTTAACACCATATAAAGTTTCTCTCTTTGGAACACGGCATTCTCAAAATCATTGGAGAAGTGGATGGCGTCGTGCGGACAGGCATTGACGCACAACTGGCAGAACATGCAGGCACCCAGATCATATTCGTAGCGCACCAGACGTTTCTTTTTCTTGCCGTCCTCATCTTCATAGGTTTCGGAAACTACCTTGATGGTGTCGTTGGGACATGCCATCTGACAAATACCGCAGGCCACACAGTGATGATGGTTCTCCTCATCATGCACCATGACCAGACGCGCGCGATGGCGCTCGGGTATGTGCAACGTGGTGTGACGGTTCTCGGGATACTGTTCCGTAACAGGCTTCTGGCAGAACACCTTCATAGAGGTACGCATACCGATGAGCAAGCTTTTCACGCCCTGCACATAGCCCTGAATATATTCACTGAAATTACTCATATCGTTCCATCATTTTAGAGGGTTATTCCAAATACGACGCACACGGTCATGATCAGCAGGATCAGCAAAGACAGCGGCATCAGGTATTTCCATTCCAGAGTAAGCACCTGGTCGATACGCAGACGGGGGAAGGTCCAGCGGATCCACATGAGCAGGAATACCACCAGGAAGGTCTTACCCACAAACCAGATGACACCCGGGATATAGTCCATCACGGCATTGAAACCGTCCAGTCCGGGGAAGTGAAGCGGCATCCATCCGCCCAGGAACAGGGTTACGGCAATACCGCTGGTGATGAACAGGTTCAGGTACTCGGCCAGATAGAAGAATCCGAAGTGCATACCGGAATACTCGGTGTGGTATCCGGCAGTCAATTCCTGCTCGGCCTCGGCCAAGTCGAACGGACCACGGTTAGCCTCGGCGTTACCGGCAATCAGATAGACGATAAACGCGGCAACCGCCGGCAGATGTCCCTGGAAGATGTTCCACATGCGGTCCTGACTCATCACAATGTCCTGGATATCCATCGTACCGCTGAGCAGCACCATGGTCAGTACGGTCAGACCGATAGACAACTCATAACTGATGATCATCGCACCGCTTCGCACGGCTCCGATGATGGTGTACTTGCTGTTACTGCTCCATCCGGCCAGCAGAATACCGAGCACTCCGATAGAAGAAGCAGCCAGCACGAAGAAAATTCCGATGTTCATGCGCAGAATCTCGGCACCCTTGTTCCAAGGCAGACACGAAAAGGTAAAGATAGAGGCCAGAATCACCAGGAAAGGAGCCAGATTATAAAGGAAACGGTCGGAACCTTTCAAGGAAATGATTTCCTTGGTCAGAATCTTGAGCACATCGGCCGGAACCTGCAACAGACCACCTTTTCCACCGACACGGTTCGGACCGATACGGCACTGGAAACGGGCGCAGACCTTGCGCTCCATATAAATCAGGATAATGGCCAGCACGGCATAAAGCACGATGATGAGCAGTCCCACAGCCAATCCCTCCAACAGGATGGCCAGCCACTGGGGCATCACGCCGAGCAGGGCTTCATGGATAGCCATGTTGAGATCCTGTATGTTGTAATAGTCTAAAAACGAATTATTGTTCATAACGTTCGGTTTTTTTTGTTATCTGTCAATATCAGGGATTACAAAGTCCATGGTTCCGCCGATGGCTATCAGGTCGGCAATCTTGTTGCCGCGGCAGGCGGTGTCCATGGCATGTACCAGTGGCAGACCGGTAGAACGGTAATGCAGACGGTAAGGTGTCTTGTCACCATGACTTTCGAGCATCACGCCAAACTCGCCACGACTGGTCTCGACCGATGCCGAGAAGTTGCCTTCCGGAAGTTTGATGATCGGTTTGGTCTTGAGACGTGTCTCTCCCTCAGGGATATTGTCGATGAGCTGCTCGATGATGTGGCAGGACTCCATGATTTCGTCCATACGTACCATATAGCGGGCAAAGCTGTCGCCCTCGGTATAGAGCACTTCCTTGAAGTCCACTTCTCCGTAAAGGGCATACGGATGATGCTTGCGCACATCATTGGCCCATCCGGCGGCACGACCGGTTCCTCCAGTAGCTCCCAGCGAAATGGCCTGCTCGCGGGTGAGAATGCCCACTCCCTTCAGACGGGTTGTAGCAATCACATTGCCGGTGAAGATATTGTGATAATCCTTGATGACGGAGCGCAAATGCTTGATAAACTCCTTCACCTTCTGCTGGAAAGTGGGATGAATGTCGGCCTGCACACCGCCAATAACGTTGTAGTTCTGGATCAGACGTCCTCCGGTGGTTTCCTCAAAAATGTCGAGAATCATCTCTCTTTCACGGAATCCGTAGAAGAAAGGGGTAAGTCCTCCCATATCCATCACCAGACAGGAGTAGAACAACAAGTGCGAATCGATACGCTGCAGCTCGTCCATGATGGTACGGATATACTGCACACGGCGGCTCACCTCCAGTCCCATGGCCTGCTCGATACACATGCACAGCGCATGGCGGTTCTGGTGGGCACTCAGGTAATCCAGACGGTCGGTCAGCGCCAGTGTCTGCGGATAAGTCAGACTCTCGTTCATCTTCTCGATGCCACGGTGGATATATCCCAGAATCGGATCGATGCGGCTGATGGTTTCACCGTCGAGCGAGGTACGCATACGGAGCACACCGTGGGTTGACGGGTGCTGTGGACCGATGTTCACCACAAAGTCTTTTTGGTCAAACAGGATATTGCGGTGTCCCTCCACCGTACCGTCGGGTTTGAGGTAATATTCCACGGTGTCGTCGGCGTTCTCCTCGTTCTCCATGTTCAGCGGGTTGGAATCCATGTCGTAATCCTTACGCAAGGGATAGCCTTTCCAATCCTCGCGCAGGAAGATGCGGCGCATGTCGGGATTACCGATAAAGCGGATGCCGAAGAAGTCGTAGATCTCACGTTCCTTGATCTCTGCGGTGCGCCACAAGTGGCATACACTGGGCAACCAGGCCTCGTCCCGGTCATGGGCAATGGTTTTCAACACCACGCGGCCATAAGTCTTGCTGCTCTCCAGATAATAAAGCGCGCCGAGTCCCTCGCTCCAGTCCATTCCCACAATGTCACGCAGATAGTCCATCGGCTCCTGCTCGTCCTTACGGAGTGCCTCGGCCACTGCCGCCAGACGATCGGAAGGCACCGTCACGATGGTGTCGCCCGAAGTGCTGACCTGCGCCTCGGGACAAATCTTCTGTATTTTTTCTATAACTGTCATCTTGTCTTAGTCGTTTGAATCCATATCCTTAGGCTTCTTTTCCTGACGGTTCACGCCGCCCAGGAACTTCTGCACCTTGATTTTACGCTGCAACTGCATCATGCCGTAGTAGAAAGCTTCGGGGCGCGGAGGGCATCCCGGAATATACACATCCACCGGTACAATCTGGTCAATACCGTTCACCACATGATAGGATTTGCGGAACGGACCGCCGCTGATGGTACAGCCGCCCACAGCCACCACGTATTTCGGCTCGGCCATCTGGTCATACAAACGGCGAAGCACCGGTGCCATCTTATAGGTAATGGTTCCGAGCACCATAATCATATCAGCCTGACGGGGAGAGTTACGGGTCACCTCAAAACCGAAGCGGGCCATGTCATAGCGTGCGGCTCCCAGGGCCATGAACTCGATGGCGCAACAGCTCGTTCCGAAGGTAAGTGACCACAGCGAATTGCTCCGGCCCCAGTTGATCAGATCGTCTACCGAACCGAGAATGATGCCGGCTCCGTCGCGATTCAGGTCGCGCACCATCTGTTCCAGATAATCATTGTTCTTGAACTCGTCATACTGCATGGAGCGTATGGCCGTCTTTTTCTTTACTTCCATTCCAACGCTCCTTTCCGCCAAGCATATGCCAAGCCTAAAATCAACACTAATAGGAAGAAAGCGATACTGATCAGTCCGTATGCACCTACTTCCTGAACCACAACGGCCCAGGGAAACAGAAACACGGTCTCAATGTCGAACATCAGAAACAGAATGGCAAAGAGATAATAGCCCACACGGAACTGCACCCACGAACGCCCACGCGTAGGGATACCGCACTCGTATGGCTCCGCTTTCTGTTTGTTGTACGACTTCGGACCAATCAGATTGGCCACGGTCATGGCCAGCACAACCAAAGCTACAGCCGTGAGAATCACGACAATCAAAAAAGTAAAAAACATAAAAATAAGATTTTATAGATATACAAACATCCTGTTCCGCCGCATATAGGAATTTACGACGGAATCACTCCTGAAAACAAATACTGAAAACAATCAAATCAGGATTTTTCTTAACGTATATACATAATAATCCACCACCCGGTCACAGAGCGGAGGTTCATAAAGACGGAAAAGATTCTCTTTCCGATCCGAAATAAAATGATGATTCTGTAAGGAGGTTGAAAAGAACTTGCCAGCTTTCCAGTCTTTACACTGACTGACATTCCATACTGCTGAAGACGCCGGCTGAGCATAATTATTGGCAAGAATATGGCGGATGCCTTTCTCATAATCAGAAAGGGGTGCCGACCAGGATGTCTGTTCACGCTCGGGTTTATTGAAACGGACTACTGCTTCCTGGCGTTCCGGATTCTCCGGAACGTAACTCATATAGCCTGATACCTGAAGTAGGAGGAACAACATGAGCGCCATCATTGCAGTAAACCATTTGCCCATCAGCACTCGCCATTTTCTAAAAACTCTGCAAAGATAGTGATTTTTTTTAAAAGCGTACCGCTTTCATTTGGTGGAATTCAGAAATACAAGATGTGGAATTCAAACATGACATCTGTCTGAAGCCCCAAAATACAAAAATTCCGGCTGTTCTTTTTTCAGAACGGCCGGAAATAAAAAACTTATATATAAATCATCAGTCTTTATCAACGCCAAAGAAAATACCTCTCCAGCCCTGATAAACCAAAACAAGTCCTACCAAAGAAATGAAAGCAGATACTGTTGTTCCCAATAAAGGAATAATACTGATAATCGTTCCCACTAGCAGAATAATCATACTCGTACGCAACCGTCCTGCACCGATGCGTCCTACCTCACCTACTGCAGCGGAGCGCTTCATAGCTCCGTAGCCGATAAACTCTAAAATAAAGGCAATAATTAAAAGAATACCGGCAACAATTGATCCCAATAAAGGAATCCATCCGAAAATAATGGCGATCAGATTCAAGATCAATGCTGTTTTAAGTCGTGATATAGCCACTGTTCCTTCGGCATCCATTACCAAACGCAATTTTCCCAAACCAATCCAAAACATAATGACTCCTACAAAAGCAAGAATGCCATGGACGAAAGAATCACCGATGCCATCATAAAGACGCAATAAGATGGAAAGCAAAATAATATAAGCACCTTGGGTTCCGATATTATTCCAATTCATCTGCAAACATCCCTTACCCATGAAAAAAGCTATCATCAAAAGTACAATACTGATAATATCACTCCAAATTGGCATATCCATAAAAAGGGACAATACAGCCAAAACTAATCCTATTCCCACCACAGCCAGATAAGGACGAGACAAAGATTTGTCTGCAGTATAGAAGGTATACAAAGCCATTCCGCTTCCTACAATACCAATGATATGACAAAGCAAAACCGGAATATCCAAAGATGGCACCTCAAAGAACGAACTGACCAATGACGTCATATCCGGAATTAAAGCACAAGACAACAGCAACAAAGAGAACTGCATCTGCAAAAACATCTGTTTTTTCTTTCTGTCTTCCATAACTCAAAAAGTTAAATGATACAAAAAGCAATTCTGTTACATTTCTATAACTCAAATTGCAACTATAAAACGCTATAATCTCTTATCATTTGCAAAAATATAAAAAACAATATAAAATCAAAGAAATCTAAAATATTTCTGTAAATAAATCTTACTTCTGACACACCTCCTTCATATCCCCCAAAATGAAGCATGCCCAAAAACACTTTTAACAATAAATAAACACAGGTATCAGAGAAAAAGATTATCTTTGTTATAAGGGTGGAAATAACTATTATATCCACTCCATGTTCAAATAATCTTAATTAATAACTTTATATGGAAAAAATAGTCAGAAAAATAGGCTTAGTGGCACACGATGCCATGAAGGCAGACATGATCGAATGGGTTCTCTGGAACTCGGAAATCCTTATCGGTCATAAATTTTATTGTACCGGAACTACCGGAACACTTATCAAAAAAGCTCTCGAAGAAAAGCATCCCGACATAGAATGGGACATCACCCTGCTCAAATCAGGTCCGTTAGGCGGTGACCAGCAGATCGGTTCCCGCATTGTAGACGGAGAAATAGATTACCTGTTCTTCTTTACCGATCCAATGACCCTGCAGCCACATGACACCGATGTCAAGGCACTGACCCGACTGGCTGGAGTGGAGAACATCGTATTCTGCTGCAACCGTTCTACGGCCGACCACATCATCACCAGTCCGCTATTCACGGATCCTACTTACGAACGGATACGCCCGGACTACTCTTCTTACAGCAACCGATTCCAAAACAAGCCGGATATCGTAAGCCATGCCGTAGAGAAGGTAAAGAGCAGAAGAAAACGCAAAAAATAAACAAGCACACATACGCTTACAAAAACGAGGGTATATCAAAAAACTAAAACGACTACTCTCCAAAGTTACAGATTGTAACTAAAACATTTTAAAGGGCTGTATCAAACTCTGTATTGAATAATGATGCAGCCCTTTGTTTAGTCTTTTAAAGTACTCAAATTTAAAATTATAAGTTCATCTTTTCAAAAAATGAATTTTGCCCCTCGCTTATATTAATATAGTCTCGAGTATATCATCAACCACAATGAACAGTATAAGATACAGACCAAAGTATCAGATTTTTTAAGAATCCGAATTGCAAATTCACCGGTTTTCTGGGTGTTGTAATAGCTTGTTCTGTTCCCGTTTGTTTCATCAAAAGCATAAATACACTGATTTACAAGGATTTGCAAATACTCCATTTCCTCAATTTACAACGGATCGGGATTTTGTACAATGCCTTTTTCTGTAACTAAATGAAAGAGTCTTGCTCTTCATTTTCAGTGTTCTATATCTAAAGAAAATTCTCCCTCTTCACCATCAGCTGTACGATAAAATCCATTATAATTGTCTTCCTTCAGCATACCTGTAAATGTACAGACTTCATTACCTTCAGAGTCATATTCTGCCAAAGATAAAAGCCCACCATCTATAATACCGACAAGTTTCTTTTCCACACCTTCTTTCAACAAATAATAACTTCCTTCAAAAGTTCCATCTTCTTTTTTATCCAATTCCATTGCAATAATCACATTAACACCGCCCATATACCCAGACAAAGTAATATGCGACAAAACCGCAGAAGAATTATCAGATTCAGAATCTGTATTTTCCACATCCTCATCCACGCTTTCGCTCTCTATATATTCACTTGTTTGTTCAGCTGTTTGAACAGAATTACCATAGGCATCTGCGATATACAATCCGTAAATAATTAATATAGGAACAAGGATACCAATAATTTCCAGAGCTACTTTCTGACTACGCAATGAAAGCCCCATGATTTCCCCTAATTTACAATAAAAATAACAATAAATTATAACATAAATACAATCCCAAACAGAAGACAATCCTATTGAATCAATACTGGCTATCTGAATAATACAATCAATTAAATCTGTTATAGCTATAATAATAAATAATGTTCCTATAAAGTTCAATTTCCCTTTATACGACTTTCGTATTTTTATTCCTGAAATGATATAAAGTATCAAGCTCACAATCATTAAGAGTAATATAACAATAACAAATGCTTCCGATTGTCCCAAATAGCTCACACCATCTCCATATTCAAAAAACGTATCAGTCCAAACAGCACCATACACCATGGCATTGCATATAAGCAAAAGTGCTAAAGGTTTAGAAACAGGTTGAACGCTGTTTTCCAATCCTTTACGGATTCCCCATAATAAATACAACTCACCCACAGCCATCAAAGCTACTCCTATAAACTCTGGAATACACTGTAGAACACGCAAAACACTGCTGACTGTGCTTTCAACATCATGAGTCCCTATTTCTAGCCAATCCAGATGAAGCAATAAAATAATTTGCCCTATAACGGCCAAAGCAAAAATCCAAGTAATCTTCTTCACTGAAAAAGGAGTTTCCAATTGATTTACTTCAACAGCTTCTGTTCGCAATATATTTTGCGGTTGAGCACAAGAAGAACCGGTTAACCATTCGCCACAATGCTTACATTTTTTAGCAGTAGCTAAAATCTCTTCGCCACAATAAGGGCATTTTTTCATTTCTGTAAATTCAGTTGTTTCCATTATTTCTCAATTAAAAAACATTAAACATCCTCTTCTACATAAAGTCCTGCCATAGCCTCCACATATTTATAAAAAGCTATCACTTGTATGGCAAGAGCTAATTTATTTCCCATATCCCTATCAGAAATATACACAAATAAAGACAAAACTATCAGGTTGATAATGGCCATTTTTGCAGCCCTATTCAGCGTACCTTGATAATATTTCCTTATTAAAATGTAGAATATAACTGTAATCAGATAGACACACAAAACAAAATGATTCAGCAAGTCATCAACATGAAAAAGATTTAAACTCCCCAGCATGGTAATGATGGCTTGCACAATTCTTAGCCCTATCACACACTTACATATTCCGACGAGCTTTCCCGCAGATTTCAGTCCCAATAACAATCCACCAAGTATCAATAAATCTGTAATAGAATATCCTAATATAGCCAACCACTGAGGTATGGATTCAAGAAAATCTTTTAATCCACTTTTAAAATGCGATGGCGTTGATATAGCAATATTTCTTGCCATATCAATCAGCAATGTAATAATTCCCATTGCCCAAATAAACAACACAAATCCATCAAATGGAGCATGTATCTTATCAACTTCTATCTTCTGAGACTTCATACTCTTCTATTTATTATTTTCAAAATCAACAAAATTGAATAATGGTATAACTATACCGAAAATTCCAATTGTTCCGGTTATTGATTTATCACTTTGCTTATCTTTTATTTTTCCCAACGAAAAGATTTTATAATCGACAATCTTTTGAGTAAAGCGTGCATTAATAGCTACATCTACCAACGCATCACTTTCGCTACCCTGATTCAGTACTGTATTTCCAAGATAAGAAACAAAAGTTCCTTGTTCTTCAAAATATGACTGTAAATTTTCCTTCACAAATTCCCGAAATTCATAACGTAATTCTCTTTTATGTTTCATAATCGAAGGCTTAGTAAAGTAGGCAACACCTAACACAAAGGCAAATACCAAAACATTCGATAGAAGATTTCCCCAAAAACTATAATCCACATCATCCCCTTCGCTCTGAACATCCATAATACTCCTTTCTATAGCTTTATTCCCATCCAACCATTCTCCACAATGCTTACATTTCTTTGCAACCGAAGAAATCTTCTCTCCGCAATATGGACAATTCTTTGTTTTTTCCATGGCTTCACTTTTTTATTCTGAATATGTATAAGTTTTTTCCTTTCCATTTCGAATGATGGATATATTCAATGTAGAACTTCCAGCTTTCTTATCATTACAATAAGTAATCGTATATCCATCATCCCAACTTTCTTTTGTATGACCTTCAAATGTATAAGTTATCTTATCAGAACCTCTTACAATGTCAACATCACCACCCATATATTGATCATTCATAAACTGATAATTCTCATCTCCAACAATCGTAACAAGACATTCTTTCCAAGTCTGTTCCTCTAAGTTTGTATTATCTTCTTCCAACATCTTTTCTACCTGTGTTAAAGAACCTTTAGAAAGTCTTGGGTTTACAGACAATTTCTTTTTAGAAGATTGTGGCATTCCTTCGGATGATATTTCATTTTCAATAACCTGCTTTAGTGTTTTTCCTCCAATTCTTGTCATTTCCACACGTCCACTTGCATCTTCATAAGACATAACATCACCTTCTATTTTTAAATTAATATATCCTTTTCCGTCTTCCTCATCTTTATTCAATTGTTTATACACGTCTTGATGGTCTTTATATGCTTCCTTATATACTTCTTTCCTAATCTCATCTTTATCTATAAGTCCAAGCATTTCTACACCTGCATAAGCTAATCTTGTATCAAAATCTGCATTCTTAGACAATTCGTAGTCCACTCCTTGTACAGAAACATCCAATGAAGAAAGATTATATACCATATGCAAATCTCCGGCAAGTACCTCCCATTCTCCGGATATTGTACTCACCACTGTATAATTTATCAACACATCTTCAATATTTTCCTCTCTGGTCGTAACAAGCCTTTCTACAAATGTTCCACCGTCTTTAATCTTACTGTCCACATAAGTAAATTTATTAATCTGTTCTACTGTATAAGGAGTACCATCCTCTTCCTTCATATTCAAAGTAGTATGCCATGTTCCTTCTACCAGCTTAGCTAATTCTGCATCATTACAAGACACAAAACAAAAAGTCAACAACATCACGACAAAGAAAAAACAACCTTTCCTACGCATAATTATATTTATTTTTATCACAATTAACAAAGTAAAATTATTTTACAACTATTCAACAATTAAGTACATAATGGTTTGTATAGGATCTTTACACATTAAAAGATATAAAACAAAGACTTACAAACAACGAATGCAAGTAATTAGATGATTTCATTTGGGTGTCATACATGGTATTCACAAAATTTTGTGTCTTTCCCAGCTCCTCAAAAGACCTTTATAAAAACATGAAGCGTGGAACTGCAACGCCACATCTTAATTTGGAGGTCCTAGGAAAACCTTTAGCACAGATATGGATATAGCAGCCCACGCTATAGCGTGAGAACCACTATGCCTTCCTT
>OKWR01000930.1_pt1 | contig 23442 bp, 22 predicted proteins | sample 1607101 | NCBI WGS metagenome assembly OKWR01 (sample SAMN04414076, study PRJEB24778) | human gut metagenome | material: faecal | host: Homo sapiens
AAGAAAGTGCATCAAAATGCATATTAACATACATTTTGACACACCCTCTTTTTGTTTTTCCTTAGGACGTTCTCTTTTCAGGAACTTATTTATATGAATATCATCAGAATGATCTGGGCCAGGATAACGCGGATAAACATGGCTAGCGGGTAGACGGTGGCATAGCTTACTGAAGCCTGATTGCTTCCCTGATAGGTGTCGTTTACATAGCTTAATGCCATCGGGTTGGCCATACTTCCGCAGAGCATACCGCAGGTGGTGCGGAAATCCATTTTACTGAGGCGCAGAGCAATCCAACCAACAAGGATTACCGGAAGAAGTGTAATGGCAAAACCAATACCGATCCATGCTGCTCCTTCCGGACGCATGACGGTCTCAAAAAAATGGGCTCCGGCATCAATACCCAAGCAGGCCAGATAGAGTGAAAGACCGATGGCTCGCAGCATCAGGTTGGCACTTCGGGTGGTGTAAATACGCATGTGCAGACGCGGTCCGAAGCAACCCACCAGAATACCGACAACAATAGGACCTCCTGCCAATCCCAATTTTACCGGAGTGTCAATACCCGGTATACTGATTGGTATGGCACCCAGAATCAATCCCATAACAATACCGATAAAAATAGCGGCCAGATTAGGTTCTTTCAAAGAGGTGATGGTGTTTCCCAATATTTTTTCTACCTGTTTGATAGCTGCTGCATCACCCACGACCGTAAGACGGTCGCCCAGTTGAAGTACCAGATCGGGAGTAGCCAGAAGCTTCACGCCACTACGCAGTACACGGCTCACATTGATGTCGTAGGCATTGCGCAGTCGGAGAGAGCCTAGGCGACGGCCGTTGATTTCCGGACGTGTCACGACTATATAGCTGGATACCAGTTCGCGGTCGATACTGTTCCAGTCAATGTCCTCCTTGTTCCAATCCCGATTCTCCTGTTCACCGAAGAGCATGGTCAGAATGGGCATGTCCTTTTCGATGGTTACCACCAGAATACGGTCGTTTTCCATCAGAATGGTTTCACGTGACGGGATGCTTACTTTACCATTGCGCCACAGACGTGAAATGACGAATTTGGTGTGACTGTCGTTGGCCAGTGTTTCGATTTTCTTACCGTAGATTCCCGGGTTGTGTACCTGGAATGCTGCGATGTAGGTGTGGTTCGGGTCATCTTCCTGTTTGATGTCCATATCCTGTGGACGGGCAATCAGTTTCTTGATGACAATGATAGCCAGAATGACACCGACTACACCTAGCGGATAAGTTACGGCACAGCTAAGCGCGGCGCTGCTGGCTTCCTGTCCCAACTGTTTCAGGGTCTGTTGGGCGGCACCCAGAGCCGGAGTGTTGGTGGTGGCACCGCAAAGTACACCGATCATGTCCTTGAGCGGAATCTGGGATGCATAGCTGATGATGATAGCCATGGCTGTACCTAACAGAATGACAATCAATCCTAAAAGATTCAATTGAATACCTTCTTTGCGGAAAGCGCTGAAGAATCCCGGACCCACCTGAAGTCCCAATGAATAGACAAAGAGTACCAGTCCGAAGCTCTCGGCATAGTTCAACATGTCCGGATTGAGAGAGATTCCCAAATGTCCGGCAACGATACCCATAAAAAAGACAAAGGTAACTCCTAACGAGATACCTCCTATGCGGATCTTGCCCAGCGAAATGCCGATGGCAGTGGTCAGCGATAAAATGATGATGGCCTGAAGAGCCGAATGTTCAAAGAATATACTGTTTATCCATTCCATGCTGCAAAGTTATATCTTTTCTTTGTCAGCAGAAATTCGGAATGTACTTTTTTTATATTTATTCAAAAAATGCATATTCTCCTGGTGCATGTCCTTCTTTTTCCTTCCAGGAGGACAAGAAAATAGAGCGGAGTCCGATACTGATTTTTTGGACCTTCAGTCGGTGCTCCGCCCTTTCAGAAAGTATCTGTTCTTTGATGATGGTTCGTTTATTGTTGTAAGTCTTTCATCAGTTGGTCCCAGGCATCCCCTGCGTTTCCGTATTCCTCCAACAGTCTGATGAATTTACTGCCGATGATGGTTCCGGCAGCATTGGCGCGTGCCGTTTCCAGTGTCTGGCGGTTGCTGATACCGAATCCGATGAGGCGAGGGTTGTTCAGACTCATGTTGTTTATCCGGTTGAAGTATTCCTGCAGAGGGGTTCCAAAAGCTTTCTGTGCGCCGGTAATGGCAGCGGAGGATACCATATAGATAAAACCGTCTGTATGCCGGTCAATGAGACGTATGCGTTCTTCTTCCGTTGTGGGAGTGATGAGCATGATCATTTTCAGGTCATAGCGGTCGGCTACAGGTTTATATTCTATCAGATAATTGCGAAAAGGAAGGTCGGGAATAATCATGCCGTCGATGCCACATTCCGAGCAAGCTTGACAAAAAGCTTCAAAACCAAAGCGCATGATAGGATTCAGATATCCCATGATGACCAAAGGGATTTGTACGGACTGGCGGATATCGCGCAGTTGTTCGAAGAGCAGGCGTAGTGACATGCCATTGTTTAATGCCTGACGGGTGGCTTTCTGAATGACAGGCCCGTCGGCCAAAGGATCGCTGAACGGAATACCGATTTCTATCAGATCCACTCCTTTTTTTTCTAATGTCCGTATGATTTCACTTGTGCTGTCCAATTGGGGGTACCCGGCACAGAAATAAAGAGAAAAGATGTTTTGCTTTTTCTCTTGGAATAATTTGTTGATGCGGTTCATTTTGTGTCTGATGTGTTTATGTGTTTAATTGTGTCAGAAAGTTTCTCAGTAGGGTTGCGTCTTTCACTCCCGGCGATATTTCAAAGCGTGAGTTCAGATCGATGCCGGCACAGAGCGGGTGATGAATTTCTTGCAGACGTTTGATGTCGTCGGGACCGATACCGCCACTTAGCAAGAAGGGGAGTGCCCCGGAATAGTGCTGCAAGATCTGCCAGTCGAACTGTTTGCCGCTGCCTCCGGGAAGGGGGGTCTTCGTATCGAAGAGCAGAAAGCGGCATAGGGGTTCGTATTGCCGGACGGGTGTCAGATTTTCAGGTTCAGAAATGCTGAATGCCTTGATGAGCTGCACGGAAGCGAGTCCGCTTTGGCTTAGAGCCAAACGCAGATGGTGACAAAATTCCGGGGATTCCTGTCCGTGGAGTTGTATATAAGAAAGGCCATAGGTGCGTATCGTGGACAGAATATATTCCGGAGTTGCGTTGACAAAAACGCCGATGCGGGCACATGCCGGCAGATAGTCCGGCTTTTGGAATACGTAACGTGAGGACGGCTCCCAAAAGATAAATCCCATCATGTCAATGCCCAATGATTCTATTTGCCGGATATTGTTGCTTTGGCGCATGCCGCATACTTTGATGCAGGAGAACGGTTTTTTCATACGTGCATCTGTTGAAGAAAATGTTTGAGGCTTTCGCCCGGATTTTCAGTACGCATGAACAATTCTCCGATCAGGAATCCCTGAAAGCCTTTTTGGCGCAGTTCGCGTGCTGTGGCGGCGTCCGAAATGCCGCTTTCCGAGATACGGACGGTTTCACGGGGCAGTTGTTCTGCCAAAAGAAACGAATGTCCGGTATCGGTGTGGAAGGTGCCCAGATGGCGGTTGTTGATACCTACCACATCCACAGCTTCGTTCAGATATTCCTGTTCCCGTTCGTGGTGAAGCTCGAGCAATACCTCCAGTTGCAGTTCCTTTGCCTTACGGGCCAGAGCGATGCAGGTATTACGTTCCAGAGCTGATGCGATGAGCAAAATGGCGTCCGCTCCCCAAAGACGGGCTTCATAGAGTTGGTATTCATCGCAGATGAAGTCTTTACGTAAAATCGGAATGTTTACTTTGGAGCGTGCCGTGCGCAGGTCCTCGCTGCTACCGCCAAAATATTTTGCGTCAGTCAGTACGGACAAGGCGGTGGCTCCCCCTTTTTCGTATGCTGGAGCGATGATTGCCGGGGCTGCATTTTGTGAGATCCATCCTTTCGAAGGAGATTTCCGTTTGAATTCACTGATAATGCCGCTGTCTGAGTTTCGTAAAGCCTGACTCAGAGACAGAATGGGGTGTAACTGTTCCCGGTGACATTGTTCTTCCAGAAGTTTGGCCAAAGCGTGTAGCGAATGCTTTTGTTTGGCTGCTTCCACCTCATAACGTTTTTGTGCCATGATTTCTTCCAATATATCTTTCATTGTGTTTGTGGTGTTTGTTTGAGAATCGTTTCTTTTTGTCTTCAGCTGTTCTGTTCGATGTAGCGTAGCAGAGTCTGATAAGCTTTTCCGCTTTCCAGAGCTTCGCGTGCCCGGGCCATGCAGTCGACCATCTCCAGATCCGGCTCCATAACCTTGATGGCAAAGGCTGCGTTCACCAGAACAACGGTTTTACGGCTTTCATTGCTTTCGTTTTTGAGGATGCTCACGAAAATGTCGCGTGCCTCTTCTACCGATTCTCCGCCGTATATTTCTTGCGGGCGGATGACGGGCAATCCTAAATCCTTTGGAGTAAATACCTGTTCCATGCCCGGAGTCTTGATCTTGAAGGTGCCCGTAAGCGATATTTCATCGTAGCCGTCCATGCTGTTTACGATACCGTAGTTGATACCTAATTGTTGGTTCACGTTGCTATACAGGCGCATCTGATTCAGGGTGGCCACGCCGAGCAGTTGGTTCTTGGGATTGGAAGGATTGACCAGCGGCCCCAGCAGATTGAAACAAGTAGGGATTTGCATGGCTTTTCTTACCGGAGCCACAAACTTCATTCCTTTGGCAAAGAGCGGCGCGTGCAGGTAGGTGAATCCACAGGTGGCCAGATTGCGGCGCAGCTGATCCTCGTTGTCGGTGAACCGCACACCCAATGCTTCGAGCACATTGCTGGCGCCGGATGTGGAGGTAGAAGCGTAATTGCCGTGTTTGGCAACCGGATATCCGGCGGCAGCCACCACAAATCCCGAGCAAGTGGATATGTTGAAGGTATTTTTGTTGTCGCCGCCGGTGCCGACAATGTCAATGGTGTTGAAGTCCGAGAAATCAAGTGTTTTGCCGGTTTCTTTCAGTCCGTCGCGCAGTCCCAGCAGTTCGTCTACTTGAATGCCCCGCATCAGGAGTGAAGTCAGAAACGCAGTGATCTGTACGTCGGTATATTTTTCTTGGGTAATGTCGAGCATGATTTGCCGGGTTTCTTCCCGGCTTAGAATCTCATTCTCGACCAGTCGTGTCAGAATCTGTTTCATTTGTGTCGTGATGTGTTAGCCAGTTTTTAATGATGTCTTTACCTTGTGGAGTCAGTACCGATTCCGGATGGAACTGTATGCCGCGGACATCGTATCGTTTGTGTTTCAGTGCCATGATCTGTCCTTCATCGCTCCAGGCGGTGATTTCCAGTTCGTCGGGAAAATCTTCTCGCGACACGACCCAGGAATGGTAACGCCCGATGGGGAAGTTTTCCGGAAGCCCCTGGAACAGATAGTCGTTGTGCTTTTGGTGGCACGGACTCTGTATACCGTGGAACACCTGACTCAGATTGGTGAGCTGGGCGCCGAACACCTCGCCGATGGCCTGGTGCCCCAGACAGACACCGAGGATAGGTTTCTTTCCGGCATAAGTACGGATGGTGTCGAACAGCAGGCCTGCCTCTTCGGGAATGCCCGGTCCGGGACTGAGGATAATCTTGTCGAAGCCCTGCAAATCCTCCATGCGGAACTGATCATTGCGCCATACGGTTACTTCCGCTCCCAGTTCCTTGACCATGTGACTCAGGTTGAAGGTAAACGAGTCGTAATTGTCGATGATAACTACTTTCATATCCGGTTCTTTTTTGGAATCTTGATTAGGAAATTTTTCCGGCCTGTTCGATGGCCTTGCGCAACGCACCGAGTTTGTTGTTGATTTCCTGGAGTTCATATTCTTCATTGCTTTGGGCCACGATGCCTCCGCCGGCTTGGAACCACAACTCTTGGTTGCGGCTGACAAACGTACGGATGGTAATGGCCTGGTTCAGGTCGCCGTTCAGTCCGATAAATCCGATGCAACCGCCATAGGCCCCCCGGTTGTGTGGCTCATATTGTGAGATCAGTTCCATGGCCTTTACTTTCGGTGCTCCCGAGAGGGTGCCTGCCGGAAATGTGTCGATGAAGGTCTTGATGGCATTGCTCTGCGGCAACAGTTGTCCGCTGACGCGGCTCACCAGATGAATGACGTGGCTGTAATATTGCATGTCTTTGTAGAATTCCACCTGCACGTGGTCGCAGTTGCGGCTCAGATCATTGCGTGCCAGATCCACCAGCATGACATGTTCGGCATTCTCTTTCGGATCGTGGCGCAGATATTCGGCGTTCTTCTGATCCGTTTCCTTGTTGCCGGTGCGTTTGGTGGTACCGGCAATCGGGTCAATATAGGCCTTTCCATTTTCAATCTTGCAGTGCGTTTCCGGTGACGAACCGAAGATGCGGAATCCTCCGAAGTCAAAATAAAACAGATAAGGGCTGGGATTGATATGGCGCAGAGTGCGGTACAGATTGAAGTCATCTCCTTCAAACCGTTGGATGAACCGTCGGCTCAATACGATCTGAAACACATCGCCGCGCATGCAGTGGGCAATACCTTTGCGGATGTTGCTTTTGTGCTCTTCATCCGTCAAGGTACTGGTGATCTCGCCAATGGGACGGAAGGAGTAGGCGGTGAATTTCCGGTTCAGAATCATTTTCTCCAATTCTTCAAGACCATCCTCTTCACCTTCAGAAACCAGTTCCAGCAAGGTCAGAGAGTTGTTGAAGTGATCGAACACGATGACCTGTTTGTAGAGTATATAGATCAGATCCGGCGCATCGTTCTTTTCGGAAACACTGTCTTTGATGGGGATATGTTCGAAATAACGTATGGCGTTGAAAGAGGTAAAGCCATAGAGTCCGCAATATTGGCTGTATTCGCCTTCTACGGCAAACCGGTTCAGAAAACCGTTGAGCACATCTTCGGTTCTGCAAGTGTCGTCAATATTTTGTTCTGTGTTTGTGCCGTCGGGAAATGAAGCCTTTGCCCGCCCATGGCCAATCTCGATACTGGCCATGGGGTTCAAGGCGATAAATGAGCGGCTGTTGTCGTTGCCGTGATAATCAGAACTTTCCATCAGGGCACTTTGAGGATATAAATCGCGCACCTTGAGGTAAGTGCTTACGGGCGTCAGCAGGTCGCCCAGAATGTGTCGTGATTTTACGTGATATTTGTGTTGTTGCATGTGTCGTGTGTCTTAGTCGTTCGGACAGAATTCGTCTTTGTGTGCCAGATAAGTTTCCAGATCCTTGTCACCGCGTCCGCTTACGGTGAGCACCACAACATCGTCTTTCTTGAAGTTCATTTTTGGAAGCATGGCCAGAGCGTGAGAAGACTCCAGAGCCGGGATGATACCTTCCAGGCGGGTCAGTTCAAAAGCGGCACGCAGCGCCTCGTCGTCGTTGATGGCCATTACCTGTGCTCTTCTTTCTTTTGCCAAATGAGCGTGCAGAGGGCCGATTCCCGGATAGTCCAGACCGGCTGAGATGGAATAAGGTTCCTTGATCTGTCCGTTCTCGTCCTGAAGAACCAGAGTGCGGAAACCGTGAATGATGCCTTCTGTTCCGGCAGAGATGGAAGCGGCAGTCTTTCCGGTGGCGATACCATATCCGCCAGCCTCGCCCAATACCAGTTTTACGCGTTCGTCATCGATATAGTGATATACGGTTCCTGCTGCATTTGAGCCTCCGCCGATGCAGGCCATCAGATAGTCCGGATAGTCACGTCCTTCTTTTTCCATGAGCTGTTCCTTGATTTCCTTGCTGATGACGCTTTGCAGACGGGCTACCAGATCAGGGTAGGGATGAGGTCCTACGGCAGAACCCAACAGGTAGAAGGTATCCTCCGGATTGGTACACCAGTCACGCAGTGCCTCGTTTACGGCATCTGTCAGTGTCTGGCTTCCTGAAGTTACGGAGAATACTTCAGCGCCCAGCATACGCATCTTCTCTACATTGACGTGCTGGCGCTCAATGTCGATCGCACCCATATACACGCGGCAAGGCATGTTCATCAGGGCGCATGCGGTTGCTGTAGCCACACCGTGCTGTCCGGCACCGGTTTCAGCGATGATTCTCTTCTTGCCCATCTTGCGGGCCAACAGAATCTGACCGATGGCATTGTTGATTTTATGTGCTCCTGTGTGGTTCAGGTCCTCACGTTTCAGATAAATTTTGCAGCCGTATTTCTCGCTCAGACGCTTGGCCAAATATAATGGAGAAGGGCGGCCTACATAGTCGCGTAGCAGTTCGTGAAACTCTTTCTGGAACTCTTCGCTTTCCAGAATGGTCAGATACTGTTCTCTCAGAGATTCAATTGCCTTGTGAAGGATTTCGGGAATAAAACTTCCGCCGAACTCACCATAATAACCGTTTTGATCAATGTTGTAAGATTTCATATTCATATTGTTTTAGTTGTTGTTGTCGGGTATGAAAAAAAGGCTTGTCGCAAGTACGACAAGCCTTTTCAGTATCTTTTTATTTCAAGTATGAACACCAAGATATACAAGACTAGCTCCTCACGACCTTTTGAGTTCTGAGTAACGCCACCACCAATATGTATTCTTGTTCATGTTCATAATTTCTCGTTTTCTTTTTTTCTTTTGTTACGTTGCAAATGTATGTTTTTAATTTGATACATGCAAGAGAAAATGCATTTTTTCTTTCTAAATTTTATTTTTTTTGTTCCGCATATTACTTCTGTCTATTTGCCTGGTACAGAAAAATCATATGCTACAATATCTCCGGACTCGTTGCATGGTGTTTGTTTCAGATTGACCAGAATGTATTCGCCGGGAAACAGATCCTCTTTCGGACGGACGGAAAATCCCATGTCCGGCAGGTTCTCGATGACGAAAGAGTCAATATTGATACGGGTGTAGCCGCATTCATTCAGTTCGGCATAAGGTAGGCGGCGGTGGTCACGGCGTTTGTTCAAACGGATCAGGGCATAGTCGTTCAGTGTGCACTCTTTGGGATAGATGACGAAACAAGGTTTCTGGTCGGTCAGCTGTTTGGACTGTTTGCCCCAAAAGTAGCGGATCAGTTTCTTTCCGACTGTGATTCCCTGAATATCCCAGCCTTTTTTCTCTTCGGTCTGGCTGGTTATGGTACGCATTGGCGTTTGGTTTCCGTTGACCATAATAAAGACCGTGGGTTCGGGTTCCGGCATTTGGGCATAAGTCACATTGGAAATTCCCAAAAGGAATATCAGAGATAGAATCTGTAATAATGTTTTTTTAATCATAGAAATTGATTTCATAATCTGTTGTTTTCGTGTATTTCACAAATAGGTTGGCTATCATCTCAGCGCAAGCCTGCACGCCGGAGCGGTTTCCGTCGTATCCGTTGATGAGTACGGTGGTGTGCTGTGTGTCCAATCCAAGTTTGGTGCGTTCGTGGTCACTGGTCGGCGTGCCGAACCCTCCGATCTGGTCCCGGTAAACCGGTAGGCCTTCTATGTTGAGAATGCCGCGCCCGATGCCTTCATACGGTTCGTCGGCGCGTCCCACGCCTAAGGTTGCGTCGCCGATGATCTTGTCTGCGTCGAATCCTCCAATGGAGTATCCGGTGGCCATGGAAGCCAGGTTAATCAAATCCACTGCCGTATTGATCTGATAAAGTTCCTGATTCTTCAGCACTCGGCGGATGAGAGATTCTGCGGCAGGGCGGTAGCGGCTGGGATCTTTTCCGAGTGCCTTGTAGGCGGCACGGGTGCTTTGAATGGAGCCTATTTCCCGGATGTAGTCCAGATTGTGTGTACGGATGCGAACTTCCTCTTCGCGTATTTCTTCCCAGAGTTCAGCATCATATTCTGTGTTTGTGATGGTGGCAGTGAGCATAGCACCGATGAAGTTCGGGCAGATGCTCCGGATCTCGTCTGAAATTTCTATTTTCATATCCATTAATATATAAAAGGTATTTATTGCCAGTCGTAGACATTAAAGCTGGCTTCCATTTTATCTTCTACATCATCCGGCAGTTTGCTGAAGAAGTCAATGCCGGTTAGTTTTTCCACTTCGTCAATGCTAACAGCATATTCTTTTAATGGCTTGTTCTGTTTTTTGTGTTTGAATACGTAGCCAATACCTTTTGCCTTTCCATCGTTATCCTGTCGCATGATCACCTTATAAAATGCGTCGGGTACTGTGATTTTGTTCTGTCCGATGGTTTTCGGATAAGAACTGTAAACAATCGGACCGCATACGATATAAATATTTTCATATTTTCGTGCCCATTTCCGGCATTTTTCTTCCAGTTCTTTCCAGTCACCCCCGTTCAGACTGTGTAACTGCGGACACATATTACTGAAATAGAAACATTCGGTCATGGCCTGCTCGCTGTACTTGTTGTCGGCTGCCGGGCACATATGTCCACGATCATATCCCGATCCGCGGTAATCACTGTCTTCGGCTGTACTTCCTTTCTTTACATCCGGATCCGGCTGGAAATCATCGCTACGGCCTACAGTCCCTTCTGTTCTGGCTTTGGTCAGTTCCCAGGCTACCCAATTCGGGATTTTGGTGCGTCGGTTAAAGGAAACGGTGTATCCGTCATGCCAGATCACTTCTTCAGGGCGGTCCGTTAGAAAAGCAGGAATCTCCAGACGCATTTTCTTGGAACTGCTTTTTTTGTCTGTTCCTTTCTTGTCTAAACCCAGTGATTTTGCTTGTTCGATTGCTTTCGAAGTTACTTGTTCGCTTCGGCTCAGAATATTCTGGATTTGGTCAAAGCTGACTCCTCCGATAATAGCGATACCTGCCAGCAGGCCTATTGCTTTTTTGATCATAGAATGTTTGTAATTTTAATGATGTTGCAAAGATAAATATTTTAATGAATAGATGGATAAGAATTCTATGCCATGAGGATGTTTCTTTTGGAAAAAGCGGATGTTTCATAGAAAAATTGCATCGCATTAATATTCTGTCTGTGGGTAAAGAAAAACAGACTGAAATCCCATTGATTAACAGGATTTTTGTATATTTGCTCCTAATTAATTATTTAGAACATGAAGAAATTATTTTCTACGTTACTTTTATCAGCAATAGCCTGGCAGTTATCTGCTGCGCCGGCTGAAAAAACTCTAAAGACGATTATCTTGCTTGATGGTAAGACTGTTGAAGTTACTTTCTGGGGAGATGAATATGGCTGTTTCTATATGGATAAACAGGGGCGTATGTTTGAGCCGGTAGGAAACGGAGAGCTTTTCCGTTGTGCTTCGTATGATCTGAATACGGCAATGCAGCGGGTGGCTCGAGTAAAAAAGACTGCGGCTGCTGCCCGTATTGGAGCTAACCTGAATCCGAAAGGAAGCTATAAAGTTCCGGTTATATTGGTACAGTTTAAGGATCAGTCCTTCAGTGTCGCCGAGGGGCAGAGTGCTGTAAGTTCTTTCTACGATAAGTTCTGTAATGGTACTAAAGACGGAAACTATTATACAGGTGCCGGCAGTTATGGTGCGGTGCGTGATTATTTTGTTTCGCAGAGTGACAGTACCCTGTTTTGGGATTTTGATATTATTGGTCCTATCACATTGGATAAGGAAACGGCCTATTACGGTCAGGATAAAGACGGAGATATTGATGTGAATATGGCTGAGTTCTACAAGGAAGCTGTTGTCAAAGCATTACCCCTTCGTTCGGATTGGTCGGTTTATGACAGTAATTCTGATGGAATGACTGATATGGTATTCTTCCTTTATGCTGGTCTGGGTCAGGCTAACGGAGGTGCTGCTTCTACCATCTGGCCCAAGGAAACCAACGGTAAAATGACGGTGAACGATATGTCTTTTGCCGTATCGGCATGTTGTAATGAATTGCGTCCGGTCAAGGTAGAGGGAAATGTTGTAAATAAAGCCGATGGTATCGGTATTATGTGCCATGAGATGTCGCACGTGTTGGGACTACCTGATTTTTACAATGCGGAGCATAACTCTTTTGGTATGGATTATTGGTCGGTAATGGATTATGGTTATTTTGCTAATCGAGGTTATAATCCCGGTAGCTATAACGGTTATGAGCGTGATTTTATGGGATGGCGTAGCGTGGTAGAATTGAAAGAGCCGCAGACCGTACATATGAAATCTTTGGAAGATGGGGGAGTAGCTTATAAAATCACCAATGATCAGAATCCAAATGAATATTATGTATTGCATAATATGCAGGCGAAAGGGTGGGATTCCATGCTTTCCAAATTAGGACACGGTATGATTGTGACCCATGTTGATTATGATGCTGATATATGGAACAGTAATCAAGTTAATGCGGATATTTATCACCAGCGTATGACGATTATTCCGGCAAACAATAAACTAATCGGCAACTATCTTGATAAGGAAATCACTGACTCTGTGCTGATAGATGCTTTAGCCGGACATCCTTACCCGGGAAAGACCGGTAATACCGAACTGACCGATGCAAGCACTCCTGCAGCAGAGGTATATCGTGGAGAGTTCATGAAGAAACCCATTAAGCAGATAGAGGAAAAAAATGGAGTGATATCCTTTAAGTTCATGCCTCTCGGAGTGCTGGCTACTCCTGTATTGGATGAGGCAGTGGAAGAAAATATTCCTTATGGTCTGCAGATTAGCTGGCCTGCCATAGAGCATGCGGAAGCCTATCGAGTAGAATATACAAGACTGGATGATCTGAACAAGGAACAGGTTCTGGTTGCAGATTCTGTGCAAGGTAACTCTGTGCGTCTGAACGGGTTGACCGAAGGTGTGGATTATTGCTATCGTGTTATGGCTCTGGCCGACAAATATGAAAATTCGGCATATTCAGACTGGAAAACAGCCGGTGTCACCGTGAACTCCATTCAGGATATTCCACAAGAAGACACCGTAGTGGAAGTTTATCAGGTGCAGGGCATCAAGGTGCTTACCGCCACTCTGGCCGAAGCACGCAAGACGCTGAAAAAGGGATTGTATGTCGTGAAGTCAGAAAACTTCAATGGAAAACTGTATGTAAAATAAATAATGGAGCAATGAATAAACGAGTCAAAGGAATATTATTGGGAAGTGCTTTGTTGGCTGCTCCCTTGTTGTATGCTGTGCCTGCACGCAATGTAGTGAAAACAATTGTCCAGCCCGACGGAACCACTCTTCAGATTAAACTCTGTGGAGATGAATTTTTACGTTATTATACGACTTTGGATGGTGTTCCGGTAAAGGAAGTGGGTGAGGGATTCTATTATGCAGGTTTGTCTGCGGATACTTTGGCTGTTTGTTCAGAACAGATGGCCCATGAGGTAGAACTACGTACTGTAGCTGAGCAGCAAATGGCTGACAGTTTGAAGCTGGCATTTGATGCTTCGGTAACTGGGATCTATGAAAAGCGGCAGAATAGCAGGGTAATCCGAAGGGCTCCTGCCCGTACGACGGCACGCACTTTTGGCGGTCAGGTTCTGGGAGAACCCATGGAAGGAAAGAAAAAGGGTTTGGTCATTCTGGTTAATTTCAGTGATGTGCAGATGACGATCCCTAATCCGAATGAAACTTTTTTCCGTTATATGAATGAGGAAGGATATAAGGAAAACGGGCAGTATGGAAGTGTCCGCGATTACTTTCTGAGTCAGTCATACGGCAGATTTGATTTCTCATTTGATGTGGTCGGTCCGGTTACACTTTCCAAATCAATGGACTATTACGGCAGAAATGTGAAGGATTTTGATTGTCGTCCGGGGGAGATGGTGCTGGATGCTTGTCTTTTGGTAAAGGATCAGGTGAACTTTAGTGACTATGATTGGGACGGTGACGGGGAAGCGGAACAGATTTTTGTAGTTTATGCCGGATATGCGGAGAGTAATGGAGCACCGAGTAATACCATCTGGCCTCATCAGTCATATGTGCAGAACCGTGACGGATCTAATTTGGTCATTGACGGTACCATTGTCGGTAAGTATGCATGTAGCAGCGAGCTGACCGGCACATCCGGAACAACACTCTCCGGTATCGGAACCATGTGTCATGAATTCTCGCACTGTTTTGGCATTCCTGATTTTTACGATACATATGGTAGTAATTTTGGAATGAGTGTCTGGAGCCTGATGGACTATGGATGTTACAACAATAACGGAAATACTCCTATAGGTTATACGGCTTATGAGCGTATGATGTGTGGATGGCTGGATCCGATTGTATTGACGGAAGAACAGGCTATTCGTCAGATGCCTCCTTTGTCTGACAGTCCGGTTGCTTATGCCTTGTTTAATGATGCTAATGAGAAAGAATATTATCTTTTGGAAAATCGGCAACAGAAAGGATGGGATACTTATATGTATGGTCATGGCTTGATGGTGGTTCATGTGGATTATGATGCACGCAGATGGGATTATAATACGGTAAATACGCAAGCTTCCTGCCAACGGATGACGATTATTCCGGCTGATAATAGTCTGCAAACAACGGTGCAGAGTTTGGCGGGAGATCTCTTCCCAGGAAAGTCTGGGATAACGGAATTTACTGATTTCAGTACTCCCCGTGCGTTGTTGCATACTCCAAACAAAAGTGGTTTGCCATTAATGTCCAAACCTATTTACAATATAACAGAATCTGATGGAATGATCGGTTTTGATTTTCTGAGCAAGGCACCAACTGTTATCCAAACGACCATGGCTTCATCTGTTGAGAGTGGAGTGTGGACTGTTTATCGGATGGATGGTACTAGGATAGGTATAATCTCGTCGGATAAAGAGATACAGCAACTTCCTGATGGAATTTATCTGCTTCGTTGTGGAGATGTTGTGCGTAAGGTTTCTAAGATCAGATAATTTACATGCATTTTGAATCTTAGGTGTAGATTCGAAAGAATAAAGTCGTATCGGCTGAATAAAGTCAGATACGACTTTTTTATGTGTCATTACAAACTGATTCTTGGGAAGTATATTTTAAATTTTATCTACCTCATAGAAATTCAGGTGGAATTTAATAATAAGAATGATAGAAAAAAGAGTTGCGCAGCATATGCTGCACAACTCCTTACCATAATATATTCTTTTATAATAGCTTTTAAAGAACACCCTGAGCCATCATAGCCTTTGCAACCTTCATGAAACCTGCCACGTTGGCACCCTTCACGTAGTTTACATATCCGTCTGGCTGAGTTCCATACTTCACGCAAGCCTCGTGGATGCTCTTCATGATACCGTGCAGACGAGCGTCTACTTCCTCGCGAGTCCAGCTCAACTTCAGAGAGTTCTGTGACATCTCCAGACCTGATACTGATACACCACCGGCATTTGAAGCCTTACCCGGAGCATAGAGCAACTTAGCTTCCTGGAATACGTGGATAGCTTCTGGAGTAGAAGGCATGTTTGCACCCTCAGATACTGCGATACAGCCGTTAGCAACCAGCTTCTTGGCATCTTCGCCGTTGATTTCGTTCTGAGTAGCGCTAGGCAATGCGATGTCGCACTTAACGCCCCAAGGACGCTCGCCCTCAACATACTGGCAACCGAACTTCTCGGCATATTCCTTGATACGTCCGTGACGTACGTTCTTCAATTCGAAGATGAACTGCAACTTCTCGGTAGTGATACCATCCGGATCGTAGATGTAACCGTTGCTGTCTGAGCAGGTAACAACCTTGGCACCCAGTTCGATAGCCTTCTCGATAGTGTACTGAGCTACGTTTCCTGAACCTGAAACCACACAAACCTTGTCCTTCATGTCCAAGCCCTTGGTTGCCAGCATTTCCTGCAGGAAGTAGATGTTACCGTAACCGGTAGCTTCAGGGCGGATCAGAGAACCACCGAATTCCATAGCCTTACCAGTCAGAGTTCCAGTGAATTCCTTAGCCAACTTCTTGTACATACCGAACAGGTAACCAACCTCACGGCCACCAACACCGATATCACCTGCAGGAACATCTGTATCAGGACCGATATGACGCCACAATTCAGTCATAAATGCCTGGCAGAATCTCATGATTTCGTTGTCAGATTTGCCAGCAGGGTTGAAGTCTGAACCACCTTTACCACCACCCATAGGAAGAGTTGTCAATGAGTTCTTGAAAGTCTGCTCAAAAGCCAGGAATTTCAAGATAGAAAGATTAACTGACGGGTGGAAGCGTAAACCTCCTTTGTAAGGGCCGATAGCGTTGTTGTGCTGTACACGATATCCCATGTTTGTCTGCACATTTCCGTTGTCGTCCATCCAGGTTACACGGAAGCAATAGATTCTGTCTGGAATACACAGGCGCTCGATCAAATTGTATTTCTCAAATTCCGGGTGCTTGTTGTATTCTTCTTCAATTGTACCCAAAACTTCTTCTACTGCCTGATGATACTCTGTTTCTCCAGGGAATCTTTTCTTCAGATCCTCTAACACTTTGCTTGCATTCATTTGACTTTAATTTTTGATGATTAATCTTTTCGAGTTCAAAAGTACGAAAAAGGGAGTAAAACACAAAAAAAAGTAGCTAAAAGTTTTTAGATATTCGTCTTTAATGTGTTTTTAATAGAAAAAAGGCCTTCTTGCTTTATAATTGTTTTGTTTATATGGTGTTTTTTATTTCTGATTGTAACTTTGTCATTTTATTCTTATTTTTTATGTTTCCTTGAACTTGTGGTTTGATAACAGCCTGACATCTTACTTTTTTGCAAAAATATGATATATTCTGTGTCTGTAAGGTCATATTCGGCTTTAGGAACAAGTCTGTTGATTTTATGTGAAAAGGCGGTAGGAAAGAATCTGGGGCAGGTTCTTATTGAAAGATGGTATCTATATATAATAAGGAGGAAGGTTTGGTTCCTTCCTCCTTATTATATATAGATGATAAAAGTGTGATTATTGTCCGGCTTTCCAGAAATCTTCTTCTTTCTGACGTTTTGCTTTTTCTGCCTGATAAGCAGCATTTGCCTTTTCGTATTCGGCATTCTTGCGCTGGACATCGATAATGTTTGCTTTTAAGCGGTTGGCAGCTCCTGAAATACTGATGTCTGCCTCTGCTGCTTTGGTGCAATAGTTGGCTGCTTCAGAAAATTTCTTCTGTTTTGCCAAAAATTGTGCACGCAATAAATAACTTTTTCCGGCTACGGCACTATTATAAGATATTGCTTTGTCCAGATATCCGAAAGCACCATTGATATCTCCAGATTTAGACAGTGCGCTGGCAATTTTTAATGAAATGTTGGCTTTTGTTGATTCTGTCTGACACAATTCTAAAGCTTTGTCGTAGTATTGAACCGATTCGGCATTTTTACCAGCTTTGTTAAGTTTCTGAGCCATACCGATTGCTGATTCATAGCTAGGCTCAATATTATAGGCATATTCAGCTGCTTTGTAATATACATCGGTGTCATCGCAATCGTTGGAAGCTAACAAAACCAGTGCTGATTTCAGGTAGGCCAGATTGTTTTTGTTTTCCTCAATTTTTGGAGTGAAAATAGCTACAATCTGATCTCTGTCTGCTGCTTTGGACTGTGCAAAGATAGTTTCAATACGATTTAATGTTGGATCATATTGAGAAACAATTTTTTTAGCTGCAACTGTATCCTGAGCAGAGTTGGCCAGTTCAAGCATTTTTTCACAAACTTCGCGAGATTCCAGATAATCTTGTAAGAATTGCTCTCTGAAGCCCTGGTTGTCGGCAACATATTTCTGATATGAGATGTCAAAGAATTTATTCAGAACAAACGCTTCGATTTCTTTGGCTCCTTCCTGACGGATCATATTAAATGCTTCACGGAACATAGAATAAGATTTGTCAACACTGAAATCATCTGCTACTCCTTGGCCATAATAAGCATAGTCGAAAGCTTTACGGGCCATAACATCTCCTTTGGTCACTTGTTTAGCTTCGCTTGTGAATGAGTTCAGACCTGCCAGATTCTTTAGACGGGTATCATACAAATCCATCAGTTCGTTGAAATAACCCTTTTTCTGATCCATTTCCTGGGTTGCGACAATCAAATTACCCAAGATGGCTGCGCCATAGGCATAGACTCCTACCTGTGCGAATGGGGCCTTGGTTATAACGACTTTCCAAGGTTCATAAGCGGATTTCCAGTCTTGAATCTTGTAGTAATCGATGTACATTGCAAGGCTGTTTAACACGTCAATACTGTCTTGTCCGTGACCGATACGGTCATAGACAGAGGTACCTTCGTATTGTGCCATAGCAGGTGTTACCGCTGCAGCCATGGCAAATGTGATGGCTAATTTCTTTAATCTCATATTTGTATGTGTTTAATAATAAATTCCACTAATACGTTATAAAACGTGTATACACTCTGAAAACATGGACAAAGATACAAAAAAAAGACTTTATTATACCATAAATATAAGAAAAATAGAAAATTATAATATTTGTCATCATTTTGTTATTTTGAATCAGGTGTCATATTGAATAAAAATTGTGATTGATGTTTGGTTAAACTGGGATTTTTTTGCAATTTTGCATGACTTAAAAAAATGATAGAACAAAATGTTGAACCTAGACAATTTTTATAAGGCAAGATATGTATTAAGCCATATAATCAGACGTACGGATTTGATTCATGCTCCTAATATAAATAAGGAAAGTGATATTTATCTGAAGCCTGAGAATTTGCAGACAACCGGATCTTTTAAGCTTAGAGGAGCATATTATAAAATTTCTCAGTTGAGTGAAGATGAAAAGAAACGGGGGGTAATAGCGTGCTCGGCAGGAAATCATGCTCAAGGAGTTGCATTGGCAGCCTCGTCTCATGGTATTAAGTCTTTGATTTGTCTGCCTGAAGGAGCTCCGATGAGTAAAGTGGAGGCTACGCGCCGTTATGGAGCTGATATTTGTCTGGTACCTGGTGTGTATGATGATGCTTTTCAGGAAGCTATCCGTTTGCGTGACGAGCATGGTTATACGTTCATACATCCGTTTGATGATGAGCATGTAATAGCCGGACAAGGGACAATTGGTTTGGAATTGTTGGACCAACTGCCGGATTTGGATGCTGTTATCGTTCCGATAGGTGGAGGAGGGCTTATTAGTGGAATCGCTTTTGCGATAAAGTCATTAAATCCTAATGTCAAGGTTTATGGAGTGCAAGCTCAAGGAGCTCCTAGTATGTTGCATAGTCTGGAATTGCAGCGTCGTACGACTTTGAATGCCGTATCAACCATTGCTGATGGAATTGCGGTAAGGGAACCCGGTCATATTACTTATGATACATGTTGTAAATATGTTGATGAAATAGTTACAGTAAATGAAGATGAAATCTGTGCTGCCATTTTGGCATTGCTGGAACAGCAGAAGCTAATTGCTGAAGGAGCTGGAGCCGTGAGTGTTGCTGCCGCTATGTTTAATAAGGTTCCTATTAAAGGGAAAAAGGCGGTATGTATTGTCAGTGGAGGAAACATTGATGTGACTATTTTGAGCAGAGTCATCAGTCGTGGTATGGCTAAAAGTGGACGGGTATTTACATTCAGTGTGGAACTGGAAGATAAACCCGGACAGATGGTTGAAGTCAGCAAGGTTGTTGCTCAGTTGGGAGGAAATGTGATTCGTGTACAACACGAACGTAATGATGACAGTCAGCAAGTAAACTCTTGTGAATTGCGTATGACTGTGGAGACCCGTAACGAAGAGCATATTGAGAGTATTCGCCAGGCATTGATTCAGGAAGGTTTTAATTTAGTATAATAATTATGGAAAAGAAAGTATTACACACAGAGAAGGCGCCAGCTGCTATCGGACCATACAGTCAGGCTATTGAAGTGAATGGTTTTGTTTTTGCTTCCGGTCAGATTCCTATTGATCCTGCTACTGGAGAGATGGTGCAGGGGGGCGTTCAGGAGCAGACCCGTCAGGCGTTGACCAATGCTTCAGAAGTAATGAAGGCTGCCGGATTGGATTTGAGCCATGTTGTAAAAACAACCGTATTTTTGGCTGACATGAATGACTTTGCTGCTATGAATGAAGTTTATGCTACTTTCTTCAGCGCTCCGTTCCCGGCGCGTTCTGCTGTTGCTGTTAAGGCATTACCAAAAGGAGCATTGGTTGAAGTGGAATGTATAGCAGTTAAATAACCTGTTAAACGATAGATACCAAAAAAAGAATAAAAAAGAAGAGGAGAATGGACTCCTCTTCTTTTTTTATAATATTTCATCGTCGTAATTTTTGTAGTGCGTGATTTGAGGTTCGGCTTGTGTACGCTCGAAAGTGGAACACAGTCTTTTAGCTTCTGCAACAAATCTTTCATTGGTGATGGAACACTCGCAGATGATTGGGTTTTTCATCCATTGCATGAATTTGCCATGTTTGCAATGAATACACTGGATCATGTTAGGGTTGCTTGCCATATCCTTTATTATTTAGAGAAAAATTTCAAGATCTTACCTTGATGTGCCAGAATAAGAGAGTCGTGGTTTAATTCCCGGATTTCAAAAGTGTCGCATGTTTTGTCCCGATTGTCATTTTCCATTAACAAATGAGCATTACACATTTTCCAGCGTTGGTAGTTTCTGCCTCTCCATTGAGCAGATAATTTACCTTGGTTTTTCAGCTCGATTGTGATACTGTCAGGAACGGTGTGCCATTTTTGAGTCAGTGTCCTGAGATTAACCAGGGTAAGAATATTTTCTTTTTGTGTATCTGTGGTAATGGTAAGTGGGTCGTTATAATGTTCCGTACCTCCTAAAATAATGCCTGCTTCTCCGTTGTTTTCGTTTATTTTGTTTAATGTCAGAGTGTCTCCCTGATTGGTAATGATTTCAATGCAGCTCATACCGGTGCCTTCACCCAGCTTTCCGTACAAAGCAGAATCTGTTACAAGATAGGCTTCAGAGGTTGTGCTATTCTGTATCACTTGCTCCTTCTTGTTCTTATTATTGCAGGAGCCAAACCATAATCCGCATCCTAATAGAAATGCGGATAGAAAGATATGTCTTTGTTTCATTATCAGATTTTATCTATTTATCATTTATGCAAATATACGGATTTTCCAAAAAGAAAAGGTGTATAGTATTTTTTTTTATTTGTTTGCGAAAAAAAAATAGAATGGAGATGGTATGGCATGAAATTTGATGGACTCTTTAAAAACACATTAATTACATATTTATATGGGATGGATTATTTTTATTGGTTTTGCTATAATTAGTTATTTGATTCAGGCAAACCTCAAGAGTAAGTTTGAACGTTATTCAGAGATTCCGGTTGATGGCGGATTGACCGGGCGCGATGTTGCTGTCAAAATGTTGCGTGATAATGGTATTTACGATGTACAGGTAACTTGTACTCCGGGTTTCTTGACAGACCATTATGATCCGACAAAGAAGACCGTGAATTTAAGTGAGGATGTATATCATTCTTGTAGTGTATCTGCGGCGGCGGTAGCGGCTCATGAATGTGGCCATGCTGTACAGCATGCATGTGCATATGCACCTTTGCGTTTGCGTAGTGGTTTGGTTCCAATCGTATCCTTTGCTTCTTCATGGATGCAGTGGGTGCTGCTCATCGGTATGTTTACCTTGAATGTATTTCCGGGAATCATGTTGTTCGGTATTGCGCTGTTTGCTATGGTGACTTTATTCAGTTTTGTTACTTTACCGGTAGAGATAGATGCTAGTCGTCGTGCGGTCAACTGGTTAAGTCGTGCTGGAGTTACAAATATGAATAATCATGGTGCTGCTGTATCGGCTTTGCGTGCGGCTGCCTATACGTATGTTGTAGCAGCTTTGGGATCGCTGGCATCTTTAGTATATTATATTATGATTTATATGGGTCGGAGAGATTAACCCTGAACAGATAAGTTAAGATGAGTTATTTATTATTGATCATAGGTATTGTGTTGGTACTTTGGGGTGCTGACAAATTGACAGATGGAGCCACAGCTTTAGCTCGTCGTTTTCATGTGCCCGATTTGGTGATTGGCTTGACTGTTGTCGCTTTTGGAACTTCTTTACCGGAGTTTGTGACCAGTTTCACAGCTGTGTTGCATCAATATGAAGCCATTTCAATGGGTAATATTGTTGGAAGTAATATTTTCAACACTTTGCTGATTGTCGGTGCATCGGCATTGACTTATCCGATCTGGGTTAGTCGCAGTTCGCTTTCTAAGGATATTCCTTTTGCCTTGCTGGCTTCTTTGGCTTTGTTTGTTCTTTGTCAGGATACTGTTTTTTCAGGGGCTGACAGCCAGACGATTACAATGGGGGATGGACTTATATTATTATTGTTCTTTGCAATATTCATGTATTATACTTTCTCTATAGCCCGGTCATCAGATATGGTATCAGATGAAGCAGATACTTCTGTTCCGACATACGGCATATGGCGTATAGTTTTATACATTGTGTTCGGGTTGGCTGGTTTGATTTTCGGAGGCAATTTCTTCGTAGAGTCAGCATCCGATTTGGCTCGCACATGGGGGGTAAGGGAACATATTATCGGTTTGACTATTGTGGCGGGCGGAACATCTCTTCCGGAGTTGGCAACTTCTATTGTAGCTGCACGTAAAGGTAATTCGGCTATAGCTATAGGTAATGTAATAGGCAGTAATATCTTTAATATATTCTTTGTTGTCGGTTTTTGCGCTTTTGTATCACCGATATCGGCAGAGAGTATAACGAGTTTCGATTTGTTTTTGCTTATCGGTAGTATTCTTTTACTGTGGGTTTTTGCTTTTACCAGTCGGAAGATATCACGTCTTGAAGGAGGAGCCTTAATGTTGTTATATGTACTTTATCTATTGAATAGTATTATGGATTTAATGTAAGAGGTAAATTCTTGGAGATTTCATAAAGAATAAATACTAAAAAGAACCGTGTTTTGTAACTTCTTGGAAATATTACAGAACACGGTTCTTATTTTAATGCTAGGTTTATTTATTCAATTTGAATATTAACTTTTTGGGGATCTTGACCAACTTCCGTCCTTCAACTTTTTTAATACAGACGCCGTCAACCTGCTCAAAAATATACTGATCATCATTTTTTGTGAGTTTGACTTCTTGAGTCTCTGACCCCTGGTCGTTGGACAGACGAATCAGGGCTGTAGTCGCATTGACAATTTTGGCAGAAGTGATGCTCCAAATGCCATAAACATTTCCATTAAGATAGCCGTGCATTGGACCAAACATCTCCATACCCGGAACATTGATGCTTTCTTCATACAAATCAATTGTAAGATGGAGATTCTCTTCTTTACACGACAGGCTTCCTTTGAAAGCTTGTTGTGCCATGGTAGCTATGCTAAAAACACATAAAACCAAAAACATTAAATTTCTTTTCATAGACTTTTTCATTTTAATATTCGGTAATCTCTGCAAAGATAATACTTTAATCAGAAAAACATCCTGCTTTTGTTATATTCTTGAGATCGTAGAATTATTTCATCTCCCTGAATATCATTTTATTTTTTGTTTTTTACCTAAAATCCGCAACTATCATCCAATACACGATTAAGGGTAGATTTATGAGTC
>OKWR01000931.1_pt1 | contig 23430 bp, 18 predicted proteins | sample 1607101 | NCBI WGS metagenome assembly OKWR01 (sample SAMN04414076, study PRJEB24778) | human gut metagenome | material: faecal | host: Homo sapiens
GCAAAAACTCACACTAACCACATAATTAATAACACTAAAACTAATAACCAACGAGCTGTATGTGGAAGAACTCCATCATCATCTCGATTGCAAAGTTACGGCTTTTTCGATTCGGTGCAAATTATTTCTTACAATTTTTAAGCACTATTTTTACAAACATTTTTATAAGCATTGTAAATCAACGAATTAAAACGTAACTAAAATTTATTAAAATTTTAATCGAGCTTCGAGAATTTGTTATAAAACGTTTCCTGTCAGCCTGCTGCAAAATTGTCAGTCCGTTCTGTCACCGGCATTGTTGGCGCATACTTTGTATATATAACTCGAGTTTCTCAAGTGCGAAACTTGTATATATAACTAAAAAATAACTCTAAGATGGAAAACAAGGAAATGCCTGTCCTGCTTCTGACAGGATATCTCGGCAGTGGCAAGACTACGTTGGTGAACCGTATTCTCGAAAACAAGAAAGGAATCCGTTTTGCGGTTATTGTCAATGATATAGGTGAGGTCAACATTGACGCGTCCCTTATTCAGAAGGGCGGTGTGGTCGGTCAGAGTGACGACAGTCTGGTCGCGCTGCAGAACGGTTGCATCTGCTGCACATTGAAAACCGACCTGATGAATCAGCTGGTCGAAATCATGAAGATGGACAAGTTCGACTACATTGTCATTGAAGCCAGCGGAATCTGCGAACCGGAACCTATCGCGCAGACTATCTGTTCAATGAAGTCCATCGGGGGAGTGTACACGGAATTCGGCACGCCTAAGCTGGACTGCATTGTCACCGTCGTGGACGCATTGAGGATGGCGGACGAATTCGGTTGCGGGGAACAGCTGGAACGCAAGGACCTGGGTGATGAAGACATTGAAAACCTTATCATTCAGCAGATTGAGTTCTGCAACATCATTCTTCTGAACAAGGCTTCCGAAGTCAAGCCCGAGGCACTTGCCAAGATCAAGAAGATTATCCGTGAAATCCAGACCAAGGCGCAGATTATCGAGTGCGATTATGCCAATGTCGATATAGAGAAGTTGTTGGATACCAATGCTTTTGACTTCCGTCAGACCGAGGCCGGAGCAGGCTGGATCCGCGGTATCGAGAGCGATGTCCATGAGGAGGGACATTACCATGAACATCATCACGAGCATGACGAAGACGAGCACCATCACGACCATGAGCATGACCATGACCAAGACCACGAAGGCCATCATCACCATCATCATGACCACGAAGGCGGCGAGGTCGAGGAATATGGAATCGGCACGTTCGTCTATTACCGCCGCCAGGCATTTGACCTGAACAAATTCGACTGGTTCGTGAGCAAGCGGCTGCCGAAGAGCGTCATCAGGGCTAAAGGACTCTGCTACTTCTCGGACAATACCGACATGTCATGTCTTTTCGAGCAGGCCGGAAAGCAGATTATGCTGCGTGAGGCCGGACAATGGTATGCCACAGCGCCGGAAGAGGAACTTATCCGCATGATGCGTCAGGACCCGACTATCATGAAAGACTGGGATCCGCACTATGGCGACCGCATGCAGAAGATTGTCTTCATCGGCCAGAACATGGATAAAGAGCAGATCTGCAAGGATCTGGACACCTGCCTTGTCGAGGACTAACTTCCGTAACGAATATGAACTGCCCCGGGAAATGTAACAATTTCCGGGGCAGTGTCTATTATCACGTTACTAAGTTACCAAATCCCTGGACAGGTGGAAAAACCCTGTTGAAGAGGTCGCGGGAGGGTAAGCGCAGCGGTCCGCATGTTTTTCTTACTGCAACCAAGATTTGGTACCGCTTAAAACGTTTTTCCGGAACCAAATGCCATAATATTCACGTTTGGTACCGCCTAAAACGTTTTCTCGGAACCGTTTGCGAAATTACAGCCCCGCAAGCACGTGGTCTGCCTTGATCTTGTCAATGATGCTGCACACGACCTTGTAGATGCGGCTGTAATGGCAATAGTTCGCCGGCGTGATGAAATTTACCCTGCCCTGGCGCAGAAGCTTCTCCGCAACCACCTGTTTCTCAGGCTTGTCCGGATTGTACACGGCGATCGAATGGCCGCCGAACATGCTGACGATTTTCATGCATGGCACATCGGTCTCTCCGTCGCCGACATATATCATCTGCGTGAACGGGATACGCTTCTTGTCCTCCGCCATACTCTCATTTACCTCCTTGGTATCACGTGCACTGAAAATGCCCTTGTTTATCTTGAAGATGAACTGCGTCTTGGCAGTGTAGTCGACCGAGATTCCCGGCCACTCCGCCTCACCTTTCTGGTCATAGATGAAAGAACTGGCGAAAATATGCTTGAACTCCTTGGCTATCGGGCAGCCCTCGATAATCTCTTTCAGGCCGGAAGAATTGATGTAGTGCTCCACCTTCACGCCATGCGACCTGCCATATTCATTCACGAGGTCGAACCATCCCGTGACCCCGTCGAACAGCTTGATGTCCTTGCCGAATTTCTTGAACTCGCTGCGTTTCAGGCGGATGCCGTTGTTCTTCGCCTCATCGAACATCAGCTTCATGTACGCAAGAATGTTGCTGGCATCCTGGCCGGCAGCGATACCGTCGCTCATTTTCCAGAACTCCTCCGGCGTCTTGCCGATGGCCTGGATGAAACCGAATTCCTGCATGTTGCCGGGAGAAAGAGTCCCGTCAAAATCATAAATCAGAGCTACAATTGGCTTTCTTCTCATAGCTTTTGTGTAATCAATCGCTCTAATATAGCGAAAAGTTGTTAAATTTGCGAAAATTAGAATTTTATGGAACATTATTTTTCGCGACTTCAAAACGCAATTCGCCTATACTGGGAAAAACCTGCTGTAGGCAACTATAAAGGCGAAACATTTTCATACGGGCAGCTCGCCACACAAATAGAAAGATTCCACATATTCTTCGAAGCCTGTGGCATCAAGAAAGGAGAACGAATCGCAATCTGCGCGAAAAATACTGCCAGAATGGCCGTATCCTTCCTTTCGGTCAATACCTATGAGACGGTGGTCGTGCCGATTCTCTCCGATTTCACACCGGACAGCGTGAATCACCTCGTCGACCACTCCGAGAGCGTCATCCTGTTCACTGACAATGATATATGGGCGAAGCTCGATATTTCCAAGATGCCTCTCCTGCGCGCCGTAGTCAGTGTCAATGACTTTACGCTTCTCTATGCCGCCGAAGAGTCCATCAGCAAGGCGTTCGCATCAGTTCCGGAACTCTTCTCCGCGAAATACCCTATGGGATTCACCGGCGAAAACGTGAATTACAATACCGAAAACTGGGACGAACTCGACATCATCAACTACACTTCGGGAACGACCAGTGCGCCTAAAGGCGTTATGCTCACATACAAGGCCATCAGCGCGACCATCGACTACGGCCAGAGGCACATTCCGTCATCCGACCAATATACTATGGTTTCAATGCTGCCGATGGCGCACATGTACGGCCTCGTGTACGAATTCCTGTACCCGCTCTGCAACGGTACATGCATCACCTTCCTCGGCAAGACACCTTCACCGTCATTGCTCCTTTCAGCGATGCACGACGTGAAACCATATCTCCTTATCACGGTTCCTCTCGTCATGGAGAAAGTTTACAAGAGCGCCCTCAAGCCGGTTCTCGACAAGCCTGTGATGAAAGTCCTTACGAAGATTCCTGGTATCAAGTCATTGATATTCAAGAAAATCAGAGTGAAGCTCCTGACCGCTCTCGGTGGAAATCTCCAGATGATAATCATGGGTGGCGCACCTCTCAATCCGGAGGTGGAGAAATGGTTCAAGAGGATCGGACTTCCTTACACTGTCGGCTACGGCATGACCGAGGCGGCACCGCTTCTCGCTTACGAACCATGTACTTCCTATGTGCCGGGCTCATGCGGAAAAGCCGTGGATTGCGCTACGGTACGCATTGACTCCGATGACCCTCAGCACGTGGTCGGCGAAATCCAGGCGAAGGGAGCGAACATCTGTCTGGGTTATTACAAGAACCCTGACGCGACATCTGCCGCCTTCACCGCTGACGGTTTTCTGAAGACCGGTGACTTGGGAATCATTGACGCTCACGGCAATATCTTCATCAAGGGCCGCAGCAAGAGCATGATTCTCAGCGCAAACGGCCAGAATATCTACCCGGAGGAGGTCGAGGCCGTCGTGAACAACCAGGACTATGTAGTCGAGTCCGTCGTCGTCGACCGCGCAAGCAAGCTCGTGGCCCTCGTCTACCTCGACCATGACGCCATCCGCAAGGCCGGCCTCGATGACGAGACCATCGCCGACATTCCGGAAAATATCAGGATCAATGCCAATAAAGCATTGCCTTCCTACAGCCAGATCCAGAAAGTCGAGGTGATGGACAAGCCGTTCGAGAAAACCCCTAAGATGAGCATCAAGCGCTTCATGTACAAATAGTTGTATTCAGTGCAACGTATATGTCCTTTTCTGCATCTATAGATCGTTGCATATTGATGAGCTATGAAAAAATTGATTGTACTTGCACTTCTTGCATGCTTTTTCCATCAGAACGCAGATGCGTTCCGTCCACAGAAGCCATTTAAGGCGGATATCTCCTTTTCCTTTGCGGTAACGGGATCTGTCAACGGCACCGCTTTCCAAGACCGTTTCTGTGAAGGCTATCTGTCGTATGATGATGACTACTATCATGGCTATTCCCCTGATGTGGAGCATTTGTACGCTGAATATATTCAGTTGCAGGCTGCTGCTGACGGGATGCCGATGTTGTCCTTGAGGGCTGATTTCAAGGTCCGCGAATGGCTTTGTGTCGGTGTGGATCTGGCATACCAGCATATACAAGGTTCTGTCTATAAGGGATTTAACCGCTATCCTGAACGGAAAGTGAAGGGTGACGTGTATTATGTGATGCCGGAAATACGCTTCGATTATTTCAGGACCCGGCTTTCCACATTGTCTTCCTCTTGCAGTATCGGACTCGGGATTTATGACGGATTCAAGAATAAAGTCTATGCGGATATCCAGTTGAGACCCATTACTTATTCGATCGGTACGGTAGTCTACGGTAAAGTCGGACTGACATTCGGTACCCTTATGAATGGTTTGGAATTTGGTGCCGGTGTAAGGTTCTAAAGGAGGTAATGTTATGAAAATTAAAGTGTTGATGGCGTTGGCCGTTTTGCCGCTTATGGCTTTCCAATGTTGTGATGACTTAGATACGTGGTCGGGTCGTTGCCAGCCGGGAAATGAATTCACGCTTTATGCTCAGGACGTTCTCGATGAGGTGATAGGGGAATCGCTGATGTCGCTGAATTTTGTACAGAGCGTCATTGATTCGCATGATGGAAATCCTTCTTTGGGCCTGCACTCCGTCAAGGACGAGACCGGTTGGATGTATATTGTGGAAAACAGGATTGAAAAGAGTGACACCATCTGGTCTGATTCCAGGCGAAGATTTGAAATGCGCCGCTCCCATCCTGACAATAAATGGATTGTGACTCGAAAGGATGATTACGGTTACAATGATCAGAAGTATTCGTTTGAACTGAAGGCGGAACGCTGTGACAAGGATGTTGACGGCGCTCTCAAGTATCCGTGGCTCGTTACTGTCGAAGGCAGCCGTACCGAGAACTCGGATTATTCAATGACTTATTCAGTGCCGGCTCCGATGAAAGTCAGATGGGGCAACATGCTTACTTTCAGCAGCGAAGATATCATGCCGCAAGGCAAACTGCTCGTCTCTTTTTACAAGGAAGGCAAGAAAACCGACTGGATAACTGCTTGTTACGGAGCAGACGGCACCAGTTATGAAACTTCATTGAACAAGTAGAGACGATAACCCAGTCCATCATTGTTCTGGATTCTCGCCCGGAACGCGACTGACAATTTGTCACGATTGTCGCTATTGGAACGTTATTTGACCTTTTACAGACCGTCCGGTCAGCCGGGCGGTCTTTTGTATGCCGCCGCATTGACCGGATAGGAATTATTGATATTGAAAATAATAAATACTATGGCAGAGGTAAAAGGTAAAATCGGCGTCACCACGGAAAACATTTTTCCGGTGATCAAGCAATTCTTGTATTCGGACCATGAGATTTTCCTGAGGGAACTCGTGGCAAATGCTGTCGATGCTACGGAAAAGATAAAGGCATTGGCATCTTCCGGTGACTTCAAGGGCGTTCTGGGCGACCTGTTCGTGAAGATTGAACTCGATGAAGACAAGAAGATTCTCAGAATCATTGACCGAGGTATCGGTATGACCGAGGAGGAAGTCGACAAATACATTAACCAGATTGCATTCTCCTCAGCAGGCGAATTCCTGGAGAAATATAAGGACCAGATCGGCAATATCATCGGACATTTCGGACTGGGATTCTACTCCGCATTCATGGTCTCCAAGAAAGTGACCATCGAGACATTGTCATGGAAAGACGGTGCGAAACCGGTGATGTGGTCTTGCGACGGCAGCCCTGAATACGAGATGGGCGAGTGCGGGAAGGCAGACAGAGGCACGACCATCACATTGTACCTTGACGATGATTCGGCAGAATATGCAACAAAGGGAAAAATCGGGCAGCTGCTTGGCAAATACTGCAAGTTCATGCCGTTCCCTATCGTGTTCGGCAAGGAGCAGGAATGGAAAGACGGCAAATATGTCGACACGGATAAAGACAAGGTTATCAATACAGTAGAGCCTTTGTGGACACGCAAGCCGGCCGACCTGAAGGAAGAAGACTACATGAACTTCTACAAGGCGCTGTACCCGACATACGAGGATCCGCTTTTCTATATCCATCTGAACGTGGACTATCCGTTCCACCTGACAGGTATCCTGTATTTCCCTAAGATCAATGACAGGATGACCGTCGAGAGGAACAAGATTCAGCTCTATTGTAACCAGATGTTCGTTACTGACCATGTCGACGACATCGTTCCGGACTTCCTGACGCTGCTCCATGGCGTTATCGACTCTCCGGACATTCCGCTGAACGTCTCCAGAAGCTACTTGCAGAGTGATTCCAACGTGAAGAAGATTTCAGGCTACATCACCAAGAAAGTGGCTGACAGACTGGAAGATATCTTTACCAATGAGCGTAAGGCCCTGGAGGAGAAATGGGATAATCTGAAGCTGTTCATCGAATATGGCATGCTCTCCGATGAGAAATTCTGCGAGAGGGCAATGAAGTTCGCACTGCTGAAGAACACGGACGGCAAGTATTTCAGTTTCGATGAATACCGCAAGGCTATCGAGACAGAGCAGACCGACAAGGACAAGAAGGTGGTTTATCTGTATGCTACTGATACTGAAGCACAATACTCGTTCATCGAGGGTGCCAGGAACAAGGGCTACGATGTGCTCCTGATGGATTGCGAGCTGGATTCACACTATATCAACCTGCTGGAGAGAAAATTTACGGACTGCAGGTTCTGCCGCGTGGATTCCGATGCCATCGACAATCTCATCCCTAAGGAAGACAGGACCAAACCGGAGTTGTCCGAGACCGAGAAGAACGATCTTTCCGACCTGTTCAAGGCAGTGCTGCCTAAGGACTACGATTACTATGTGACGGCTGACAATCTCGGCAAGACCGGCGAGCCTATCCTCATAACACAGAATGAGTTCATGCGTCGTTACCGCGAGATGAGCAATATGGGCGGCGGTATGAATTTCTACGGCAAACTGCCTGCCTCATACAATATTACCGTCAATGTCGAGAATCCTCTCATCTCACAGATTCTTGATGCGGAGAAAGCCCAGGTTAAGCCGCAGGAGGCCGTGGCAGATGCTGATCCGGAGATCGTAAAGGCCGGCGAGGCCAAGGATGCTACCGATGAGCAGAAGAAGGCTGCTGAGGATGCCAAGGCTGCCGCACGTGAGGCCAAAGATGCCGCTTATTCTGTGCACAAGGCTGATATCGAGGCATTTGCAGCGCAGAATGAAGCACTCCAGCAGATTGCTGACCTGGCCCTTCTCGCCAACGGACTCCTGAAAGGCAAGGCATTGAGCGACTTCATTGCTCGCAGCCAGAAGGTCGTCAGCGACGCTTATCTGAAATAAGAGATAGCATTATTCCTGTGGGTCAGAGCCCACAGGAAAAGCCTGTGGTTAAATATTATAGCGGTACAATGATACCAGCCTGCAAAGAAAACAAGGTATCGTACCACGTGGTATAAGACTTGACAAGAACATTGCCGCTTCGGGACTTCCATGAATACGGGACGAGAGACATCCGCGGTTCTAGGAAGAGACCGAAATGCGGGGCAAGATTGAAACGGAATTGGATTCCTCCGGTGAGCCCGAGATAGAGCCTCCGTATGGTATATCCGTCATCCGGCTTCCAAATCAGACCCGCTTCGGGACCGAGAAAAACCGGCATTGAAAATACCTGACTGCTACGCCTGCGCCAGTAGAGAGTTTCGAACATGAGCTCCTCCCTGACGCCGGCGTAGTGGCATTTCAGCTGCCTGCCGTCATTGAACCCCTTCCAGATGTCGCCGCCGTAAAAGCCTGACAATCTGAGAGAAAGCGGTCCTGAAAGCAGACGCGTGTATGAAATGTTGACACTCTCGCGCGCCGAAGGGAAGTAGCCGACGGTCTCGCCGGTGATGTCGGCAAGCTGGAACTGGATTCCGCCCGAAAATGAAACTGAAGCATCACGGACGAACCAGGCCCCGAAACTTTCCGGAGCGGCTGACGTATGCCTGTTGAAATATTTGTGCACCCCGAAATTGAACCCGTAGCCGAGGTGGCATCGGTCGGGGGATGAAGTGCCGTCCATCCTGTCGTTTCCCAGCATCAGTCTTGGCGTGAAGAACAAGTCAGTTTCGTGGGCTATGCGAGCGCGGAAATCAATGCCGAAATTCACCATGAGTGCAGCGGAATAAGTGCCGGAAGTCCTTACAAGACCCGCTTCGGCGCCCTCTATGCTGGAAATGTTGAAAACTCTGGAAGGGGAGTAGCCGAAGAAATAGGAAGTCCAGTCGAAATGATGAGACACGCCGACACCGGCCCTCCAGACATGCACTCCGTCAGCACTGCGCCTGAACTCGGAAAAAGTCCCGTCGATGCTCACGGCGTTCAGCGGGGTGAACATCTTTCCCACGGAAAATGAAACGCAAGGCCCTGAGGAGTAGCCGGATATGGAATTCCGGAACAGTCCGCAGGTCCCGATGCCGCCCCGGATGAAAGTATTGTCCATGAAAGTGTTGGACACAAATGCTTCATTCTGAGGACGATAACGTTTCTGCATGCTGTATTCCAATGCATTGAAATTGGTCGTGTCTATCTCCTGCGCCGACTGCGCCGACATGGCAAGCGGCAGGAGAAACAGCGCCGTCGCTGCGAAAATGATTCTATTCCCCGTTCTCATATCTGTCTCGTGCACTTTTCATTATGGTCTCGACAATATCCCCGTCGCCTGCGGCAATGTCGATGTACGACGGATCTTTATGGAAGCACGCCACAAGGTAGTCCTCCGATGCCATATCATCCATAAAATCCTGGGTACGGGCACCTTTGCGCCCATAAATCACCGCCCAGAGGTAGTCTGTCAATGCCGAATCGCCCGGCAGCGCTGACATGGCTTCCTCCGCCAGCGAGTCATAAGTCTTCGTGTTCATCGCAAGACAAAGCACGACCTTGTTCAGCGGCGAACTTTCTGAAACCGTCTCGAAAACCTCTCTGGCACGTCTGCGCTGCTCCGGAGTGTTTCCGCCCTTGTAATAACCGCCGAGACAGAGGGCATAGGCCCGGACAAGACGGTTCCTGTCATTGTCAGGAAGAATGTTCGTGAGCTGACCCGCCTTACGGAAATTGTTGGTCATCACGTACATGATCATCTGGTTAGCGACGACCGCCTCCGGATTCACGATTTCAAACCCGTTTCCGTTCATTCGCATCAGGTGATAATTCACCACAGGAGTCTGAAGGTCAATGAAATCGCGCAGAATGGTCGTGTCCGCCACGCCGCGGGCAATATATGATGCCGCCAGCGAATTCGCCGCCAGAATCCATGGCCGTCCGTTCGCTTCGATGGACTCGTCGTAGGCCCGTTTATATAGCTTTTCCAGTTCTTCCGGCTCCTTGACCAGCTGGAACAGATGCCAATACTCATACAGCGCGAATTTCTTGCGTCCGCTCCGGTAATCCTCATCATTGCGGTAGCGCTCCAGAATTTCTTCCGGCGTCAATTCCCTGAAAATCTCGTAGCCGTACTGGTAGCGGACCGAACGCAGCCGCGGAAGATAATTCACGATAAGGCTGCGGTAGTAAGGCAATGCGCGGATTTTCCCCCATTGCCGGTCCGGTGTCCCGGGATTGTTCGAGACAATGTCCCTGATGGCTTTCGCTTCCACCATCAGCGAGTCGGCTTCCAATAGTTCAGCGACCGCGGTCCAGGGCGCCACAGTAGCCGTAGTAGTCATGTAAACTCTGTCGCGCACATTCTTCGGCAGCACCGAAACTATCTGGTTCAGAGCATATTCCATTCGTTTTTTCGCAAGGTTCATGTTTCCGGCGTAAGGTCCGTCCGGGGAAGCCGTACCAGTGATGTGGAACTCCTTCAGCTGTGAGCCCTCGCCATGGATAATGTCCAGCAGCACGGATTTCACGGAGTCAATCTGCCGGCGGCCCTCCTCGTCATCGGCTGCAAGCTGCGCCTTTCCCACCATGAAATTCAATGACATGTTGCCCGCCGTGTTACGTTTCTCCCTTTTCGCACGTTCACGATATTGTTCAGGGTCAAGCATATACGGCTCCATTGAATATGCGAGAAAACGGAGCGGACGTCTCAGGCGCGACGATGCCAGAAAATACTCCTTCTTGAAGTAGGGGAGATTGTAGTCCTCCAGCTGGATGATGCCCTTTACCTGATAGTTTTTCGAAGGATTTTCCAGATAGATGGTATCTGCCCAGTTCACGATTTGTGCGGCAGAAGTGAGAGTGTCAGGTGAAAGCCATCTGTTGAGCGGGTCATTGTCAGCATTGTAATTCATCCTGCGCAGCTGGGTGACGCGATACTCCTGGCCGTCCATGACGGTCGGCTTCAGGTAGCGCAAGGTGTCCTTGGTCACGCCGTCTATCAATATCGGCTGGACGATCATCCTCGCATTGGTCTTGCCGCTGTTTTCCGGCAGGGCGATGGTGCTTCTTGCCTTCAGCCAGTTGCCCTCGATATCTCCTTGAGGGTCAAGCACTCCGACCTGGTCGCGCACCGCGGTTATGGTACTGGTGCGGATGTAGTTGCCCATCTCGATTTTCACATTGATTTCGAGTCGGTAGTTCACTTTCTCCAGCACGGCCGGCTTCATGTCAGCCTTGAAAATCAGCGCTCCAGTCTCCGGAATGGTGATTTCGTAATAGCCGTTGTCGTCGGGAAATGCCTGTGCGTCAGGGGCCACGAACGTGTTTTCATCGCCGTCCATCTGCTTCTTCACATCCTCCGCCTGCGCGACAGTATTGAATCCATAGACACTCACCGACACCTGTTTCAGGTCAATCGGCTTCCCCGTGGTCTTGTCGACTATATGCCCGGTGACACGCTTCATCTCCTGCGCCCCGAGCGGCAGCGCAAAAAGCTGAAGTGCCAGCAGCAATATGGTCAGGCATTGTCTCATCTATCTTATTATGTATATGAAAGTTACGCCGAGATTCATCGGCATCAGCTTATAACCTTTCGAGTTGTGGGTGTCGCCGTCCAGGTCACCGAAATCGTCGTAACGGCTGGCGCGTCGCTGTCCGAATCCGACCACTCCGAGGCCGCCCGAAAACTCCAGCCCCCAGCGCTGTCCCAGCGAAAGCACGTACCCGCCGGTCAGACCTACGCCTCCGGCAATGCCCTTGTAGCTCCGGTCGCCGATGGTCATGTCATACTTGGTGAACAATCCCGCAATGCCCAGAAATTCCCTCACGAGAGGCCTGCCGCCCAGCCACCACCTGAATTGAGGCTGCGCCGCAATAAGTTTCGAGTCAATGCCATAAGGTTTCCAATGCCCGAAGACATCGAGCGACAGCGAACTGTGCTCGCCGGTCACCATTTCCAACCCCAGGTCAGGAGTCAGCAGGATGTCGTTCAATGCATTGGAACGTATGGCAATTTGTTGTGCATCAGCGCGTTGCCCGAAGCCTATCATGACTCCGAGCAACACGGCGGATGCTATCAGATATTTTTTCAACTGTCCCAATGTCAGATTTCTTTGCCCGGGGTCGGATTGGTTCCGGGTATCCATTCCGTCAGTCCTGTCTCCACGATGGTGATTTCCTGCGGATTGTTGATTGTTACAGTGAAATAGTAGATGTAGCCGGCATCGTATTTCGTGCGGCCGTCAGTGCTTCCGAGCGGAATTTCGACAGTGCTCTTGTTGGCGCCGTCTACAGTGAGCGTGATGGCTGACGTGTAATTCCTTGCCGGCATCGCCAAGATAGTGCAGAGGTCTGATTCCTGGGTTGTAGGAGCCACGTCGAGGTCTGTGAAACCGATGCTTCCGCCATCTTCACTGCCGGTAAGCACACCTGACTGCTCTCCCTTGCTGTCCGCGATACAAAGTGACGCCGTGGAAGACGTGTTGGTAATCTGCATTCCGGTCACCTTTACATCATAATTCTCGATATCATTGTCCTTTCCCACTATGCGGAACACGAGCGCCGTCAGGAGGTGGCGGTACTGGAGCTTCGGATAGTATTGGGAATCGACGCCGTCGAGTTTTACGGCGCGGCAATAAGCTGCGTTGTAGCCTGTTAAGCCATTGTAGTCCTCAGCTACGGAACTTGCCCAGAGGATGTCCGTGTTGCCGAGCTTGTAGGTGATGCGGTATGCACCGTCATTGACAGCGGCTGTCTGCTCATCGGAATTCTTGTACGGATAGTAGCTGTAGAACGAGTATGCGTACTTGTTTCCGAACGGGTAGTAAATCTTCGGTGAGAAGATTACCGCGCCTGTGGAAGTGGTCGTAACTCCCAGATTGTCAATGAGTATGGAGCCGTCGAGGTCGGTGCTCCATGTGACAGGAGTCGCGTCGCTCTGCTTTTCGGCCACACCGACTACGCCCACGTCGAGGGTGTTCATCACGCTTCCGGTGACGAGTCCGTGCTGTATGGCTTTGGTGGTGGCGTCAATGTTGGTCGCGGAGCCGAAAAGCACGGGAACCTGACGGTTTTCGTCATGAATCCATGCGTTCTCGTCCTCCGGACCTTGCTTGCCGCAGCCCGCGAAAGCGATCACCGCCAATGCTGTTGTATAAAAGAGCTTTTTCATAATTACATCAAATCCGGATCGATAGTGGTAGAACCGCCATCTTTCCAATCCTCAAGTTCAGCAGTAATCTTGACCTCTTCAAGGCCGTAGATGACAATCTTGATCTTGTATGAATAGCCTGCCTCGAATTTGGTCGCACCCTCCGGAGCGTTTTCGATATTGGCAATGTTCAAGGTCCATTCCTGCGGGTCAATCTCTGTGTTCACGCCATCCTGACTGGTGCTTACATAAATCTTGTAGCTCTCCTCGCCAGGGATTACCATAACGCTCTCACCGATAGCCTTGTAGTTAGTCTTTCCTGCTGCATAAGCGTCAGGTTTCACCTCTGTGAGAGCCTGGGTGCCGTTGACGCCTTTTTCCTGGAGAGCGAGTCTTGCTGTCTCTTCAACGACATCAGTAATGCCGGTATTTGCGCCCACCACGGTGAGATTGCCCTTGAATTTGGATTCTACTCCGATGCCTGTAACAAAGATGTTGCTGCCTGCTTCTGAACCTGCCACGATTTCGAAAGTGAATCTTGCAAGCTGGTGTTTGAACAGGAGGTTAGGATGTACACCGCGACGTGCGGCGAATGCGCTGTATGCCTTGTCCACGCTTACCTCGTCAGTCTTGCCGGCTGCGTCAATGTCAGTTTTCTGGTCAGCTTTTGCAAGCATAAGGTCCTGTGAACCATTGATTTCGAATGGGACTGCTACGGACGCGGCAGTCTTTACAGGCTCTCCGGTAGCGGCATCGTCGATGTGATATCCATAGAAATCGTAATTCTTTCCGGTAACATAGTAGAACGGCTCATTGTCGTAAGCCGGATTGAGGACTGCAATTGCTCCCTTGTTGCCGTCAGCCGGTGCGGTAGCGCTTACATTGTCAATGAATGCAGCCTGGGTGAAATCGGTGACGGTCCTGTCATAGCCGTAGATTTTCAGTTCCTGGCTGTTCCAGGCCTTGTCTACTGCGCCCACGGATTTCACCTGGAGTTTCGGTGATGCTGCAGAGAAGAGTACCGGGACAGGATTTCCGTCTTCAAGAGGATCCGTAATTTCCGGAGGAGTGGTCTGTCCGTTTTTCGTGCAGGATGCCAACGCTACGATGGCAGCAGCCGCGAATAATTGATACTTTTTCATAAACGTTTGATTTTAAAGTTGTTATATTATTTCAATTTATCTTCTTCATCCAATATTATGCTTCCTCCCGTGCCCCATGGCTCGACTTCCACATTCGGTCTGATGTCCATCATTCCGTAAATCGAAAGTCTCACCACATATTGGCTTCCTGCCTGGAATCCGGAAGCGGAACGGATGGTGAAAGAGGACTTGGTATGATATGTCTGCCCCTTCACTTCTTTCATTTCCATGTTTACTTCATATTCCGTGTCAGGCGCCACCAGCAGTGACCCGCCGACCTGGACATGAGGCCGTTCGTAAAGCACGTCCGTGAAATCCCCCTGATAATCAGTATGATATGTGTCTTGTTTCAATGCACTGCCGTCCCGTTCCCTCAGGCTGAGTTCTCCGTAGTTCTTGTCAGATGAGAAGTCCACACCCAGTTTCGATTCGTCGCGGCTCACGACCGTGAATGTCCCGGATGTCTTGGATTTCACTGTTATGGAATTCACCATCACGGTGTTGGAACCGTCGGAAGCAGGATAGATCTCGAATCTCAGTCGTGTCAGATGGTGGACGAATTCCAGCCGAGGATTGATGTTCCTTCTGGCTGTATATGAACTGAATGCGTATTTCCGTATGAGTGATTTTTCCGTTTCGGAATACAATGTCCCCTTGAAGACGTCGTCCTTCAGCGGCGCCTTTCCGGTCATCAGGTCCATGCTTCCGTCTATCGTGACCGGCAATGTTATCTTGTCCTTGCTGCGTTGTACGGCTGTCTGCGGAATATTCAGATTATCAATGTAATACGCATAGAAATCATAGATTTCGCGGCCATTCGGATAATACACTTCCTTGTCCGAATCCGCCCATGTCAGGTAGCCGTCGGAACCGTCATAATAAGCCTTTCTTCCTGCCGTCCATCTGGAATTGTCCACGGAAGCGTCTATCAGACAGCCGTTTCCGGAAACAGCGGTGCTTGCGAATGATGAACCGTCGCGGTTGAAAGCATACACATATATATTGACATCGGCCCATTGCCTGCCGTCGGCATCATCCACAGCCCCGCTGCCCCTGGTATATGGCAGGCCCGAATTGCCGACGCCGACCAGGACAGGTACGGGCTCCCCGCCGCCGAAATCGTCGAAATCGCCGTCCGTCACACCTCGCCAGGAGTTCTGGCAGGATGCGAAAATTACCAACAATGCGGATATGAGCCGTAATCTTTTCAATGTTTATACTTCAATGTCAATGTAACCGCTGTCAAACCAATCTTTTACGCCGTCGTTCCCGCCTTCGCTGCTGAAACTGTCTGCGCCTATTGTCAATGCTTCCGACAATTCCAGCCGGGCTTCTTTCTTGGCAATGCGCCGTCCGTCCGACCCGGGCACGGATTCCATCAGTGATGCGGAAGTTATCTTGTTTCCAATATTGATTGCAGGGTACAATACCTTGGTTATGCCATCTTTCCTGGCTGTGATGTTCAGTCTGAGGATTCCCGGACCGGTGCGCAAGCTGCTGTTCGCTGACGGAAGGATTCCAGGAACCGCGACCGTGCCTTCGTAACCATAGGAGGATTTTTTCAATGCGAAGATGACTCTTGCCAAATCATTTTCCTCCACTTCTCCAGTGAGAAGGGAGAAAGTCGCCGGAACGCCTGACAGTTCAGCAGTTACGGATATGATGCTGACTCCGTTTTCCGGCACCAGCTTTACTGCAAATGTGAGTTTCTGCTGCAGCGGCTCCATGAAGAAGCGGAAGGTGTTTTCCCTCGTGTCGGAAACATCGTCCTTGCGTGAGGCTGCCCAGACTGGTCCTGGCGTGCGTATGAAACGGTAAGCCGAGTTGAAGTCAATTTTCGAATCGCCCCTTATGGCTGTCAGTTCTTCTTCCGGCAAGTCCTTCACCGTCGCCTTGAAATCTCTTACCGAAATGGTCTTGTCATTCATGAAGCGCTGTGCTCCTGAAAGTGTGTAATTGTCTTTGTCACAATGATATGCAAGCATTACATAGTGACCATATTTCGCATATTCGCGGTGGGTGACCACAGTGTCGTCCTTTTCTATGGTGTAAGGCAGGAATGCCCCTTTGGAGTCCGTTTCGTATGAATATTTCAGGATGTCCGAGACCTTGTTCATGGCGATGTACACCGAATCGGGGAGTGCCGTACCTGAAACCTTGTCCCAGGCAATGTCAAATCCGATCTCGGCTTCATCCGAGGTGTCGTCAGCGGTTTTCAAATCCAGTCTGACGCAGGATTGCGTCGTCATTGCGATTAAAAAGAGTGTTGCCGCAATGAGGTCTGTCATAATTCGTTTCATCCGGCTACCTCCTTTTCTTTTTCTGCTTTCCCTTCTGCTTTCTTCTTCGCCTTCTTCTCTGCTTTCCTTTCCGCTATCTTTTCGGCCTTCTGCTCGGCTGCAAGCCTCTTGGCCTCCTCCGCCTCCTGCTTCAGAATCAGTTTCTGCGAGTCGACTTTCTTGTATCTCTCCTTGATGGACAATGTCCTGAATACGAAGCAAGCCTTGACCTCCGAGAGTACAGGGAACGGGCACAGATGCCATCCCTTGGATTTGCCAGGCGCTTCGATGTAGTCCGTATTGCTGCGGTTCATCGTGTATCCGTCATAGGATGTCACAGCGAGTCCGGCAGCCACGCCGAGTTCGAAGTCAATGGCGAAATGTCTGTATGTATAAAGCGGAAAGTCATATCCGAACAATGCTCCTGCTCCGAAAAGCGGTCCCTGGATGCCATATTTGCCCGGTTTGATGGAGTATGTGCCGCCGCTTGCGTAGCCTCCCAGGAAGAATGCCCTCTCCCTTGTCGGCTTTGCGTTCCCTTCTTTCGGCTTCATCCTGAACCATTTACGGAATTCCGGGCGTATTTCGAACATGTTGAAGACCAATGCCGGCGGTACGCTGTGCCATGTGTCCCAATTGTATTTGGCAGTGACTCCCAGAGACCAGCGGTTGTATGGTGACGAAGAAACGTCGAATTCCACATTGAAATTCGGTACGGTGCAGAGCAGTTCCAATGCATTGGCCCTGAAGCTCCAGCGGTCGATGCCCGTGATTCGTTCAGAGACTTTCGCGGCAGCGCTTTTGGCTTTGGTCGTGGTTGTGGCTTTTGTTTTGGCTGCGGTTACGTTTGTGGTTGCGCTTGCGGTTATGCCAGAGCCCGAACGTCCTGACCCGTCATTTTGGGCCAAAAGAACGCGCGTAGAGAAAAATATGGCCAATGTGACCATAATGTATATCTCTGCCTTTTTCACTTAACTGTTCTAAACAATCATCCCAGTTTAGACATAACCCGCCCCATATGGTTTAGAAATTTCCTGAAAAATTTCCAAACTATAGGCAAGTTTCTCAAAACATCTTTTCTATCTCGCAAATATAATAATTTTTCGTTTTTGAAAAATAGGTGGCGCCAAATAGTCCTGATTCTAATTCGGAAACCGGAGAGGGTAGGACTTTAAATTGAATAAGTTGGCGGCCTGCCAACTTGTTCAGTTTTTTGGCTGCGTCCTGCCGTGGTAAACCTGGAGACGCTTACCGCGTCCCGCCGGCGTTACTCCTTGATTTTAGAGTCTATGATTATGGTGACAGGGCCGTCATTTATCAGGGCGCATTGCATGTCGGCGCCGAAAACACCTTTCTGGACAGGGCGGCCGGCGATTTCTGCCAGTCTGGCGCAGTATTTTTCGTATAGGGGAACTGCCAGGTCGTGGCCGGCGGCACGTATGTATGAGGGCCTGTTGCCCTTTTTGGTGGAGGCAGTGAGCGTGAATTGTGACACGGCCAGCAATGCGCCGTCCACGCTTGTCACGTTGAGGTTCATCACCCCGTTCTCGTCATCGAAGATCCTCATCCCCACGGTCTTCTGGGCCAGCCATTCCATATCTGCTTCTGTATCACCGTTTTCCACGCCCACCAGTATGAAAAGCCCCTTCCCGATGCTGCTTACCACTTCTCCGCCAATGCTTACTGACGCTTCCTTGACCCTCTGTATAACTAGTCTCATGTTTATTCGATTGTTATATTCTCTATCCTCACCTGGAAGGTACCTGACGGGGCATTGACCTCTGCGATTTCCCCGAGCTTCTTGCCCATCAGTGCCATGCCTATCGGCGATTTGCATGAAATCTTGCCGTTCTGGAGGTCCATTTCGTGGGGACTCACGATGGTGTAAGTCATTCTGACATTCGTCGCGAGATTCGTGAATTCCACTTTGCTGAGCAGTGAAATCCTGTCCTTCGGCAATGCTTTCGTGTCGATGATTCTTGAGTAGTCCAGCACCTTCTGCAGAAAACGGATCCTGCTGATGGTCTTCGCCTGGGCACGTCTTGCAGCGCGATATTCGAAGTTTTCGCTCAAATCGCCCTGTGCACGAGCCTCCGCCAGAGCATCCTTGATGCGAGGATACTCCTCATTTATGAGAAAATTTATTTCCGCAACTATTTCGTCGTAACGTTCCTTTGACAGATATTCCATATTTCCTACTTCCTTCCGCACTCGCGTACAAGCCCATGTATGTACTCCGTAATATCATCATTCATAAGCGATTCCAGCGTCGGCTTCATCCTGAACCTCCAGTAGAACGGCGAAATCGCAGGAACATTGATCCTCTCCTTTTCCGGATCTGCCAGGCAGAGCTCAGGCTTGAGCGAGAGATAATCCTGGAGCGGCAGGATTGCCAGCATTGACGCAGACTGGAGATGCATCATTATGATGCTGCGGGAAATATCCGGAGTGCAGTCGGCAGGAGCCTCGCCCTGTCTTCCCAGAACCTGGTTCCAGAAACGCTGCGTCACACCGCGGTCCTCTCTCCACCATGCTCTGAGCGGACTCATGTCATGTGTGGAAGTCGCACATACTGAGAGATATGGATAGTGCCATGTGTCGGCAAATTCACTGTGGGGGTCTTTCGGCATACGCTGGATTTCCAATGAAAGGATGCGCAGTTCCTTCATCACGTCAGGAACGCAATCCGGAATCATGCCCAGGTCTTCGCCGCAGGTCAGCATACGCGTGCTGGCTAGAAGGTCGGGCAGCTTGCGGAGTGCGGAATCACGCCAGAAAGCATTGTGCCTTCTATAGAAGAAATCATCATGCAGCCTGTTGAACGCATCTTTCTGCCAGTCCGGAAGGCGGCGGTAATGCTCCGTGTCCTGTCCGGCTATGCGCGGATGCCAATACCCGGGCTTGCGCGGATCTTCCAGGAAAAGCGTGTCCACACCATCGGAGGTATACCAGCCGGAATTGATATCGAAACCATTGTCAGCCAATTCTTTGGCACTATACGGCAGCGCCGGGAAGAAATGTCCCAGCAGACCGCTCTTCGCATTCGCCGGAATCTCCCAAATCCTGAAAAATCCGAGTATATGGTCAATGCGGAAGAAGTCGAAGTACTGCTCCATGTTCTTCAGCCTGGCTTTCCACCATGCGAAATTATCCTCCTCCATCTTGTCCCAGTTATAGGTAGGGAATCCCCACATCTGGCCGTCGGCGGAGAATGGGTCAGGTGGTGCGCCCGCCTGTGAATTCATGTTGAACTGTGACGGGTTCTGCCATGCGTCCACGCTGGTCCTGCTTACACCGATAGGGAGGTCACCATTGAAAGCGACGCCGCGTTTCCTCGCATAATCCCTGGCCTCCACCAGCTGCTTGTGCAGATGGAACTGTACGAATGACTGATAATCAGCTTCTTCCCTGTTTTCTGCCAATACCGCAGCTGCTTTCTTGGCACTGTATGTGGCGTATTTGCCCCATTTGGTGGAATCGCCGGTTCCGGTCTTGTGCAGCAGAATCCTGAAAGCGCAGTAGGCATCCAGCCACCCGGCATTGTCCTTCAGGAATTCCTTATATTCGGCCGAGCCGCTGACCTTCTTCCATGTGGAAGCGAAAGCCTTGCGCATCAGCCTGTCTTTCTCCTGGTTTACTCTTTCGTAGTCAATCTCCGCAAGTGCTTCAAGTTCAGCTTTCAATGCTTTGTATTTGGCATCCCTGCGTACACCTGCGTCCGGAAGATACACGAACTGCGGGTGCAATGCATATATGGAATTGGCACTGTATGGGTATGAATCTTTCCATGTGCCCGTCATGGTGGTGTCATTGACCGGAAGCAGCTGTATTACACGCTGTCCGGTAGCAGCCACCCAGTCCGCAAGTTTCTTCAGGTCATGGAAGTCGCCGATACCGAAACTGTCTTCCGTCCTCAATGAAAAGACGGGGACTGCCGTACCCGCGCATTTCCATCCGCTGCGGTACATCTCCTGCGGAGTCACATCAGCATTGACCTCGAACTTGGCGTCGTCCTGATTGATGCTGAACACCTTGTCGGCGAATGCCGAGGTGTAGAACGGCGCATCTGCCGGTGTGTCGGCCCATTGGTCATTGACCTCCACCGTTCCTGTTTTTCCTGCAGGCACGACATGGTCCCTCCATTCGCGGCGGAGACGTTTGCCGTCTTTCCAGCATTCATAATGATATTCCGTTCCGGCCTTTATCTTGCTGCCGTCAATGTCGATTTCCCAGACACCGCCCGGAAGGTATTGCATGTCAGCTCTTTCCTCGCCGAATACGAATTTGATTTCCTCTCCCCAGGAAGTCAGATATGTGATTTTGAATTTTCGTGTCATGTCGTTTGGTTTTGTGGTTTTCCGACCGTAAAATTACATACAATTAACAATATCCGAAAATGATATGTCCGGATTTTCGGATGAAAGGCGTTTTTTCCGAGATGAACCGCTGATTCTCAGCACGAAGTGTTCTCCATCCACTGGAGGAAATCATCAGAGCGGGAACGGCTGACAAGGATTTCGAAACTGCATTGCGGCTTGGCATTGATGCGTAGTCTGCCGCCTTGCAGTTTTATTATGCTCTGGACTGAGGCTGAGGAAATTATGCAGCCGCGGGAGATTCTGAAGAAACGTGACGGGTCCAGCTGTGAGGACAGGATGTCCAGGGACTGGTCCATGACGTATTTGGAACCGTCGGAGATGAACATCCATGTGACCTTGTCTTCTGAAAGGAAGTATGCGATATCATTGACTGAAACAGGGAGAATCTTGTCGTTCAGGCGGACCATGAATTTCTGGCGGTAGCCGGTCTGGTGCTGGTTCCCTGCAAGTGACGAGAGGAGCGCGGACATGTCGGTGACGCCGGCGGAATTGCGGCAGCGCTGCACGGCCCTGTCCAGGTCTTCTTTTTCAATCGGCTTGAGAAGGTAGTCAACGCTGTTCACTTCGAATGCTTTCACGGCATAGCTGTCATACGCCGTGGTCATCACTATCTTGGCGTCTATGTTTATCTGACGGAAGATGCTGAAGCAGTCGCCGTCGGAAAGCTCCACATCCATGAAAATGATATCCGGATTGTGGGATTTCAGCCATTCGACAGTGCCGCTGACGGAACTTGTCATGCCGACAATTTCCAGGTCAGGGTAATATTTCTGCAATGTGCGGCTCAGATTGGCCTGTGCCATCGGCTCGTCTTCTACTATCAAAACTTTCATTGTCATATCTTCATGTGGTTTTCGGGGCCGGCAGGAGAGGCAGCGATACGGAGTATGTATCTCCGTTGTCGTTTACCTCTATGTCCTTGCCTGACAGGTCGATATATTGCTGGCGTATGTAGTTGAGGCCGACTTTCGTGGACTCTTCCGACGCCGTCATCTTAGGTGACTTGTTGTTCGTGACGACTATCATGTCGTCGTGTACGCTTATGGTTATCAGAAGCGGGTTTTCTTGCGATACTCGGTTGTGCTTCATGGCATTTTCCAGGAGCATCTGGATGGAACATGGCACGACGCGGCACGACATGAATTCCTCAGGGACATCGGCATTAACCTCAAATCCGGAGGAGAAGCGGACTTTCAGCAGGTCGGCATACATTCCGGTGAATGCCAGTTCGTCCCGCAGGTTGATTAGCTCCAGCACGCCGTTTTTCAGCATGTATCTGTAGACGCCGGCCAGTTTGTGAACGAAAGTGCTCGCGTCCTCGTTCTTGTTTTCGCAGATGAGACAGTCCAGGATATTCAATGAATTGAACAGGAAATGCGGATTCACCTGCTGTTTCAGCTTCAGGTATTCGAACTGCGCCTTGTGGCGTTTCATCTTCTCCGCCTTCACGTCCTGATGTGCAACCCATACATAATCAGCCATATATGTCAATGCGTAGAACAGCATTTCCGCGATGAAGACCACAACGGCAGTCTCGGCTATGTTATGGAATGACGGAAGCGGATGTATCGAGAACGGGATGCCGCAGCTGACCGCAAGAGTGGAACCGAGTATGGCAAGGATCTGGAAGCATATGAGCGCGGACCAACGGGCGTATGAAGGCCTCCCGGACAGCCGCATCCTGGCGAACCTTACATATAATATATTAAGGCAAAGCAGAATGATGCAGACAGGGATGTTGTACAGCAGCTTGATCATGTTCCTGTACAATCCGCCGTCCGAGATGATGTTCATGTCGCTGAACGCGATGATGGCGAGCCTGAAAAGAAAGATGGTGCAGACTACGGCTATCAGCCATCTCATGCGGGGCATGCGCGTAGTGCCGGATAACAGGTGCAGCCGTCTGAGAATGTTGCCGACCAATATGGTTCCCCAGCCCAGCAATTCCGTAGTGAATGCCGTGGAACATGCGTGGACGACCCAATCAGTGCTGAAAAACATGCCTATCAGATTCGCGCCGGCGGTGCCGAGCAGGTAGCCCGTCACGTTTATGACAATGACTATTCCGGCGGTGAATTCCAGGTTCAGGTTCTTCTTGAGACAGACCAGGACTATCATCGCCATTGTGAGGATGGTGAGGAACAATTCATCGCCTATGCCCGCTTCTAAACAGACTATCGTGACCGCCGCATGAAGTGCCGCGAATATGTGTACAATGCCTGACGGCTTCATGATTCGTTTTCTCATATTGTCGTAAAGGTATGAAAAAATGACCGGATTAGGAAAAAAAACGTTTTTATTCGTCGGTTGATTTTTCCCGTCCGTCCGCCAATTCCGCCCGTCCGTCAGTTTCCATGATAAATAGGGACTGTCGGGAAATGTTAAAGTTTTCCTAACAAATTGATTGCTAATGTGT
>OKWR01000932.1_pt1 | contig 23425 bp, 29 predicted proteins | sample 1607101 | NCBI WGS metagenome assembly OKWR01 (sample SAMN04414076, study PRJEB24778) | human gut metagenome | material: faecal | host: Homo sapiens
AGAGAACGACACGAGTAGCAAACAATTAACGAAGGAGGTAACGATGTACGGTTATCATGATTCCGGCTGATGCCGGCAGTAAACATGCGGTTGCAAGAACGGTCCGCGGGCATCCGGGGCTGCAGCCGTTAAAAGGAAACTTTGACATAATAGAATACAGGCATGAAAAAGTATCACGATTCGGGATGATCCTACGGACATCCCGTCCCGAAGAGAGAACGACACGAGTAGCAAACAATTAACGAAGGAGGTAACGATGTACGGTTATTATGATTCCGGCTGATGCCGGCAGTAAACATGTGGTTGCAAGGACAAGCCGCGGGCATCCGGCCTGCAGCCTGTCAAAAAAGAAAGTCTGACAAACATTTATTATAATAATTGGTATAAAAACAATGAGACATTCAAGAACCCATTCATTTTTACGATTCTCCCCTATGGGCAAAGTGACAGACGTATTGGCATCCCTTATCGGACGCATACCTGCCGGAACAGCCTTCCTGCTGGCATGACTGGCCACATGAGCAGCCCCCGCATCCGCTGCCGGTGACGGGTCTGCCGGGCTGGTACAGGCCACGCAGATGGTGAACAGCTATTTTGACCCCGCCGTAAAACTGATTTATGCGGCCGGCGCGCTCTGCGGCCTTATCGGGGCCATCCGCGTGTATTCCAAGTTCTCGTCGGGCGATCCGGACACGGGCAAGACCGCCGGCAGCTGGTTCGGAGCCTGCGTGTTCCTGATCGTGGCGGCCACGGTGCTGAGGTCGTTCTTCCTGTAACCCCCATGCCGTATGGAATACAAGCTGAACAAGGGCGTCGGGCAGGACGTGGAGCTCTTCGGCCTCAAGGCGCAGTACCTCTATCTCTTTGCCGGCGGCCTGCTCGCCGTCTTCCTCGTGTTCGTCATCCTCTACATGGCGGGCGTGAACCGCTGGTTCTGCATCGCCCTCTGCGTCGCATCGGCCTCGGGGATCATCCTCGGAGTGTTCCGCCTGAACAGGAAATACGGCCCCCACGGGCTGATGAAGCTGGCGGCGGCAGGATACCGACCCTATTACATCATCAACAGAAAACGTATCACCTCACTTTTTAAACGAAGAAAATATGCGAAACATACTCAAAGCGGCCACCCTGGAAAGTAAGTTCCCCCTTCTCGCCGTCGAGGACGGGTGCATCCTCTCCAAGGACGCGGACGTGACCGTCGGCTTCAAGGTCCGCCTGCCGGAGGTCTTCACCCTCACCTCCGATGATTACGAGGCCATGCACGGCGCATGAGCGAAGGCCATCAGGGTATTGCCCTGCCATACCATCGTCCACCGCCAGGACTGGTTCCTGGAGGAGAGCTACAGGGCACGCACCGACAGGGAGGAGCCGGGATTCCTGGACCGCAGCTTCGAGCTTCATTTCAACGAGCGGCCCTTCCTGAACCATTTTTCGTACCTGTTCATTACCCGTACCACGAAGGAACGCATGCGGCAGCAGAGCAACTTCTCCGTCCTTTGCAGGGGGCATATCCTCCCCAGGGAGGTCCGGGACAAGGACGGTGTCCTCCGCTTCCTGGAAGCCGTGGAGCAGTTCGAGCGCATCATCGCTGATTCCGGGCTGGTCCGTCTGGAATGGCTCACGACGGAGGAGATCACCGGAAAGGGAAAGGAGGCCGGCCTGGTGGAGAAATACTTCTCCCTCTCGCAGGAGGACACCACCACGCTGGAGGACATCCGGCTCGGGGGGTCGGAAATGCGTGTCGGCGACAAGCGGCTCTCGGTGCATACGCTCTCCGACGCGGACGACCTGCCCGCTGCGGTACGGACCGACGGACGCTACGAGAAATTCTCCACGGACCGCAGCGACTGCCGCCTCTCCTTTGCCGCTCCTGTCGGATTGCTGCTTCCTTACAATCACATCTATAACCAATACGTGTTTATAGATGATCCGGCAGAAACCCTCCGGCATTTCGAGAAAACGGTCAGGAACATGCGCTCCCTCTCACGTTACAGCCGCGCCAACGAGATCAACCGGCAGTGGGCGGAGGAGTACCTGAACGAGGCGCATTCCTTCGGGCTGGTTCCCGTGCGCTGCCACTGCAACGTCATGGTCTGGTCGGAGGACAGGGAGAGGTTGAGGAACATCCGGAACGACACCGGCTCGGCCCTGGCGCAGATGGGTTGCAAGCCCCGCCACAACACGGTGGACGCGCCTACCCTTTACTGGGCGGCCATCCCCGGCGGGGAGGGCGACTTCCCCGCCGAGGAGTCCTTCCACACGTTCATCGAACAGGCCGCGTGCCTTTTCATCGGGGAGACGAACTACGCCTCCTCCCTCTCTCCCTTTGGCATCAAGATGGCGGACCGTCTCGGCGGCAGGCCCATCCACCTGGATATCTCGGACGAACCGATGAGGCGGGGAATCACGACCAACCGCAACAAGTTTATCCTGGGGCCTTCGGGCAGCGGCAAGTCCTTCTTCACCAACCATCTCGTGCGCAACTATTACGAGCAGGGCGCGCACATCCTGCTGGTGGACACGGGAAACAGCTACAAGGGGCTGTGCCGGCTCATCCATGAGCGTACCCGCGGGGAGGACGGGATCTACATAACGTATGAGGAGGACCGCCCGATCACCTTCAATCCCTTCTACAGCGAGGACCAGCAGTTCGACGTGGAAAAGAGGGAGAGCATCAAGACGCTGATCCTGACGCTTTGGAAGCGGGAAGACGAGGTGCCGAAACGCTCCGAGGAGGTCGCCCTTTCCGGCGCAGTGAACGCCTATATCCGCAGGATTACGGAAAACCCGGAGCTCCGGCCGGACTTCAACGGGTTCTACGAGTTCGTCCGTGACGACTACCGCCGGATGATGGAGAAAAAGAGGGTGCGCGAGAAGGACTTCGACATCGACGGGTTCCTGAACGTGCTGGAGCCGTTCTACAAGGGAGGGGACTATGACTTCCTCCTGAACTCGGACAAGGAGATCGATCTGACCCACAAACGGTTCATCGTCTTCGAACTGGACAACATATCATCGAACAAGGTGCTGCTTCCGGTGGTGACGCTCATCATCATGGAGACGTTCATCTCCAAGATGCGCCGCCTGAAGGGCATCCGGAAGATGATACTGATCGAAGAATGTTGGAAAGCCCTGATGTCGGCCAATATGAGTGCCTATGTCTTGTACCTTTTCAAGACGGTCAGAAAGTATTTCGGGGAGGCGGTGGTGGTCACGCAGGAGGTGGACGACATCATCTCGTCCCCGATCGTGAAGGAGGCCATCATCAACAACTCGGACTGCAAGATCCTGCTGGACCAGAGGAAGTACCTCAACAAGTTCGAGCGGATACAGACCCTTCTGGGACTGACCGACAAGGAATGCTCGCAGATCCTTTCCATCAACCGCGCCAACGACCCCTCACGCCGGTACAAGGAAGTATGAATAGGACTGGGAGGTGTGCAGTCTGCCGTCTATGCCACGGAGACCTCCACGGCAGAGTACCTTACCTATACGACGGAGGAGAGCGAGAAGCTGGAAGTGGAACGGATGGCGGCAAGGACCGGCAGCATGGAGCAGGCCATACGGATACTGGCCGCGGAAAAAAGAGGCGGCAGGAAATAAGTTTTACAGAACGATTAAAAGAACGATTCAATGAAAAGAAAATTACTATGGGCGGCATGCGCCTTTTTACTGACTGTACCGCCAGTGCATGCGCAATGGGTGGTGACCGACCCGGGCAACCTGGCACAGGGCATCGTGAACAGCGTCAACGAGATGGTGGAAACTTCCGAGACGGCGCAGAACGCGCTTTCCACCTTCAAGGAGGCCTCGAAAATCTACGAGCAGAGCCGGAAATACTACGACATGCTCAAGAGCGTGAACTCGCTGGTGAGCGGGAGCCTGAAGGTCAAGGAGTCCGTGCTGATGCTCTCGGAAATCTCGGAGAGCTATGTGACGAACTACGGGAAGATGCTCACCGACGAGAACTACACGCAGCGGGAGCTGGAGGCCATCGCCTTCGGCTACAACAACATCATGAAGAAAAGCAGCGCGTCCGTGGCCGAGCTGAAGGACATCATCAACCCCACCGGCATGTCCATGACCGACAAGGAGCGGCTGGACCTCATAGAAAGGGTGTACCGCGAGATGCGGCATTACAGGACGCTGGTGAACTACTATACCCGAAAGAACCTGCGCGTCTCCTACCTGCGGGCCAGGGAGAAGGGCGAGACCGAACAGGTCCTGAAGCTTTACGGGGAGAACGAACGCTATTGGTAAACCTTTAAAAAGATACAGACTATATGGTATTGCTATCCCTATCTTTCGACAGCCTGCACGGTATCCTGCGCCGGCTGTATGACGAGATGACCGAACTCTGCCAGCCGATGATGACGCTGGCCACGGCCATCGCCGCCCTGGGTGCGCTCTTCTACATAGCCTACCGCGTGTGGCAGTCCCTCTCGCGTGCCGAGCCGGTGGACGTGTTCGGCATGCTGCGCCCTTTCTGTCTGGGCATCTGCATCCTGTTCTTTGACGTGATCGTGCTGGGGAGCCTGAACGGTATCCTGAGCCCCGTCGTGCAGGGAACGGGTGCCATGCTCCACGACCAGACCTTCGACGTGAGGAAGTTCCAGGAGGAAAAGGACAGGCTGCTCGCCGAGATGCCCCTGAAGGTGGCCGTGACCGGGGAGTTCAATCCCACGGACGAGGAGCTGGAGAAGGAGATCGCCGACATGGGCTGGAACGGGGAGGACTACGCGGTGATGCAGCGGATGTCTCATTCCTGTTACTCGTTCTCCCTGCAAAGCATCGTGCAGACCATCATGCGCAAGGTGATGGAGTTCCTTTTCCGCGCCGCCTCGCTGGTGGTGGACACGATCCGCACCTTCTTTCTCATCGTCCTCTCCGTGCTGGGGCCTATAGCCTTCGCTATCTCGGTCTTCGACGGTTTCCAGGGCACGCTCGTCCAGTGGCTGGCACGGTATATCAGCGTATATTTCTGGCTGCCCATCTCCGACCTGCTGGGGGTGATGCTCGCCAGGATACAGACGCTGGTGCTGCAAAGCGAGATGGAAATGATACAGGATCCCCTGAGCGTCTTCTCCCCGGACGGATCGACAGCCATCTATCTGGTGTTCATGCTCATAGGGCTGGTGGGATATTTCTGCGTCCCTACCGTGGCGAACTGGGTGGTCCAGGCCGGAGGCATGGGGGCGTACAACCGGAACATGAACAACACGGCAAGCAAGGCCGCCAACGTGGGCGGGGCCGTAGCCGGGGCATCCACGGGCAACGTGGCCGGAGTGCTGCTGAAAAAGTAAAAACGACTGAATAATAACATTCATTCATTTCAAGACATGGAATTCAAGAGCTTAAAAAACATCGAGTCCTCGTTCAGGCAGATCCGCCTGTTCAGTATCGTCTTTCTCGCCTCCTGCACCCTCCTGACCGTTTTCTCCGTCTGGAAGTCCTACCGGTTCGCCGAGGAGCAGCGGGAGAAGATCTACGTGCTGGACGAGGGAAAGTCGCTTATCATGGCCCTCTCGCAGGACGCCGCGCGCAACCGCCCGGTGGAAGCGAGGGAGCACGTGCGCCGCCTGCACGAGCTGTTCTTCACGCTGGCCCCCGACAAGGCGGCCATCGAGTCGAACATAAACCGGGCGATGTACCTGGCCGACAAGAGCCTGTACGGGTATTACCGGGACTGGAACGAGAAAGGTTTCTACAACCGGCTCATCAGCGGGAGCGTCAACCAGACGGTGGTGGTGGACAGCATGAGCTGCGATTTCGACAGCTATCCCTACCGCGTCACCACCTATGCCCGGCAGATGATCATCCGGGGGAGCAACATCACCGAACGCTCCCTGGTGACACGCTGCCGCCTGCAGAGCACGGTCCGCTCGGACAACAACCCGCAAGGGTTCCTTGCGGAGCATTTCGAGATTCTGGAAAACAGGGACCTACGTACCGTGGAAAGGTAACGGTGTCCCGCAGTAATCAATCATTCAATAATATCTGGAAAATGGATATAAAATCAACGGCAAGGGAAAGGCTGAAGGCATATTTGGACGGCCTTTCCGAGAAACAGAGACGGGGCATCCTCGTGGCGATGCTGGCCTTCACCTGCATCGCATCGGGTATCGTCCTGCTGCGCGCCGCCGGCCGGCTGACACCGGCAAGGGAGCGCATGGAGCTTCCCTTCGGGGAAGGCAGCCTCACGGATACCCTGCGCAGGCTGCCCGATCCCCTGAAAGGACAAGTAACAAGTATTTACCGGACCATTAAACAACCCCAGCAGAATGGAAAACAGGAAGAGTAACATGGAAGAAGGACACGTGCCCGCCGGGGAAGCCCCGGAAGACACACGGCCGGCGGAAGCCGGGGATATCCCCTCCAAAGGGACAAAACCGGAAAAGCGGCTTAGCGGGGAGGAAATCCTGCGCCGCAGGAAATACATCGTCATACCGGTCTTCGTGCTGGTATTCCTGGCTGTCCTCTACTGAATATTCGCCCCTTCCGGTGACAACGGGGAAACGGTGGCGGGCGGTTCCGGATTCAACGTGAACGTACCGGACCCGGCAGCGGTCCAACTGGAAGGGAATAAAACGGACGTTTATGAAAGACAGCAGGTCCGGCGTGAGAAAGACAGACGGATGCAGTCGCTCTCCGACCTTGCCGGAAGGTTATTGGAAGGTAAGGGACAGACGGACAGCGTATCCGGCCCGGACGGAAGCATACGGCAGTCGGCGGACACCTACGAAAGGATCACCGAGCAACTGGAAAGTTTCTACGAGACACCGCAGGGAACAGCCGATGGTACCCTGAAGGAAAAAGTGGACGAACTGAGCCTCCGGCTGGAAGAGGCAGAAGCGGAAAACCGGCGAGCGGAATCCCGCGAGCGGATGATGGAACAGTCCTACCGGATGGCCGCCAGGTACCTGACCCCCAACCCGGAAGGCTCGCCCGGCGAGGCGAAGGAGGAAGAAAAGCCGGAGCCTGTCCCTGTCAGCCGGGCGGAGAGCGGAACGACCTCCGCCCTGGAGCAGCCGCTGACGGATTCCGCGTTTGTCGCCTCACTGGCCGTGGAGAGGAACTACGGTTTCAACACGGCGGTGGGCAGCAGCTACCGGATGGGGATGAACACCATCCCGGCCTGCATTTCCGAGAGCCAGACCCTCGAGCAGGGAGGACGGGTGAAGCTGCGCCTGCTCGAGCCCCTGCAGGCCGGAAGCGTCACCATACCGGCCAACAGCCTGGTGACCGGTACGGCCGACATCCGGGGGGAACGTCTGGACATCCTAGTAAGCAGCATCGAATATGCCGGGAATATCATCCCGGTAGAACTAGCCACATATGACATTGACGGGCAGCGGGGCATCTTCGTGCCGGGATCGGAAAGCCGGACGGCCGCCAAGGAAGTATTGGGGGACGTGAGCCAGAGCATGGGAGGCAGCATCTCCTTCGCCGGTTCCGCCGGGCAGCAGGTGGCGATGGACCTCACGCGGGGTGTCCTGCAAGGCGGGACACGGTTCATCTCGCAGCGGGTCAAGGCGGTCAAGGTAAAGCTGAAGGCCGGGTACAAGGTGCTGCTGGTCACAAAAAAGCAATAACAAAGTTTAACTGTAATTTTTAAGCAATCATTCAAGATGAGAACATTCATTCTTTTAATTATGGCTGCGCTGGCGGGGATGACCTGCCGGGCGCAGGAGCGCAAGCCGGAGGGCGGAGTCAGGATTCTGACCGCCGGCCAGCACATCACGCCCTACAGGATCGGCGTGCCGTTCAGCAAGACGGTTCATATCCTTTTCCCCTCGGAGGTCCGCTATGTCGACCTGGGCAGCACGGACATCATCGCGGGCAAGGCGGACGGCGTGGAGAACGTGGTGCGCGTAAAGGCGGCTGTCCGGGATTTCCCCGGCGAGACGAACTTCTCGGTCATCACGGGCGACGGCTCGTTCTATTCGTTCCTCGTCTCCTACGAGGAGGAGCCGGAAGCGTTGAACATCAATATGGACAGCCGGTTTCCGGCAGAACCCTCCACTGAGGGAAGCGCCGTCCGTGTGACCGAGCTCGGCGAGGAGGACCCTTCGGTCATCGCCAGCCTGATGTACACCGTACACCGTCTGGACCGCAGGGACGTGAAGCACATCGGCTGCCGCCAGTTCGGGATGCAGGCCCTGCTCAAGGGCGTCTATGTGCATAAGGACCTGCTGTTCCTCCACATCTCATTGGCCAACTCCTCGCATGTGCCCTTCGACATTGACTTCGTGCGCTTCAAGGTGGTGGACAAGAAAGTGGCCAAGCGAACGGCACAGCAGGAGACCTACATCGAGCCGGTGCGCGCGCTCAACGAGCTGAGGCGCATAGAGGGCAAGGGGGAAGGACGCATCGTCTATGCTTTCCACAAGGTGGTCATCCCCGATGACAAGCTCATCGAGGTGGAGATTTACGAGAAAGGCGGCGGACGCCACCAGCGGTTCCATATCGAGAACAGTGACCTGGTGGACGCCAGACTGGTGGACGAACTGATAAAGGAGTAATTCTATGAGGAAATATCTGTTTATAATAATGATGTGCGTCTTCCTGTCCTCTTTGGCGGGCAAGGTTTCCGCCCAACGCTACCTGCCCGGGCAGATGGGGCTTGAACTGAGGCTGGGCGGCGTGGATGACTTCGGAAGGAACGTAAGGCACCTGAGGGGGAATTTCCAGATCGGACTGGCCCTGAGCCGTTACAACCGCAACCGCTCGCGCTGGGTATTCGGGGCGGATTATGTGAAGAAGCATTACGCCTATAAGAAAATAGCGATTCCCAAGGAGCAGTTCACCGCGGAGGCGGGCTGTCTCTTCCCGTTCCTCTCGGACAGGGGCAGGAACGTGTTCCTCTCCGCCGGCCTGTCCGCGCTGGCCGGTTATGAGAGGGTAAACCGGAATGGCAGGCTCCTTTATGACGGGGCGACCCTGCTGCACAAGGGTGCCTTCATCTACGGCTTCGCCCCGGCATTCGAGATGGAGGCGTACCTGACCGACCGCTGGGCTTTTCTTTTCAATGTCCGGCAGCGTGTCTTCTTCGGATCGTCCGTAGGACATTTCCATACGGTAGTGGCCGTCGGACTGAAATATATCATCGATTAATCTTTTAAGAACTGGAAACAATGAAATTAGGAACATTCATCATGGGATGCGCGCTGGCTCTGCTGGCGTACACCCTCGCCGGCTGCGACGACCGTCTGGAAGTGCGGCAGGCATACGACTTCTCGCTCTCTTCCTGGTACCTGCAGGAAGGCATCGCACCCGACGAGACGGTGGAGATCCGTCTGACGCTTGACCGCGAGGGGGATTACCGGGAGGCCCGTTACCGCATCGGATACATACAGCTGGAGGGTGACGGTGAGGTGTTCGCTGCGGACGGCACCAGACTGGTGAACCGCGAGCTGACGGAGCTCTCCGGCATCGCGGGGCTGGACACGACGGACATCCTCCGTCAGATATTCACCCTCTTTTACCGGAACACGGGAGAAGATAATCCCGGGATCCGATTCGTGGCGGTGGACAACTTCGGCGTGGAACGGACACTGGACATCCCGTTCTCCATAGAGGATAAAGATATGGCCGACATCGTTAAAAATAAGTTATCATATGTTGATTAGGAGAGTTTGGCAAATGCCCAACAGTCGTACATTCAGTATCAAGCCTATTCGGGAACTCATTCAAAAATACGCAAACGGCTATATCATAGATCCGTTTGCGGCCGGGAACAGGCTTGCGAACGTAACGAATGATATTGATCCCCAGTATGATACTGATTTTCATATGGATGCCACGGATTTCCTGAATTTATTTAAACTGGATAGTGTGGATACGGTTCTATATGATCCTCCTTATTCTCCACGGCAAGTTGCGGAATGTTATAAAGCGTTAGGGATCACGGTCAATATGCAAACCACCCAGGCTTCATACTGAAGCAGGCAGAAAGAGGCCATCGGCCGAATTGTAAAAAAAGGAGGCATTGTAATCACCTGCGGATGGAACTCTGGTGGAATAGGCAAGAAATACGGTTTTGAAATCATAGAGATCCTATTGGTCGCCCATGGCGGGTGGCATAATGATACGATCGTGACAGTGGAAAAAAAAGTATTATAGAATATGACGGAAGAGGAAAAATACGGCATGGAGCGGCTTGCCGAGTATCTGGACATGCGGATACGGAACGAGGAAAAAAGCATAAAGGAGAACCGGGATAAACTGGACCGGGATTACCTTTATCACTTTGCGTGGAACGGGGAGGAGCTGTTCAAGTCCCATTTCATGGTAAAGCGATACGGGGAACTCCGGCAGGTAATCAGGCAGGCGGAAGCTCCCGGAGAGGTACATGGATATATACGGCATAAACGGGAGGAATGCCTGAAGGAGCTGGTCAGCGGGAGTATCCGCAGGCGTAGCACGGACGACATTTTCAATCTGGCACATACCTACCGGCTGGAATGTATGCAGAGACTGGTCAAGGATTATGCGGGCTTCGAACGGCTTCTGTCCATGAAGGCTCCCCAAAAGGAGATAAAAACGAAGAAGGCCCCTGAAAGAAAGAGGCAGGACGGATTAAAGATGTAACGTATATGAGGCAGGAAAACTGGATCGTCCGCAAACTACGGAAATTGCTGGACAACAAGATCGCAGCCGTCGAGAATGCCATGCGCGAGGGGTTGGAGTCCGCCTCTACGGACTACTGCCGTTTCTTTGAGTGGAAAGCCGCGTACCTGTACAAGGGGGAGCTACTGCGCGGGCATTACCGCCTGTTACGTAATAAAGTCAGCAGGACGGATGACGTGGAGGATCTGAAGAGGTATTTCGGGGATATCGCCATGTACCACAGGGAAAGGCTGGCGGGCGGACGTCGGCGGGAAGCGGCACCCACCCGATGGCGGACACCTGCCGCGCGCTGTCGCTGGAATGCTCGCGGCAGGTGCTGAAAGATTGCATGGAGTTCTCGCGTATCCTTTCCCTGGACAGCCGGAAGAGGACATGAAAAAGGAAAACAGACAACCCATAAGACATAGGACAAACGGATTAAAACGATAAGGTATGGAAAGACAGAACCCAGGCATGGTCCGGTTTATGGACCGGCTGAATGAGAAAATGGAACTCCTGGACGAAAAGATCCAGAACAAGGCGGCAAAAGCCGGTGAGGATTACCTCTCCTTTTTCGAGTCACACGCGGAAGAGGCGTACAAGGAGTATTACCTGTACAAATGTTTCAGGGACTTGAGACAGAAGGCAAGGGAATCGGGCAGTCCGGAAAAAGTGTTGGAGTATCTGAAAAAGAGGCAGAATGTCTGCCTGGACACGTTGCTCAGGCAGGACATCGCCGCCCGCAGTACAAGCCCGATGGCGAACATGGCGCACACGCTGCGGCTCGAATGCGTCCAGCAGCTCGTGGAGGATTACGGGCATTTCATCCGGATACTTGCCGACACGCTACGGCAGCAGGAGACGCGGCGGGATACCCGGACACTCAGGGAAAAGGAAAACCGGAGGGGGCCAAAACTATAGCCTTCCCGTTCCCGGATGAGTACGGGAATAAAGAAAAATAAAGTTAAGTCATGGATAATGAGAGTTATATCATTATGAAAGGTCAGGATGGCCGCTTTACTTTGTGAAATAAAAACAACTGGATATGAGGATTGTGGAGCATAGCGTAAGACGTTGGGAGTCTTACCCGGAAGCAGACACGGAAACCTGCCTGTGGGAAGCCTGCGTGGAGCACGAAGGCGAATATTACGAGGTACAGGTGGAAGCAAGGGAGGTCGGCGATGACAAGATGTATTATATGGGGTATATCAGGAATACCCAATGTATAAAAGCGTATTTCAGTGACGGCTGGCTGGGCTTCGGCTTTTCCGATATACGTGGCACGTGCAAGTATATCCTGAAGTCAATGCGGAAAGTGATCCGGGGGGACTACAGCTCCATCAGGGGAGCGGGCCATTCGGTAGACATGCCTTGATAAATAAACCAGGTCCGGGACGGAGATTTCAAGGGTGTTCTCCCAAATAACGGGGAACAGCCCTTTTTTTGTTGCCGCCAGCGGCGAAAGGTTAAAAGAGAGACAGGCCGCTGAAGAGGCAGTGGATGAACAGACGACCTTTCTCGGTCCACACCGTATGCATGGCTGTACCGGTTTCCCCGCAGCGGCTCTGCCAGCTGTGCGTATGGGTCCGTGTGTATCCTTCCTTCTGATAACGTGCGGTAAGCAGCCAGGTTCCGCCAAGGCGGAACTGGATACCGAGAGCCTTCAGTCTCCGGTTCAGCTCCCTGCCGCTCATGCCCAACTCCTTGGCGATCTGCGTGACCGTGTAAGTGCTTGGAGAGTGGAGCACCTCGTCGAAATAACGTACTTTCGGGGCCTGCAGGCTCAATTTAAGGGCGTTCAGCGCGTTTTCCTTTTCCAGTCCGGATATGTACCGGTCACGCTCTCTCAGCTTGGCTTCCGCCAGTTGCAGGGTCCGCGAGAGCAGTTCCGCGTCCGTTTCCCCCTCTTTTTCCAGCAGGTAGCCGCCCTCCTTGAGCGTGCGGGGGACCAGCTCGTCGAAGATCCAGCTTTCGAACCTCTCGGCCGAGGGCAGGCGGCTACAGGCCATCAGGCGGTACAGGTTCCCCTCGTCGATGAACTTCACTTTCTGCCGGCCGCCTGCCGTCAGGAGGTCGTGGACGCATACCCCCTTCGGCCTGCAATGCCGGTTGACGGCATCCTTGGGATTGGCATATCCCAATGCCGAGGCCACGTCCCTGGCGCAAAACCAGACCCTACCTCCGGCTTCCACGGTCCGGACCTTGCCGAACTCGGGATGTTCTGTTATGACTAACGTGCGCATGTCGTTTACTGTTTATAGGTTGATTCTATCGCTTTGAATATCTCATGGATTACCTGGGGGACGATGGCGTTCCCGTATCCCTTGACGGACTGCTGCCGCCAGGAAGAAAAGGTAATACCGTCCAGCTCGTGGGGAACCCCATCATCTCGGCCACAAACAGGGGATTGAGTTGGAAACTCCTTCCAGTTTGGGCAAAGAAATCGGGAAGGCCTCCCTGCCGCGGGTTCTTCCCCTTCCTTCCAATGTGCTCCAAGGTCGGGAGCAGCCCGTGGAAGTCCAGGAAGTCCGTCAGGCCGTTGGGATTCTTCTCCCCGTCTTCCGTCTCGTGCATGGAGGTGCGCCCCTGACGTTTCCAACGTTCCACCCGTTGCCAGTGGTGTATCTCCGTTGCTGTCGGGGTGGGCAGCAGCATCTCGCGGATGCTCTCCGGCAGGCCCTTCTGTTGGCTTCCGGGTCCCCTTACCTTGAAGTCCGAGGCTATCGGCGTGGGCAACAAACCAGACACGGTCCCTTCTGTGCGGGGCACCGACGGCACAAGCCGGAATAAGCAGCGGCTGGACGGTATATCCTTCACGCTCAAGATCACGGCAGATGGTCTCGACGACGTATTCCTCCCGCTTACGGTATACAGGCTGATCCTCTCCGAACAGAGAGGGCTGACATCCCACGTGAGCCGCCTTGCCGGGCTGTACCACCTGGAGGATGCCACCAACGTTCTCACCAACAATCCAACCGGGCCGGATCTCGTGAATGGCACGGAGCATGTGAGGCCAGAGGTAACGGCTGTCCTCCGCACCCTTTCGCCGGCCGGCAACGGAAAAGGGCTGGCATGGAAAACCTCCTGTGAGGATGTCGATCCGTCCCCTTCATCCCCGAAAATCCGTAGTTGTAATATCCGTATAACTTTCTGCATGGCTGAACCAGTAATTTAAAATTCGGTTACAAAACTCATCTATCTCACAGTGGAAGGCGTTGCGCCATCCCATTCATTCGGCGGCAAGATCTGCCGCACCAAACCCGCTGAACAGCGAGGCATGTACCAACTGTCTCATATTTATTATCTGATTGAAGGTTCCGTTTCTTTTTTTCTTTCTCCGCCACTTCCAGAATGAAGGCTTTCTCGTCTATCTTCCGGTAGACGCCCCCCATCTCAAGCATGTTCTTGAGCCGGAGGATGTCGGTGATTTCATAGACTGTCATACCGTTCCGGTGGACGAAACGGATGTAGCCTTTCTGTCTTTGTCTTTCCACTTCCTCACGGCTTATCTGCAGCAGTTCGCAGATTTCTTCCAATGTGAAGGTCAACTGCACTTCCTTCGTCGCGCAGGCATAGGCCAGGATACTCAGCATCTGCAGGCATTTGCGATGCGCCTTGACAAGAGACGCAAACTTGTTGCGCTCGATCATGATGACTTTACTTTGATTTTCCATCTTCTATGATTTTTTTACGGGTTTGTTATTTCTGATGTCCGGATTTTCGTCCCTGTATTCCTCACGGAGGAACCGGTATACATCGGAAGCCCAGAAGTATATCTTGCCGCTCAGCTTGAAATAAGGCAGCTTGCCCGAGTTACGCCAGCGGATGAGGGTCCGGTCACAGACTTTCAGCTGCAGGCGCATGTCACGGCTGTCCAGCATCTGTTTGCCATTAAAGCTGGTCATGGCATCCAGTGCCGTTTCCAGCCGGGTGATGAGATCCCGCTGCTCGGAGAAGCTCTTCTGGATTAATGCTTTCAGCATTTCGATGTCTTCATTTCCTGCTTCCATCTTTTGTTCTTTTTCGTTCGTCATTTATCCTTCTTTCTGCCGCAAAGTTTGGGAAAAAGGAAATGTAAAAATAGGGCTGACGGATACCGCCAGCCCTATTTTTTATCTGTAATACACTTATTATCAATATCTATTTCTTTTATTTTTTTTGTTTGCCCGAATAAAACGCGGCAGGATTGGAAGTTGTCTTTAGATTTTAAAAAGTATCGATATGCCTTCGAATTTCCAATAAAAAAAGGACCAGCAAATAATGTCGGCCCTTAATAAAAAGTTTTCGATTGATTTGTTGCACTCGAAAATATTGACTATCTTTGTGATAGAGATATTTGAAATTATGCAGAGAAACGCAATATGCAGCAAGACTTTTGCTACTAATGTGTTACCTGTTACCTTTGAATTTAGCCCTTACTTTTTGATTTTCAAAAAGATAAAATCAATCACTTAGATTTCCTATATAAGAAACAAAGTGTTCAGTACTGTGAACTAACGGACTAATTGAGAAAAGACCCAGATAAACTCATGTTGTCACAGTCTCTTTAGTTCCTCTTCCTTCGTGAATATTTCACTCTATTTTTCTCTGCTCCGGATTGATTTTCCTGATTGTGAAAAGTGCTTATAATATTCTCTCTTTCGTTTAAAAGAAGTTATAAAACAAGAGATGGAAACTTTTAGACCTGAAAAAGTTTTTAATTTTGTGCCTTATCTTTGAGAAGAATATAGTATGGAACGACGATATATACTGAATGCGATTGATGCCGCTTTGCAGGCTGGCGAGAAAATTCTTTCCATTTACGATGATCCGGCATCGGATTTTCAGGTAGAAAAAAAAGCGGATAATTCTCCTCTTACTATTGCCGACCGTAAGGCTCATGAAACTATCTGCCGTTTTTTGGCTGATACACCTTTCCCTCTGCTAAGCGAGGAAGGCAAACATTTGCCTTTTTCGGAACGACGGAGTTGGGAAACTTTATGGATTGTAGACCCTTTGGACGGTACGAAGGAGTTCATCAAGAGGAACGGTGAGTTCACAGTGAATATAGCTTTGGTGCATCACTCAGTACCGGTAATGGGAGTCATTTATGTGCCGGTAAAAAAGGAGCTCTATTTTGGAGTGCATGATTCGGGTGCTTATAAGCTATCCGGTATTACTGCACGTGATGGAATGTCGTGGGATGAACTGCTTGTGAAAGCTGTCCGGCTACCGGAAACAAGCGTGCACGAACGGTTTGTAATTGTGGCTTCCCGTTCGCATCTGACGCCCGAGACAGAAGATTATATCGAGAAAATGAAATGCAGCCATGCGGAAGTTGAGCTTATATCAAGTGGAAGTTCCATCAAGATTTGTCTGGTAGCTGAAGGCAAGGCTGATGTATATCCTCGTTTTGCCCCTACGATGGAATGGGATACGGCGGCTGGGCATGCTATTGCACGTGCTGCCGGAATGGAAATTTATCAGGCGGGGAAGGAAGAACCTTTGCAATATAATAAGGAGGATTTGCTGAATCCGTGGTTTATCGTAGAACCCAAGCATACCGAAATAAAATAACGACTTTATGACATTTGAGATATTGTTTGTGCTGCTGGCATTGTTGGGCATGGTGATTGCCTTGGTTCTGGATAAAATGCGTCCGGGCATGGTGCTCTTTTCTGTCGTAGTATTGTTCTTGTGTGCAGGTATCCTCACTCCTAAGGAGATGCTGGAAGGGTTCAGTAATAAGGGGATGATGACTGTTGCCATGCTGTTTTTGGTCAGTGAAGGCATCAGGCAGTCGGGTGCTTTGGGGCAAGTAATCAAGAAGCTGCTTCCCCAAGGTAAGACTACGGTCTTTAAAGCGCAGTTCCGTATGTTGCCCACCATTGCTTTTATTTCAGCTTTTCTAAACAATACTCCGGTGGTTGTTATCTTTGCTCCCATTATCAAGCGTTGGGCCGAATCTGTAAAATTGCCTGCTACCAAGTTCCTTATACCCCTTTCTTATGTGACGATACTTGGCGGAATCTGCACCCTGATAGGGACGTCGACCAATCTGGTGGTGCATGGTATGATATTGGAAGCCGGATATGAAGGCTTTACTATGTTCGAGTTGGGTAAAGTGGGCATTTTCGTCGCGATTGCAGGCATCCTTTATCTGTTCGCTTTTTCCTCAAGGCTTTTGCCGGATGTTCGTACGGATGCGGTAAAGCTGGATGAGGAACCGGAGGAGCATGGAGATTTACATCGGGTGGAAGCTGTACTCGGCGCCCGTTTTCCCGGTATCAACAAGAAACTTGGTGATTTTAACTTCAAGCGGCATTATGGGGCCGAAGTGAAGGAGATTAAGCGTAGCGGTCAGAGCATTGTCGGAAATCTGGAAAATGAATATCTCCGCGAAGGGGATACGCTGGTGGTGATGGCTGATGACTCTTTTGTAAAGACCTGGGGGGAATCTTCGGTGTTCGTGTTGCTGGCCAATGGCAAGGATACGGAACCGGTGCCCGGAAAGGGAAAGCGCTGGTTTGCCTTGGCTTTGCTGATATTGATGATAGTGGGTGCAACGGTTGGTGAACTTCCGGTTGTCAAGGAAGCTTTTCCGGAAATCAAGTTGGATATGTTTTTCTTCGTTTCCATTACTACTATCATTATGGCCTGGACAAAGATATTTCCGGCCCGCAAGTATACCAAATATATATCTTGGGATATTCTGATAACGATTGCTTGTGCTTTTGCTATCAGCAAGGCGATGGTGAATTCCGGAGTGGCAGATGCTGTGGCGCGTTTCATTATAGGCATGAGCCATCATTATGGCCCCCACGTGTTGCTGGCTGCTGTGTTTATCATAACGAACTTGTTTACAGAACTGATTACGAACAATGCGGCCGCGGCACTCGCTTTCCCGTTGGCACTTTCCATCTCTTCACAGATGGGAGTCAGTCCGATGCCTTTCTTCGTTGTAATTTGTATGGCGGCTTCCGCCAGCTTCTCCACTCCTATAGGGTATCAGACTAATTTGATTGTACAAGGTATCGGTAACTATAAGTTCACGGATTTTGTACGCATCGGATTACCTTTGAATATCATTACTTTCCTGATATCCATTTTCTTGATTCCTTTAATTTGGCCATTTTAAAAAAAAGAAGAAATAATAACATATGGAAGAAAACAACCACATATATCCGATATTTGACAGAATGCTGATGCGGAAAGACAAAGAAGACTTGTTGAAGCAGCACAGCGTGATGGTTTGGTTTACCGGCTTGAGCGGCTCCGGCAAAAGTACGATAGCCATTGCCTTGGAGCGCGAACTTCATAAAAGAGGATTGCTTTGCCGTATCCTGGATGGTGACAACATCCGCAGTGGCATCAACAATAATCTCGGTTTTACGGAGGCCGACCGTGTGGAGAATATCCGGCGTATAGCCGAAGTTTCCAAACTCTTTCTTGATACGGGTGTTATAACAATCGCGGCTTTTATCAGTCCTAATAACGATATTCGTGAAATGGCGGCTGATATTATCGGACAAGACGATTTTCTGGAAGTTTATGTCAGTACCCCGCTTGAAGAGTGTGAACGCCGTGACGTGAAGGGACTTTATGCCAAGGCACGTAAGGGAGAAATCAAGAATTTTACAGGTATTTCCGCGCCTTTTGAGGAACCGGCTCATCCGGCTTTGACATTGGACACCTCTGTTCTCAGCCTGGAAGAATCGGTCAATAAACTGTTGGAACTCATTTTACCAAGAATTCAGAAGAAATAAGATATAATGAAAGAAGAATATAAATTGAGCCATTTGAAGGAACTCGAAGCAGAGTCCATTCATATTATCCGTGAAGTGGCAGCGGAGTTTGAAAATCCGGTGATGCTGTATAGTATCGGCAAGGATTCTTCGGTTATGGTGCGTTTGGCCGAAAAGGCGTTTGCTCCCGGCAAAGTGCCGTTCCCGTTGATGCACATCGATTCCAAGTGGAAGTTTAAGGAGATGATACAGTTCCGTGACGAGTATGCCAAGAAGTATGGTTGGAACCTGATAGTGGAAAGCAATATGGAAGCTTTCAATGCAGGTGTCGGGCCTTTTACGCATGGCAGCAAGGTGCATACGGACTTGATGAAAACGCAGGCTTTGCTCCACGCATTGGATAAGTATAAGTTTGATGCGGCATTCGGTGGTGCTCGCCGCGACGAGGAGAAGTCACGTGCCAAAGAGCGTATTTTCTCTTTCCGCGACAAGTTCCATCAATGGGACCCCAAAAATCAGCGTCCCGAATTGTGGGATATTTATAATGCCCGGGTACATAAAGGAGAGAGTATCCGCGTATTTCCGTTAAGTAATTGGACGGAGCTGGACATCTGGCAATATATACGTTTGGAAAACATCCCTATTGTGCCGTTGTATTTTGCCAAGAAACGTCCTTGTGTGGAGATTGACGGAAATCTGATAATGGCGGATGACGACCGCTTGCCGGAACAGTACCGCGACCAGATAAAGATGCGTATGGTGCGTTTCCGTACGCTGGGTTGCTGGCCGTTGACCGGTGCTGTGGAAAGCGATGCCGATACCATCGAGAAGATTGTCGAGGAAATGATGACCACCACCAAGAGTGAACGGACGACCCGTGTCATTGACTTCGACCAAGACGCAAGCATGGAGCAGAAGAAGCGCGAGGGATACTTCTAAAGGAATTAAAAATTAAGAATTAAAAATTAAATCATTAAGGATGAACGATTCTACACTTGATATAAAGGCTTTTCTTGATAAGGATGAGCAGAAAGACTTGTTGCGCTTACTGACTGCCGGTTCTGTGGATGACGGAAAATCCACATTGATAGGCCGTCTGTTGTTCGACAGCAAGAAGCTATATGAGGACCAGCTGGACGCACTGGAACGCGACAGCAAGCGCATGGGAAATGCCGGCGACCACATTGACTACGCCCTTTTGCTGGACGGCTTGAAGGCGGAGCGCGAACAAGGCATCACCATCGACGTGGCATACCGCTACTTCTCGACCAACAATCGTAAGTTTATCATTGCCGACACTCCGGGACACGAGCAATATACACGCAACATGATTACCGGGGGCTCTACAGCTAACTTGGCAATTATTCTGGTGGATGCACGTATGGGTGTCATTACGCAGACGCGCCGGCATACTTTTCTGGTGTCGTTGCTTGGCATCAAGCATGTGGTGCTTGCTGTCAATAAGATGGACCTGGTGGATTTTTCCGAAGAACGTTTTAATGAGATAGTCGATGAATACCGGAAGTTTATAGCTCCATTGGGTATTCCTGACGTAAACTGCATTCCGCTGTCAGCTTTGGATGGCGACAATGTGGTGGAGAAATCGGAACGTACTCCTTGGTATGAGGGTATTTCACTTCTTGACTTTCTGGAGACGGTACATATTGACAACGACCATAATTTGAAGGATTTTCGTTTCCCGGTTCAATACGTCTTGCGCCCCAATCTCGATTTCCGTGGTTTTTGCGGTAAGGTGGCTTCGGGTATTATTCGTAAGGGAGATGAAGTGATGGCATTGCCTTCCGGTAAGAAGTCGCATATCAAGAGTATAGTTACATACGACGGCGAATTGGATTACGCCTTTCCGCCCCAGTCCGTCACCCTGACTCTGGAGGACGAAATAGATGTGTCGAGAGGGGAAATGCTGGTACATCCGGATAACCTGCCCGTCATGGACCGCAATTTTGAAACGATGCTGGTTTGGATGGATGAAGAGCCGATGGATATCAACAAATCATTCTTCATCAAACAGACCACCAATATAAGCCGTACCCGCATCGACAGCATCAAGTATAAGGTGGATGTCAATACGATGGAGCATCTTTCCATTGACAATGGAAAGTTGAGCAAGGAAACATTGCCGATGCAGCTCAATCAGATTGCGCGTGTGGTGCTGACTACTGCCAAAGAGCTTTTCTTTGACCCTTATCAGAAGAATAAGGCTACCGGTTCGTTTATCCTGATAGACCCGATAACCAACAATACCAGTGCTGTAGGTATGATTATCGATAGGGTGGAGGATAAGGACATGCACTTAGCTGAGGACCTGCCTATGCTGAATTTGCCTAAACTGGGTATAGCTCCCGAACATTACGAAGCTATAGAAAAGGCTGTGAAAGAGCTGGAACGCCAGGGCGTGGCCGTACGGATAGAGCGCAGTACTTCTTTATAAGTATTGCAGTTCTCTCTCGGTATCACCGGAAGAAAACCATAACATATTAATATAAAGATAATAATGGGATTGTTAGAATTCAATAAGCTTCCGATAAACACCCTGGTAGGTGCGGATTGGAAAACATTCAAGGATATAACAGGCGGTCGTGACATCGGTGCTGCCTACAAAGGTAAGTATCGGCTGACAAAAGCCGTCTGCCGCCTGCTGTCCACTTTGGCTCCTCTGCAGGACAGACGCTATGAAAAGCTCCTGGCAGATAAGCCCTTGGAGCATGATCCGGTATTCATTTTGGGACACTGGCGTAGCGGGACTACGTTTGTGCATAATGTTTTCTCCTGCGACAAGCATTTCGGCTACAACACGACATACCAGACTGTATTTCCGCATCTTATGATGTGGGGGCAGCCTTTCTTCAAGAAGAACATGAGTTGGTTGATGCCGGACAAACGTCCCACGGACAATATGGAACTTGCCGTTGACCTTCCGCAAGAAGAGGAGTTTGCTTTGGCAAATATGATGCCCTACACCTATTATAATTTCTGGTTCCTGCCCGAATATCAGCAAGAGTATGCCGATAAATACCTGCTGTTTGATGACATCACAGAGAAAGAGCTGAAAGTATTTGAGGAGACTTTCGTCAAACTGATAAAGATTTCTCTTTGGAATACGAACGGAACCCAGTTTCTTAGTAAGAATCCGCCTCATACGGGACGTGTGAAAGAGCTTGTCAAGATGTTCCCCAATGCCAAGTTTATCTATCTGATGCGTAATCCTTATACTGTTTTCGAAAGCACACGTAGTTTCTTTACTAACACCATTCAGCCGTTGAAACTGCAGGATATCAGTAATGAGGAGCTTGAGAAGAATATTTTGTCCATTTATGCCAAACTGTATCATAAGTACGAAGCGGACAAGGCATGCATTCCTGAAGGAAACTTGATAGAGGTGAAGTTTGAGGACTTCGAAGCGGACGCAATGGGAATGACTGAACATATCTACAAGGCTTTGTCCATTCCGGGCTTTGCAGAGGCGCGTGCCGATATTGAGAAGTATGTAGGCGGAAAGAAAGGATATAAGAAGAATAAATACAAGTATGATGAGCGTACAGTGCAGTTGGTTCAGGATAACTGGAATTTTGCGCTGGAACAGTGGAAGTACGATTTATAATGATTGTCAATTATCAATGAGAGAAATGATTCAAAAGAAAATTCGTATGTTGGGAGTGCTGTCTGCCATGCTTTGTTGCGGAGCCGTTTCTGCGCAGCAGCACGAGGTAGAGATGATTCCTTTCGGAAATATGGATCAATGGATTGACCGCCAAATCAAGGAATCCGGTATTATTGGCGGTGCCACGAAGAATGTGTATGCCATCGGCCCTACTGCTACTGTCACCGAAACCAAGGCATACAAGAATATGGGAGGTTCGCCGTGGGCGACATCCAATGTGATGGCCCGGGTAGCCGGTATCACGAAAACTAATACTTCTGTTTTTCCGGAAAAGCGAGGGGATGGTTTCTGCGCCCGCATGGACACCCGTATGGAAAGTGTGAAGGTTTTTGGAATAGTAGATATCACGGTGCTGGCTGCCGGCTCTATGTTTCTGGGTGAGGTGCACGAACCTATCAAGGGAACCAAAAATCCGCAGAAAATGCTGAATTCCGGCATACCGTTTACAAAGAAACCTATCGCCATACAGTTTGATTATAAAGTAAAGATGTCCGACCGCGAGAAGCGTATCCGTGCAACGGGCTTTAGCCGTATCACAGATGTGGAAGGAAAGGACTTCCCGGAAGTGAATCTGTTTCTGCAAAAGCGTTGGGAAGATGAGAAGGGGAATATCTATGCCAAGCGCGTAGGAACGATGGTCGTAAGATATTATACTACTACCGATTGGCATAATAATGCCACTTATTCCATCATGTACGGTGATATTACCGGTGACCCTGCGTACAAGGCCCACATGATGCGTCTTCAGGTTGAAGAACGCTATGCAGTTAATAGTAAAGGAGAGAGCGTACCTATTAAGGAGGTTGCCTGGGGAACGGAAGATGATGTGCCTACTCATTTGTTGTTACAGTTTACCTCCAGCCACGGTGGTGCTTACATAGGTTCTCCCGGTAATTCGTTGTGGATTGACAATGTAAAATTGGTATATTAGAATAAAAGCAGTTAAAGTTGGATGTCATACTTTAGCTGCTTTTTTAATGGAGTCACTGAGACTTTGGGTTACTTCTTATTTCTTATTTCAGATGAATTTTGTATGTCAGCCCTCCACTGAAATATTTCATCCTCTGCATTTCCACCTGCACATGCAGATGCTTGAACAACAGATAGGTGGCTCCCAAGGCAAAGTCCTTGGAGTCATATTCCGCTATCACCCTCAGCTGCGGATGGAAGGACGGATTGTAGGTGACACCCAGTGCAAAGCCATTCAGCTTGTACTCCTTGCGGTTGTTGTAAAGGTAGGAAAGATGGACACCAATCTCCTCTTTACCCACAACGGGTATATGCTTGGAGGCGGCAATGTAGAAACGGCTGTAATATCCGTTACCTTCCGTGGTGCCGACTTGCCCCCCTCCGGAAGAAGTGAACGGGTCGGACGTCCCCAGCACGACAGCCGGCATGTATTTCCAGAACT